>Ga0256830_1000107_pt1 | contig 73058 bp, 69 predicted proteins | sample 128326metaG_FD_190537 | JGI IMG/M metagenome (GOLD analysis project Ga0256830, IMG submission 190537) | Hydrothermal vent microbial communities from Lau Basin, Pacific Ocean - 128-326 | ecosystem: Environmental > Aquatic > Marine > Hydrothermal vents | place: Pacific Ocean: Lau Basin | collected... | reverse complement strand
GCCCACACCCCCAAAGGCTACATCCCACGCTGACCCACTACCCTCACCAACGCGCACATGTGTCCGGTCACCAACGCGCACATCTCCCCGGACCGTACACGGCGGTTTCCGCGAGCTCGTGCACACGACCCGCCTTCTCCGGTCGGGCGGGCCGGGCGTACGATCGGCTCATGGTCGAAGAGATCCCCGTCCCCGAACTCGTCGGACGCTGCGGCGCGGTCGAGGCCGCCGCCGTCGCCCGACGGCTGGCCGCTCGTCTCGACCCGGCGGCCGGGCTGCACCGGCTCGTCGCCGCCGAAGGCATCGACGGCGACGGCACCGCCACCCGGTGGGAGGCACACTTCGATCTTCCCGCCCGCCAGGCCACCCTGGAGGTCGTCGTCACGTTCCGCTGGATGGAGGACTCGGGACGGTACGGGCCCGGGTTGGCGGGCCTCCACGAGCTGGCCTTCCCGCCGCCGGGCAGCGAACTGGCCCGGATGGGGGAGCGGGGGGACCTGTCCCGGCGGCGGATCCGGGGGATCTGGCGTCAGCAGCTCCGCGAACGTCGATACCTGCCCGAGACGATCCCGCCCCTGGGCCGGGCCCTCGCGGCCGTCGGGGAGCCGGGTCCGTGGTACCGGGCGGAAGCGACGGTGCCCCGCACGGGAGGTCCCGCCTGGAGGCTCCGCGGCCAGACCCGACACCAGGTCCGGTTCGCCGAGATCGGCTGAAGTCCGCACCGATGTCTTCGCCGCCGTGGGATCATCGGGGCGGAATGCTGTATCTGGACCACGCAGCGACGACACCGATGCGGCCCGGCGTGTGGGAGGCGATGGCCCCCTACGCCGCCGACGCCTTCGGGAACCCGTCGGGAAGCCACGGGGTGTCCCGGCGCGCCAAGAACGCGTTGGAGGAGGCCCGAGAACGGGTGGCGGCCCATCTCGGCTGCGCCCCGGCGGAGGTGGTCTTCTGCGGTGGCGGGACCGAAGCCGACAACCTGGCGGTGAAAGGGCCCGCTTTCGCCGCCGGCCGCGGTGGGGTGGTGACCGTCGCCACCGAACACGAAGCGGTGCTGGAATCCGCCCGGTTCCTCCACCGTCTCGGCCATCCCGTCACCATCGTCGGGGTGGACCGGTTCGGACGGGTCGATCCCGACGAGGTGGCCGCCGCCGTCGGTCCGGAGACGGCGGTGGTGTCGGTGATGGCCGCCAACAACGAGACCGGCACCCTCCAGCCGGTCGCCGAGGTGGCGGCGGCGGTCAAGGCCGCCAACCCGAAGACGGCGGTGCACACCGACGCCGTCCAGGCCTTCATGGCGGGCGTCGACGTCGACGAACTCGGTGTGGACCTCCTCACCCTCGCCGCCCACAAGTTCGGCGGTCCACGCGGGGTCGGTGTCCTCTACGTCCGACGGGGGGTGCAGATCGAGCCGGTGCTGCACGGCGGCGGACAGGAGATGGGACGGCGTTCGGGGACGGTGAACGTGGCCGGGGCGGTGGGGATGGCCGCCGCCATGGACGCCGCCGCCGCCGACCGGGAACGGTTCGCCGCCGACGTCGCCGAGGCCCGCCGCCGGTTCGAGGCGGCGCTGGTCGGCAAGGCCGAACGGACCGTCCCCGTCGACCACACCCTCGTCCAGCATTCCCACCTTCGTTTCGCCGGTGTCCGCAACGACACCCTGCTGATCCGCCTCGACCGCCGCGGTGTGGCCGCCGCCGCCGGTTCGGCCTGCCAGTCGGGGGCGACCACCCCTAGCCACGTCCTCGTCGCCATGGGGTACCGCCCCGACGAGGCCCGGGAGTGTGTGCGGTTCACCTTCGGGTGGACCACCCGGCCCGAAGACGGCGACGTCGCCGCCGGGATCGTCCTCGACGCCTTGGAGGCCAACCGATGAGGGTGCTGGCCGCCATGTCGGGCGGGGTCGACTCGTCGGTCGCCGCCGCTTCGATGCTCGAAGCGGGCCACGAGGTGGTGGGGGTGACGTTGAAGCTGTGGTCGGGTCCCAACGGGGAGGCGCCGACGGCGGGATGCTGCACCGTCTCCGACGCCGAGGACGCCCGCCGGGTCGCCGCCCAGCTCGACATCCCCTACTACGTCCTCGACTACTCCGAGGTGTTCATGGACGGGGTGGTGGAACGTTTCGTCGCCGACTACGCCTCGGGGCGGACCCCCAACCCGTGTATCGAATGCAACCGGACCGTCAAGTTCTCCCGGCTCCTCGACCACGCCGCCGAACTCGAATGCGACCTGGTGGTCACCGGCCACTACGCCCGCACCCGCCTGGAAGGGGGACGGTGGAGGCTGCTGCGGGGCGTCGACGCCGCCAAGGACCAGTCCTACGTCCTGTCGATGCTCGACCAGGACACCCTGGCCCGGGTGCGGTTCCCGGTGGGGGAGTTCACCAAAGACGAGACCCGGCGGCGGGCCGCGGAGCTGGGTCTACGTACGGCGTCGAAGCCGGAGAGCCAGGACATCTGCTTCGTCGGCAACGGCGACTACCGGGACTTCCTCCGCCGGGTCGCCCCCGAGACGGAACGGCCCGGACCGATCGTGGATACCGACGGGCGGCGGGTCGGGGAGCACCGGGGGGTCGCCACCGTCACCGTCGGTCAGCGGCGGGGCCTCGGGGTGGCGGTGGGTGAACCCCGCTACGTCGTCGAGGTCCGGCCCGACACCGCCACCGTGGTGGTGGGCCGCCGGGAGGATCTTGCAGTCCGGGAACTCGTGGTGGAGGAGATCTCCTGGGTGGCGGGGGAACCTCCTGCCGACAGGGACGTGGAGGTGCAGTACCGGGCGCACGGGGAGGCCGTCCCCGGTGTGGTCGGCGGGTCGGTGGTCACCCTCGCCGAACCGGCCTTCGGGGTGGCACCCGGGCAGACCGCCACCTTCTACCGGGGCGACGAAGTCCTCGGCGGCGGGATCATCACCGCGACGAGGTGACGGCACCGGGGGCGTCAGGGGCCGTTGCGGACGAGGACGACCATCTCGTCCAGGTCCGCAGCGATGGCGCTCTGGCCGTCCCGGAGGGATGCCTGCGGCTTCCAGCCGTCGGGAGAACGTTCCCACACGTCGGCGGGATGACCGAGCCGCCAGGCCCGTTTCGAACTCGCCCCCGTGTAGGAGGGGAGGTCACGTTCGGCGAGGAACACGACGTAGGTTCCGCCTTCGACGAGTACGACACTCGGTGCCTGGCCCCAGGTGATGTCGACCGGTCCGGTGACGGGCACTTCGGGTTGGGGGCGGTCCAGGTCTTCGGCTTCGTCCACCGTCGAGACTCCGAGGAGTCGGGCTTGGGTCTCGTCGAGGGTGGCCGTGACGGTTCCACCCGCGACGTAGATCACCATCTCGTCGCCGGTGGGGAAGGTGACTCGGGGTGCGACAGACAGCACCTCGAGGACACGGACCTCGACCGGCGTCGAGACGGTGAGGCCTGCCAGCGGGTGCCCGTTCTCCGCTTTCGCCGTGAGCTGGGCGGCGTCGGGGAATCCCCCGTCGGCGGTGTTGGTGACCGAGGGTTTGACGTCGATCACTTCGACTTCGGCGATCACCTCGGCGCGCGCTGCCAGGTCGGTGGGGGAGAGCGGGGGGGTCGCTGGCGCCTCCGGCGACGGCGAGGTCGGCGGTGGAGGTCGGATCGGGGACGCTCCGGGCGGGCGCCTCCGAACAGGCGGCGAAGGCGACGAGGAGGGCGGCACCGAGGATGATCTTCGTATGGACTCGGGATTCATGCATGGACGCACCCTCCCCACCAACCGTGTGCATGGCCGTACACCGTGCACCTGCCGACCCGACGCCCGGGGCCGGCCTGTTGGTCGTCGTCATGACGAACCTCCCCTTCCGTGCGTGCCCCCAGCCCGCACCTGCGGCGAACATACCGCAACCGACGGGGGGTGTCACCCCCGGTGCCCGTCGTCGGCCGGGTTCGCGCATACACTGCCCCGATGCTCCGTGAAGTTCTGTGGACGGTGGTGCGCGGGTTCCTCATGGGCGCCGCCGACGTCGTCCCCGGCGTGTCGGGGGGGACCATCGCCCTCGTCCTCGGCATCTACGAACGGCTGGTGGCGGCGATCCGGGCCGGCAGCTCCGCCCTCGGACACCTCCTGAAGGGTGACCTCCCCGGTGTCGGCCGGTGGCTCCGGCGGGTCGAATGGGGTTTCCTGCTCCCCCTGCTCGCGGGGATCGGCATCGCCGTCGGTGGTCTCGCCCGGGTGATCGAAGCCGGGCTTTCGGACTTCCCCGTCGAGATGGCCGCCCTCTTCCTCGGACTCGTCGCCGGGTCGATCGTCATCGCCTGGCGGATGCTCCGTCGACGGGACCTGGCCCGGATGGCGATCCTCGTCGTGGTGGCGGTCGTCGTCTTCGTCCTGTTGGGCCTGCGGGAATCCACCACCCCCGAAGCGGTCGCCCAGGCGGCGGCACCGGCGGTCTGGGCCTTCTTCGGCGCCGGCGCCCTGGCGATCTGCGCCATGATCCTGCCGGGGATCAGCGGGTCGTTCATCCTCGTCCTGTTGGGGATGTACGCGCCGGTGCTGGCGGCGGTGAACGACCGGGACGTCGTCATGGTGGCGGTCTTCGGCCTGGGGGCGGTGGTGGGCCTGGCTCTGTTCTCTCAGCTCCTCCATTGGGCCCTCGCCCACCATCACGACACGGTGATGGCCGCCCTCATCGGGCTCATGGGCGGGTCGCTCCGGGTGCTGTGGCCCTGGCCGGCCGGGCTGGAGACCACCGCGTTGGGCGTGCCGTCCGGACCCGTCCTCGTCCCCGTCGTGTTGGGGGCGATCGGAGCGGCGACGGTGGTGGTCGTCCACCTCGTCGCCGAACGGATGAACGGCCGGATCGTCCACGCCGCCGCAGACGGCACGCCGTAGCATCGACGACGATGTTCGGCATCCCCGTCCCCGAACTGGTCGGGTATCTGGCGTCGGCTCTGGTGGTCGCCTCCCTCACCATGTCTTCGGTGCTGCGGCTGCGGGTCGTCAACCTCGCCGGCGCGGTCGTGTTCTGTGTCTACGGGTTCCTGATCGACGCGCCGCCGATCATCGTGACGAACGCCGTCATCGTCGGCATCAACGTGTGGTTCCTCGCCCGGGCCTTCACCGACCGTGACTACTTCAGCGTGCTGGAGGTCCGCCCCGACTCGTACTACCTGGGCGAGTTCCTCCGGTTCCACGCCGACGACATCCGCCGGTTCCAACCGTCCTTCCGTACCGTCCCGCCCCGAGACTGTGTGTCGGTGTTCGTCCTCCGCAACGCCGTCCCGGCCGGGGTGTTCATCGGGGTGCCCGACGGCGACGGCACGTTGGATGTCCTCTTGGACTACGTCGTCCCCCAATACCGGGACTTCAAGGTGGGGCGATGGCTCTACGGCCCGGGGTCGTCCTTTCTCACCGAGCGGGGGATCCGTCGGCTCGTCACCGAGCCGGGGAACCGGGCCCACGAACGCTACCTGCGGCGCATGGGATACCGACCCGAGGGGTCTCGATACGTCTTGGAGCTGGGCGAAACGTCGGCCCGGCCTGGCATGATGGCGCCATGAGCGAAGACGTCGCCGCCCGGGTCGAACAGCTCCGGGATCAGATCCGCTACCACGCCTACCGCTACTACGTCCTCGACGATCCGGTCATCTCGGACGCCGAATACGACGCCCTCGTCCACGAGCTCGAACGGCTCGAAGCCGAACACCCCGAGCTGGTCACCCCCGACTCACCGACCCAGCGGGTCGGGGCGCCACCTTCGGAGCAGTTTCGTCCCGTGCGTCACCGTCGGCCCCTCTTCTCCCTCGATGACATCTCCAGCTTCGAGGAGCTGGCGGCGTGGGAGGAGCGGATCGAGCGGATCCTGGGACGTGTCCCCGACGGGTACGTGTGCGAGCCGAAGATCGACGGGCTGGCGGTGGTCCTCACCTACGAGAACGGGGTGTTCACCCTCGGAGCGACCCGGGGCGACGGAACGGTGGGGGAGGACATCACCGCCAACCTGCGAACGATCAAAGCCATCCCCCTGCGGCTCCTCACCGATGACCCGCCCGCCCTGTTGGAGGTCCGAGGAGAGGTCTACATGCCCCTCGACGCCTTCGAGGAGCTGAACCGTCGACAGGAGGAGGCGGGGGAGCGGCTGTTCGTCAACCCCCGGAACGCCGCCGCAGGTTCGGTGAGGCAGAAGGATCCGGCCGTCACCGCCTCCCGGGATCTCAGCATCTGGTGCTACCAGGTGGGGATCATCGAAGGCGGTCCGGCCTTCGAACGGCACGCCCAGCAGATGGACTACATCAAAGGCCTGGGTCTCCGCGTCAACCCCGAGACCCGGACGGTCCCCGACCTCGACGGCGTCGAAGAGTACCTCACCGAAGCCGAGAAGCGGCGCCACGAACGGGACTATCAGACCGACGGGGTGGTGGTGAAGGTCGACTCCCTCGCCGACCAGGCCACCCTCGGGTTCACCGCCCGTGCCCCCCGATGGGCCGTCGCCTACAAGTTCCCGCCGGAGGAGGCGACGACTCGTCTCCTCGCCATCGAAGTGAACGTGGGGAGGACCGGGGCGGTCACCCCCTACGCGGTGCTGGAACCCGTGTTCGTCGGCGGCGCCAACATCTCGTCCGCCACCCTCCACAACGAAGACGAGGTACGCCGAAAAGACCTGCGGATCGGCGACCTGGTGGTGGTCCGCCGTGCCGGAGACGTCATCCCCGAAGTGGTGGCTCCGGTCGTGTCGGCCCGGACCGGTGACGAGAAGGTCTGGCACATGCCGAAGACCTGTCCGTTCTGTGCCAGCCCCATCGTGCGCCCGGAGGGGGAGAAGGTGGCCCGCTGCACCGGCGGATACTCCTGTCCGTCCCGCCTCCGGGAATGGCTGTTCTATTTCGGATCCCGGGCCGGTATGGACATCGACGGGCTCGGCTACAAGACCATCGACCTGCTGATCCGCGAAGGCCTCATCCGGGACCCGGCAGACATCTTCTTCCTCCGTCCCGACCAGCTCCTCGGCTTCGAAGGATGGGGTGAAGTGTCGGTCGCCAACCTGATGAGGGCGATCGAAGCCGCCAAGGACCGTCCCGTCGCCCAGCTGCTCACCGCCCTCGGTATCCGCCACGTCGGCGACTCGGTCGCCCGTCTCCTCGCCCGGCGCTACCGCTCGATCCGGGCGCTCATGGACGCCCCCGAGGAAGAACTGGCCGACATCGAGGGGATCGGGCCGGTGATCGCCCGCTCCGTCAGGGAATGGTTCGACGACCCCGACAACCGTGCCCTCATCGACAAGCTGGACGCCGCCGGAGTGCGCCTGGAGGACGAAGACGTCGAGACCGGCGTCCCGTCGGACCTCCTCGGCGGCGTCACCGTGGTGATCACCGGAACCCTCGACCGTTTCACCCGGGAAGAAGCCGAAGACGCCGTGGTCGCCCGGGGAGGCCGGGCGACCGGGTCGGTGTCGAAGAAGACGACGGTGCTCGTCGTCGGTGAACATCCCGGGGCTTCGAAGGTCCGGAAGGCGGAGGAGCTGGGGGTGCCGATGATCGACGAGGAGACCTTCGAGCGGCTCCTCGCCGACGGGCCGTCCGTGTTGGAGAGCTGACAGGCCGGGGTGGGGTGTCCGGTCGCTCCGGTCACCGCCCCGCCGGGGCCGTGGTCGCAGGCAACGCAACCACGGCGTCGACCCCGCCGGTCTCCGCCGCTCGCAACTCCGCCCGTCCTCCCCCGAGCTCGGCGAGCTGACGGACGATCGCCAACCCCAGCCCGGCTCCTCTCCCGCCGTCGCCACTCCAGAAACGGTCGAAGGCGCGGAGACGGTCCTCCGGATCCATCCCCGGCCCTTCGTCCACCACATGGACCTCGTGGAGCGACGTGCCCGGCACCACCGAGATGACGATCCGCCCACCTGGCGGGCTCACCCGGAGCGCGTTCGCCAAGTAGTTGTCGAGGATCTGCTCCACCGATCCGGGGAACACTTCGGCCCAGACGGGACGGTCCGGGACGTCGGTCTCGATGGAGACACCCTGTTCCCGGGCGACCGCCTCCCAGACGTCCCGACGTTCTTCGGCCGCGGCGACCAGATCGACCGGTTCGGTCCCGGCTGCGTCGCCCAGCCGAGCCAGCTCGAGGAGCTGGTCGACCATCGTGCCGAGACGGGTCGTCTCGTCGATCGCCGCCTGCAGGTCGGCGTCGGCTCCCGGTTCGGTCTCCAGGTTCTCGAGGCGGAGACGCAACGCGGTGAGGGGGGTCCGGAGCTGATGTGAGGCGTTGCCGATGAAGGCCCGTTGACGGTCCAGCGTGTCCCGGACCCGGTCGGCCATGTGGTTGAAGGCTTCCACGACGGCTCGAAGCTCCGGCGGGGCGTCGCCCGGTGCGATCCGGATGTCGAGGTCGCCTGCGGCGATGCGGGATGCCGCCCGTTCCAGCTCGGCGAGGGGGCGGGTGACCGAACCCGCCACCACCCATCCGATCCCGGCCATCGCCCCCAACACGACGAGGCCGACACCGCCGAGACCCCACCAGAACCTCCGGATGCGGGCGTTGACCTCCTCGGTGGGGAGGGTGAGACGGACCGCCCCCAACACCCGCCCCCCCGAAGCCACCGGTACGGCCACGTAGAGGATGTCGTGTCCGAGGGTCACCGACGACCGCGTCCCCACCGAGCGCCGCCCGGCGAGGGCTTCTTGGAACTCGATACGGGAGGAGAAGTCCCGGTTCGGAGGGCTGGCGGTGTCGACGAAGGAGAGGCCGAAGGAGTCGACCACCACCACCCGCGCTCCGGTGGAGTCCGCATAGTCGATGGCCGGTTGGGCGGTGAACGGGAGGCCCCGGTCGAGGGTGTCCTCGTACAGGGTGGCGAGGACCATGGCGTCCCGCTCGGCGGCGGCGGTGAGGCGCTCCAGCTCGCGATGTGAGAACGTGAGGGCGAGGGGGATCTCGAGCATCAGGAGCACGATGAACGTGACGGTGAGATAGCTGAGGAGGAGGCGGCGTCTCATCGCGCACCGTCGACGAGCCGATAGCCGACACCCCGCACCGTTTCGATCAGGTCGGGATCGCCCAGTTTCTTGCGCAGCGACGCGATGTGGACGTCCAGGGTCTTGGTCGATCCCCACCAGTTGGCATCCCACACGGCCCGCAGGATCTGATCTCGTGTCCGGACCGCGCCGGCGTCTTCGGCCAGGTAGGCGAGGAGGTCGAACTCTTTGGGGGTCAGCTCCACTTCGGCGTCGTCCACGGTGACCCGACGGGTCCGCAGGTCGACGGTGATGGGGCCGGCGACCAGTACCGGTCGAGGTTCGGCGGCGTCGCCGGCGGGTGACGCCCGGCGCGTCACCGCCCGGATCCGGGCGGCGAGCTCCCGGAACCCGAACGGTTTGACGATGTAGTCGTCGGCTCCGAGGTCGAGGAGCGTCACCCGGTCGATCTCGTCCGAGCGGGCGGTGACGACGATGATGGGGACGTTCGACCGTTCCCGCAGCCGCCGGCACACCACCTGTCCGTCCAGGTCGGGAAGCCCGAGATCCAAGAGGACCAGGTCGGCTTCGGGCGCGTTGAGGGCGCCCGCCCCCGTGGCCACCCAATGGACCGTGTACCCCTGGCGCTCCAGGCCGCTCGTGAGGGGCTCGGCGATGGAGACGTCGTCTTCGACGACCAGAACTCGCATACCCACAGGATCGCACTTCCGAGTGCCTCCCCGAAAGGTCCTTTACCGAACTCTTGCCTGACGTTGGTGCGACCTTTCCGCTCGATCCCATACGTTGTCGCCGTGAAGACCAGGAGGAAACCATGAACCACAAGACCGCACTCGCAACCGCTGCTTCGGTGGCAGGCGTCCTCCTCGCCGGGGTCGTCGCCGTCGGAGCGAACATCGGCATCCTCGCCAGCACCGACGTCGGAGAGCTCGACAGCCAGGACCCGACCGTCGTCGCCGCGTCGTCGGAGACGCAGCAACCCGAGGTCGTCACCATCGTCGTCGACGACCTCCTCGGGGCGAGCTCCGAGTCGAGCGCCGTCTCGACCCCTTCGACGACCCTTCCGCCGGCCCCCCAGACCGAGCTCTTGGCCTTCGAGGTCCCGGGGGTGGGGATCATCACCCTGGCACGTCAGGACGGGATCCTCACCGTCGACGAGATCCAGGCCGCCGGTTGGGACTGGACCATCCGGGAGGAGGGTCGTGAGGTGAAGATCGTCTTCGTGTCGGGTGACCGCCAGATCGAGTTCGAAGCGAAGGTCCAGAACGGCGAAGTCGTGCCCAAGGTGGAGGAGCGGCAGACCCGCCGCGGGTACGACGACGATGACGACGACTACTACGAGCACGACGATGACGACGACGACGGTCGTCGCGGGAGCTACGACGACGATGACGACCACGACCGCTACGAGGACGAGGATGACTGAAGGCGCCGTCTCCCGTTCCGAGATCCCGCCCGGTGGGTCGGCGAGACGCCGACCCACCGGGCGGCCCAAACACCCGGCCCTCGCCTCCCGCATCCTCGCCGCCGGGATCAGCGCCTCCCTCACGTTGGGGCTGGCCGGCGCCATGCAGAACGCGGAAGCCGAGGCCGCTTCGGTCCCGTCCCAACCCGAGCCGGTCGCCGCTCCGACGAAGGTGGTGATCGTCATCACCCGGCCGTCGAACCCGGCTCCGGTGGCGGCGACACCGGCATCGGGCACCGAGAGCGCCGCGGCGACGGCGAAGGTGACGCCATCGAAACCGACCAAGGTCGTGCCGACCAGGGTCCCGATCTCGAAGAGCAATGGCAGCCGTTGAGTCCCGGTTCCGGGTGATGGGCTGTGAAGCCCACGTCGTCGTGGTCGGCGGTGGGTGTTCCCACCTCCGACAGGCGGAAGCCGAGCTGCGACGCCTGGAGGAGCGATGGAGTCGTTTCCTCCCGGACTCGGACGTCGCCCGGCTCAACCGGGCGGCGGGTTCCCCGATCCGGGTCGATGCCGACACCCTCACGTTGGTCGCCGCCGCCGTCGAACTGCATCGTCTGACGGCGGGTTGGTTCGATCCGACCGTGCTGCCGGCGGTGGTCGCGGCCGGGTTCGGGGCCAGCAGGCACGACCCCGAGGCGGTGACCCGGATGGCGACATCGGCCGTCGAGGCGCCCGCACCGGGATGTGGCGGCGTCGACATCGACGTGACGGCGCAGGCGGTGAGGCTGGCGTCCGGCATCGCCTTCGACCCGGGGGGGATCGGGAAGGGTCTGGCAGCCGACCTCGTCGCCGAGAAGCTGGTCGACTCCGGTGTGGCGGGCGCGCTCGTCAACGTCGGAGGCGACCTGCGGGTGATCGGGTCCGGACCGGAGGGCGAAGGCTGGTACCTGGAGGTGGAGGACCCCTTCCAACCCGACGGCTTCGTCGTTCGCCTCTTCCTCGGAGACGGCGGCCTGGCCACGTCCAGCCGCCTCACCGGGGTCCGGCGTCGAGGCGACGATGTCCGTCATCACCTGATCGACCCCCGGACCGGGCGACCTTCGGACTCGCCGGTGGTGGCGGCGTCGGTCGTGGCCGGTACCGCCTGGTTGGCGGAGGGCTACGCCAAGGCGGCGCTCCTGGCCGGGCCCGAGGAGGGGATCGACCTGATCGAAGACGGAGGGGTCGCCGGGCTCGTCGTCCTCGAGGACGGAAACGTTCGGATCTCGACCCGACTGGGGGTGTTCCTGTGAGCGACAAGATCTGGTGGTACCTGGCCCGTTCGTCGGGCATCGTCGCCTGGCTGCTGCTGGCCGCGGCGGTGATCTGGGGGTTGTTGCTGTCGACACGCATCCTCCAGGATCGGAGGCGGCCCGCCTGGCTGTCCGACCTCCATCGGTGGCTGGGCGGGCTCGCGGTGACGTTCACCACCCTGCATCTCGTCGGTCTCTGGGCCGACGACTACGTGGAGTTCGGTCCGGCGGAGATGCTGATCCCGGGACGGTCGGAGTGGCGACCGGTCGCCGTGACCTGGGGCGTGCTCGCCCTGTACCTGCTGGTGGCGGTCCAGCTCACCTCCCTCGGGATGCGCCGGCTGCCCCGCCGGATGTGGAAGGCGGTGCACTACGCCTCGTATCCGCTGTTCTGGATGGCGACGGTCCATGGCGGCGCCGCCGGGTCCGACACGGGTTCGCGCCTGTACCGTTGGACGGTGGTGGTCACGGTGGTGGCGGTGGTGTTCGTCGTCACCTACCGGGTGGTGGCCCCGTCCCGGGCGCGGCGCAGGTCGCGTCTCCGGCCGGTGGAGGTGGCCGCTCCGGGATCCGAAGAGGTCAATGCACCCGAAAGACCCATTCGAACGAGCCCGCGTCGGGGAGGCCGTACAGTCGGATCCATTCGATCCGTACCCGATGCTCCCCCGGCGTCCACTCGGTGAGGTAGGCGCCGCCGGGCCGTGGCGCCCACCGGTAGACGCCGGTCCCTTCCACGAACGCCACTTCGTCTTCGGGGACGAGGAACCCGTCCACGTAGATCTTCGCACCGTAGCCGACTTCGAGGTCCACTTCGATGTACGCCTGACGGAGGACGGCGTCACCGGGAGCGGGGGACACCTTCTCGAGGGGGGGCGGCAGCTCGATCGGTTCGCCTTCCGGCGCCAGCGCCACGCCCAGGGCGATGACCGCCACGAGGGCGAGCCCGAGACCCGCGTAGATCCATCGATACTGCACGAGACGAGTGTATGGAGGATCGGCGGCTGTCGGAAAACCGGCGCGCAGGCGGTACCGTTGCGGTCCCCATGAAGATCAACCCCGTACTCGCCGGTCTCGGGACCTACCCGATCGCCCTCGTCCAGGAACGGGCGCGGGCGATGCGGGAAGCCGGGGAGAGGCTCGTCGATTTCTCCATCGGCGATCCCCGGGAGCCGACCCCGGCGTTCATCCGGGAGGCGCTGCGAGAGGCGGTTCCCGAGATCAGCCAGTACCCGACCACACGGGGTCTCCTGCGGCTCCGCCAGGCCGTCGCCGACTACGTTCGCCGCCGCTTCGGGGTCGAAGTCGACCCGCAACGGCAGGTGTTGGCGACCACCGGGTCGAAGGAGGCCATCTTCTCCACGCCCCTGGCGTTCGTGGAGGCGGGGGACGTCGTCGTCTGTCCCAGTCCCGGGTACCCGATCTACGCCCGTGGGGGGGCCCTCGCCGGGGGCCGGATCCATCAGGTCGTCCTCTCCGGCGACTTCGTGTTCCGCGTCGATTCCATCCCCGACGACGTCTGGGACGACGCCGCCCTCGTGTGGACCTGCTCTCCCCACAACCCGACCGGCTCGGTGATGTCCCGAGAGGACATCGCCACCATGTACGAACGGTGCCGGGCGACCGACACGCTGCTGTGCGCCGACGAGTGTTACGTGGATCTGTACGAGGGGGAGCCGCCGCCGTCGCTGCTCCAGGTGGCGGGACCCGACCTGGAAGGAGCCCTCGTCTATCTCAGCTTGTCGAAACGGTCCGGGATGACCGGCTATCGGTCGGCGGCCGTCGTGGGCGACCCCGAGGCGATCGACGTCTTGGCGTCGCTGCGGTCGTCCACCGGGACCGCGCCCCCCGAGTTCACCCAGGCGGCGGCGGTCGCCGCCTGGTCGGACGACGAACACGTCGAAGAGCGGCGACGGGTCTTCGCGGCCAAACGTGCGGTGCTCCGCCGGGTCTTCGAAGACCTGGGGATGGAGGTGGTCGCCTCCCATGCCGGACTGTACCTGTGGGTGCGGGTCGGCGACGACCTCGCTGTCACCGAGACGCTGCTGACGGCGGGGGTGGTCGTCTCGCCCGGCCGGGCGTTCGGGCCGGGAGGTGAAGGGTTCATCCGGCTGGCGCTGGTGCCCACCGTCGAAGAATGTGTCGAAGCGGCCGAGGTGGTGAGGAGATGTCTGCGAAGGAGCTGATCGAACGGGCCTATCGGGGCGAGGTGGATCTGGCGGCGGCGAAGGACGCGGTCGAGTCCACCGTCGCCGCCCTCGACCGGGGCGAGCTGCGTGTGGCAGAGAAAGTCGGGGAGGAATGGATCGTCCACGGGTGGGTGAAGGAGGCCATCCTCTTGTATTTCCGGCTCACCGGCCTCGAGACCACCCATGCGGGACCGGTCGAGTGGCACGACAAGATCCCGCCCAAACGGGGCCTGGCCGAGGCGGGGATTCGCGTCGTCCCACCGGGGGTGGTCCGTTACGGTGCCTTCTGTGAGCCCGGGGTCGTCGTGATGCCCGGGTACGTCAACATCGGGGCGTGGGTGGGGACGGGCACGATGGTGGACACCTGGGCCACCGTCGGGTCGTGTGCCCAGATCGGGCGAAACGTGCATCTCAGCGGTGGGGTGGGTATCGGCGGGGTGCTGGAGCCACCCGGTGCTCGTCCGGTCATCGTCGAGGACGGCGCGTTCATCGGCAGCCGGTCGATCGTGGTGGAGGGGGTGCTGATCGAAGAGGGCGCGGTCCTCGGGGCCAACACGACGATCACCGCGTCGACTCCCATCATCGACGTGACCGGGCCCGAACCGGTCGAGTATCGACGCCGGGTCCCCGCCCGGGCGGTCGTCATTCCCGGTACCCGACCGAAGGAGTTCCCCGCCGGTACCTACGACCTCCAATGTGCGTTGATCATCGGCCGTCGGTCGTCTTCGACCGACGAGAAGACGTCGCTGGAGGACGCCCTGCGGACCTTCGAGGTGCCGGTGTGACCCTGGTCGAGACGCTGCGATGGCTCGTCGACATCCCGTCGGTGACGGGTGACGAGGCGCAGATCGCCACGGCCGTGGCCGAACGGCTCTCCGCCGGTGCCCGGACGGTCCGTCGTCGGGACAACACGGTGGTGGTCGGCGACCCCGACGACCGTCCGATGTTGCTCCTCGCCGGGCATCTCGACACGGTGCCGTCCCAAGGGCAGGGCCCTGCCCGGGTGGAGGACGGCCGGCTGTGGGGTCTGGGCGCAGCGGACATGAAGGGGGGGTTGGCGGTGATGATCCACCTGCTGGAGGACCGATCGCTGGTCGACGCCGACCTGGGGCTGGTCGGCGTCTTCTACGAGGGGGAGGAGGGCCCGGCGACCGCCAACAGCCTCGGGCCGACCTTGGACGCCTTCCCCTGGCTGACCGAGGCCTGGTTCGGCGTGGTGCTCGAGCCGTCGGACGGGGAGATCCAGGTGGGCTGCAACGGGGCCTTGAACGCCAAGGTGGTCTTCCGGGGTGTTCCCGCCCACAGCGCCCGGCCGTGGCTGGGGGAGAACGCCATCACCAAGGCAGGAGAGTGGCTGGCTCGGATGCACCGCTTCCCGGTGCGGGAGGTGGACATCGGGGGTCTCGTCTACCGGGAGGTGATGGCCGTCACCCGGGCCGAAGGGGGGGTCGCCACCAACATCATCCCCGGGACGTTCACCCTCAACCTCAACTACAGGTTCACTCCGGATCGTTCGATCTCCGAGGCGGAGGCGAAGGTGCGAGAGGTGTGCGCCGACGCCGACGAGGTCGAGATCTTCGACGTCGCCCCGTCGGGCCCCGTGACGGTGGACCATCCCTTCGTCGAGACCCTCGCCGGGGTGTCGGGCGCCCGTCTCGGCGCCAAACAGGGATGGACCGACGTGGCCCGCCTCGGTGAACGGGGGGTGCCTGCCGTCAACTACGGCCCCGGCGAAACCGCCCAGGCCCACCAGGTGTCCGAGAGCATCGACCTCGCGTCGGTCGAGGAGAGTTTCAGGGCGCTACGGGCGGCGGTTCACGGGGCGAAGTCCACCGCCAGCTCGTAGTCGCCGGAGCCCCCCGTCGGCCAGTGGGCCCAGACCACGATCCCGAAGGGGTCGAGCGGCCGGGCGAAGCAGTCACCCGGTACCGGCATCACCATGAGCACCTGGCGTTCCCCGTCGGAGAAGCGGAACCGATGGCCGGAGGCGGCCACGGCGGTGTCGACCGGCCGCCACTCGCCACCGTCCACCCGCATCCGGGTCGCCTCCAACCCCAGGGGCATCTCCGGACCGATGCGCATCTCCCCGACCCCCGCCAGATGGTACGACAGGGTGAGCCGAGGACCTTCGGTGACGACCACGACCCCGAGGTCGCCGTCGACGGTGGCGAGGCGTACGGTGGCGCCTCCTCGACGTTGCTCGACGGCGTCGACGACGGGGAGGGAGACGACGTGGGGTTCGGCGTCGGGGGCGAGCACCCGGGCGAGGACCAGACCCGGATCGCCGTCGTCGGGCACCGCCGTCACCGGCCAGTCGGCGGTCTTGTCGTCCAGGTACACGATCCGTCCGGCGGTCGGGTCCAACACCAGGGAGAGGGTCGCCGATTCGATCTCGATCTCCTCGGACCCGTCGGCGTCCCAGTCGAGACGTTCGATGGTCGTCCAGGACTCCCCCCGTCGCCGACGGTCCAGCAGATGACGGGCCCGGAGGAGGGACCGGTGGACTTCCTGGCGGAGACGAGGCTCGATCGGCGCCGGATAGAGGGCCCGATGCTGCGTCTCCATCACGTGGGCGACGGCGTCGGACGGTGCCCGTTCCCCCAGATGCGTCGCGATCCTCAGCATGCGCCGGTACACGATCTCCGACGAGGCGTCGGCCGTCTCGGATGCGAAGGCGGGCGAGGTCGGGGGCGGGCGCAAGCGTCCCGTGGGCGGATGCTCGGCCAGGTACCGGCCCGGTGTGTCGAGGCGGAATCCCCGGGCGTCGAGGTCGGCGGCGGTGTCTTCGGGATGTGGGCTGACGACCACCCACAGGCCGTCGCCGGGCGGTGGCGTGTCCGTCCCGTCGGTCGCCGGGATCACGGTGAGGACCCGGTCGAACCGGTCGGCGACCCCGGGAGCCGGTGCGTCCGTCGGCACGACCGCGTACTCGATCCCGTGGTCGAGGAGGGTGGGTACGAGCGTCGGGTCCCAGGTCCGAGTGAACAAACCCGACGGTTCCACGGCGAGGCCCCCGAGGGCTTCACTCTCCCGTTCGAGCTGGAGGGAGCGGGCGTGTTCGGGGAGGACGGTCAGGTCGGGTTCGTTCCATCCTGCCCGGAGCCATTCGACGGGGCCGGCGGGGACCTCCCAGTCGGAGAGGTGTTGCCACACCCGTCCGGGAACCACCACCGCCAGCGGCAGGTCGGATCCGGCCAGGCTGCGGACACGCTCGGCGGCCCGTTCGAGATCGTCGGCGGTGGGGAACGGGGGAAGCGTCACGACGGTGACGACGGCCACGGCCCTCATGTCCGCCCTCGCTGTGATCGTCGCTTCGACATCGACAGCGCCGCGGCGGCGACCACGGCGACGATCCACCCGCTACGAGGCCGGTAGGCGAAGACGGCGAGGACACCGAGGCCGGCGACGACCGCCTGCCAACGCAGCTCGGCCAGCACCGGAAAGGCGACCCACAGGGCGCCGAGCACAGCGGCGGAACGGGCGAGCACGCCGGCTCCGCCGGGTGCATCCGCCATCCAGAAGCCGACGGCGGCGACGCCCAGTCCCACCGCGCCGACCCCCAGCAGGATCCGTGTGGAGCGGACGGAGGAGGCTTCTGCGGCCCTGGGTTCCGGCATGTCCCCGAACCGTACACCGTGGGGAGAGCATCGACGTCCAGCTCCTACACTCCGTTCCCTCATGCCCATCGACATCGACATCTCCCACGTAGCGCGGCTGGCCCGGCTCGCCCTCGACGACGAGCAGCTCGAGCGGTACCGGCGTCAGCTCGGAGTGATCCTGGAACACGCCGCCCGGGTGCAGGCCCTCGACACCGAAGGCGTCGAGCCGACCGGCCATCCCCTCGGGTTCACCAACGCGTTCCGGGACGATCAGGTGCGTCCTTCCCTCGAACGCGACGTCGTGTTGGCCGAGGCACCCGACCACCGGGACGGATACTTCGTCGTTCCCCCGGCCCTCGAGGGACCATGAGCCTGGCCGACCTCACCATCGCCGAGGCGGCGAAGGGTCTCCGTCGGGGCGCGTTCGGCGCCCGTGAGCTGATCGACGCCGTGCTGGAACGGGCCGCCAAGACCGAAGCCGAGCTCCACGCCTACCTGACGATCGACCACGAAGGTGCCAGGGAGGCCGCCGCTCGGGCCGACGAGGAGCTGGCATCCGGCGTCGACCGCGGGCCCCTCCATGGGATCCCCGTCGCCTTGAAGGACAACCTGTGTACGGAGGGGCTGGAGACGACCTGCGCATCCCAGATCCTGGCCGGGTACCACCCTCCCTACGACGCCACCGCGGTTCGGAAACTGCGCGAGGCAGGGGCCATTCCGGTCGGCAAGACGAACCTCGACGAGTTCGCCATGGGATCGTCCACCGAGAACTCCGCGTACGGGCCGACCCGGAACCCGTGGGACACCGACCGCGTCCCCGGAGGGTCGTCGGGCGGTTCGGCGGCGGCGGTGGCCGCCGGCTCGGCCCTCGGGGCCCTCGGCTCCGACACCGGAGGTTCGATCCGCCAGCCTGCCGCCCTGTGCGGCCTGGTCGGGATGAAACCGACCTACGGTCTGGTGAGCAGGTACGGGCTGGTGGCCTTCGCCTCGTCCCTCGACCAGATCGGTCCGATCACCCGCACCGTCGAAGACGCCATCCTCCTCCTCGAAGCGATCGCCGGTCACGACCCCGCCGACGCCACATCGTGGGCGGGGGAGCTCCCCGACTTCCGTTCCGAGCTGGGTCGGGGCGTCGAAGGCCTGCGGATCGGGATCGTGGAGGAGCTGTCGGGTGACGGCTACGAGCCGGCGGTGTTGGCCGCCGTCGACGCCATGGTGTCGTCCTTGGAGGCCGAGGGAGCCCGGGTGCAGGAGGTCTCCCTCCCCACCTTCGACGTCGCGCTCTCCGCCTACTACCTGATCGCCCCCGCCGAGGCATCGGCCAACCTGGCCCGGTTCGACGGGGTCCGGTACGGCCTGCGGGTTCCGGGTGCCACCACCGAGGAGATGATGGCCCGCACCCGGGCCGAAGGGTTCGGCCCCGAGGTGATCAGACGGATCCTGCTGGGGACCTACGCCCTGTCGGCGGGCTACTACGACGCCTTCTACGGCCAGGCCCATCGGGTCAGGACCCTCATCACCCGGGACTTCGCCCGCGCCTACGAACAGGTCGACGTGCTGGTGTCGCCGACCAGCCCGACGGTGGCGTTCCCCGTCGGGGCCCGCACCGAAGATCCGCTGGCGATGTACCTCTCCGACATCTGCACCATCCCCTCCAACCTGGCCGGGCACCCGGCGATCTCGATCCCGATCGGGCTCGACCCGGCGGGGCTGCCCATCGGGTTCCAGGTGATGGCCCCCGCCCTGTCGGAACCCTTGCTGTTCCGGGTGGCAGCCGAGGTCGAACGGCTGGCCAGCTTCGACGCTCGTCCGGAGGTGGTGACGCCATGACGTGGGAACCGGTCATCGGCATCGAAGTGCACGTGGAGCTCCGCACCGACTCCAAGATGTTCTGTGGGTGCGCGGTGTCCTTCGGGGAGGAGCCCAACGTCAACGTCTGCCCGGTCTGCCTCGGCCTCCCCGGTTCGCTGCCGGTGCCGAACCGTCGGGCGATCGAATGGATCACGGAGATCGGGTTGGCCCTCAACTGCCAGATCTCGCCGGTGTCGGTGTTCCACCGCAAGAACTACTTCTACGCCGACCTTCCCAAGAACTACCAGATCTCTCAGTACGACGTCCCCGTCGCCCACGACGGCTGGCTGGAGATCACCGTGGACGGCGAGACCCGTCGGATCGGGATCGAGCGGGCCCACATGGAAGAAGACACCGGCAAGAGCATCCACCTCGGAGGGGGAGGCCGGATCCACTCGGCCGAGGCGACGCTGCTCGACTTCAACCGGGCCGGGGTCCCCCTCGTCGAGGTGGTGAGCCGTCCCGATCTGCGCAGCGCCGTCGAGGCGAGGGTCTACGCCCAGGAGCTCCGGGCGTTGGTGGCCGAACTGGGGGTGTCCGACGCCCGGCTGGAGGAAGGGTCGATCCGTTTCGACGCCAACGTGTCGGTCCGTCGGCGAGGAACGGACGAGTTCGGCACCAAGGTGGAGATCAAGAACATGAACTCGTTCCGGTCCCTGGAGCGGGCGATCGACTTCGAGATCCGGCGTCAGGTCGACGTGCTGGACGGGGGAGGAGAACTCGTCCAGGAGACCCGGCACTGGGACGAGGAAGCCGGGGTCACCCGGGGGATGCGCACGAAGGAAGGGTCGTCCGACTACCGCTACTTCACCGAGCCCGACCTGGTCCCGATGGTCATCGACGACGCCTGGCAGGCGGAGATCCGCGCGGCGATGCCGGAGCTCCCCGCCGACCGTCGGGCACGATACCTGAGCCTCGGGGTCGACCCACAGACCGCCGGAGCGCTGGTCGGCGCCCCGCCTGCGTTCCGCCGGCTCTTCGACGAGGCGGTCGACGCCGGGGCGGACGCGAAGGCGGCCGCCAACTGGATCACCGGGGAGCTGGTGGCCTGGGCCCGGCGGGAGGAGGTCGACCCGGCCGAGGTGGCGGTGACCGGCGCCGGCCTCGCCGAACTGGTGGCGATGGTCGCCGCCGCCGAGCTGTCCGCGTCGGCGGCCAAGGACGTCCTCGACGGGATGGCCCGGGGCGAAGGATCGGCCCGGGAGGTGGCGGAGCGGAGGGACCTCCTCCAGATCACCGATCGGGGAGCCCTCGAGGCCGTCGTCGACGAGGTCCTCGCCGAACATCCCGACGCCGTGGAGCGCTACCGATCTGGGGAGGCCAAGGTCGTCGGGTTCCTCGTCGGCCAGGTCATGCGGGCGAGCGGCGGCAAAGCCGACCCCAGGGCGGTCAACGAGCTGATCCGCTCGAAACTCGACGAGACGTGATCTCCCTGTTCGGGTTCCGCGTCGCCGCGGTCTGCTTCGACTGCGACGGGGTGCTCGTCGACTCCGAACCCGCCTCCGAGGCCGCCTGGCTGGGGGTGCTAGAGGGTTTCGGGGTGAGCGTCGAAGGGTTCGGCCGCTGGGTGGGCCGAACCGACGCGGAGATCGCCCGTCACTACGCCCGGGAGCTCGGTGTGCCGACAGAAGAGGTGGCCTGTGCGGCCGCGGCCGCCTTCGAAGCCGAGCTGGCGGGCGGGATCCGAGCGTTCCCCGACGCCCTGGCCCTCGTCGACCGGCTGTCCGCCCAGGGGGTTTCGATGGCCGTCGTCTCCAACAGCAGCCGGGAACGGCTCGAACTGGTGCTGTCGGCGGCCGGCCTCGCCGGCCGGTTCCCGGTCCGGGTGTCGTCGTCGGACGTCCGTGCCCCAAAACCGGCACCCGACGTCTACCAGGTGGCGATGGCCCTGCTCGAGACGGAACGGTGCCTCGCCTTCGAGGACAGCCCTCCGGGGATCGCCGCCGCCCGCGCCGCCGGTATGCCGGTGGTGGCGGTCCACCGGGGTGTCTTCTCCGCCGAGGAGTTGGCCGCCGCCGACCGGGTGGTGACAGATCTGGGTGACGGGTAACCTGCGGCCGGTGACGACCTGGTTCGCCATCGTGTTGGTCTGGGTGCTGCCCGTGGTGGTGGTGGGCTCGTTGGTGATCCTGTCGCACCGCCGCCGGAACCCCGACCCGGAAACCGGATCCGACGCGAGCTGAAGGGAGCGAACCCATGGAGAACCTGCCCCTCGTCCTCGGCATCGGCGCCGCGATCCTCGTCGTCTTCTGGATCGTGAAGAAGCTGGTGAAGCTGGCCTTCTTCGCGGCCATCGTCGGCGCCGCCGCCTGGTTCTGGTACTTCAACGTGCGCGGCTAGCGCCGCGGGCGCCGATGGAGCGGTTCACGAAGATCGTCGCCACCCTCGGGCCGGCGGTGGCGTCCCTCGAAGGGGTCAGATCCCTCGTCCGGGCGGGGATGGACGTGGCCCGGCTCAACTTCTCCCATGGCGACCATGCCCTCCACGCCCGCTTCGCGGGATGGGTCCGGGAGGCGGCGGAGCTGGAAGGCCGGGTGGTCGCCATCCTCCAGGACATCCAGGGCCCGAAACTTCGGGTGGGGTCGTTCCCCGGCGGCGGCGTCGACCTCACCTCCGGGGAGGAGGTCCGGGTGTACCCGGGGTCGGGCCGGGCAGAGACCGGGGCGATCCTCGTCGACTACGACCATCTCGTCGACGACGTCGCCACGGGCGAGGAGATCCTCCTCGCCGACGGGCTCATCCGTCTCGAGGTGGTGGCGAAACGGGCCGACCATCTGGTGGCGCGAGTGGTACGGGGCGGCAGGCTGGGGGACGGCAAAGGTGTCGCCTTCCCCCACACCGAGCTGCGGGTGCCGGCGATCACCGAGAAAGACCGCGCCGACCTGGCCTTCGGTGCCGAGCTGGGTGTCGACTACGTGGCCGCGTCCTTCGTACGTACCGGGGACGACGTCCGTCAGGTCGCCGAACTCGCCGGTGACGTCCCCGTCATCGCCAAGATCGAGCTCGCGGTTGCCTACGAGAACCTCGACGACATCCTCACCGTCGCCGACGGGGCGATGGTGGCCCGAGGCGACCTGGGGGTGCAACTCCCGTTGGAGCGGATCCCGATCGTCCAGGACGACATCCTGCGGCGCACCAACCGAGCCGGACGGGTCTCGATCACCGCCACCGAGATGCTCGAGTCGATGACCCACTCTCCACGGCCCACCCGGGCGGAGGTGACCGACGTCGCCAACGCCGTGATGGAAGGCACCGACGCGGTGATGCTGTCGGCGGAGACCGCCACCGGGCAGTACCCGGAGGAGGCGGTGAGGACGATGGCGCGGATCTGCGAGGTGGCCGAGACCGTGGCCGAGCCGGACTCTCAGGTCGAGTTCCTCACCTCCCAACCCATGTTCGCGTCGGCGGTGGCCCGGGCCGCCGTGGAAGCCGCCGCCGATCTGTCCATCGACACCGTCGTCGCCTTCACCGAGACGGGAAGCACCGCCCTCATCCTCTCGAAATACCGTCCCCGTGCCCGCATCTTCGCCTTCACGCCGGATCCGACGACGCTGCGTCGCATGGCGCTGTACCGCGGTGTGCAGGGGCGCTTGTTCGGCCGCCGGGACTACACCGACCTGATGATCGCCGCCGCCGAGAAACACCTCGAGAAGGAGGGCATCTGTCGGAGGGGAGAGGCGGTGGTGATGGTCGCCGGTGTCCCGCCCAACGTGCGGGCCTCCACCAACCTGATGAAGATCCACGTCATCGGCGAACGAGACCGTGGTGTGCTCTCGGCCAAGGGGAGGCGGACGGCACCGGAGGTGGGCGGCCGCTGACGGGGTACCATCCTCCGCCGCAGAGGAGGACTTCGTGGGACAGACCATCCAGATCAACCGAACCGATGTGATCGGCGACGTGGTGATCGTCGACACCGACCGCACCCTGACCGGCCAGGACGGCGAGGTCTTCGACGGTGCCGACCAGTCGGCCCGTGACGGGTTCGCCGCCGAACTCGCCGCCCGGATCTTCGAGGAGATCCCCGGGGTCGACCACGTCTACGTCATGTCCAACACGGTGACCGTCCGCCGTCCGGGCGGATGGGGGGACGGCGACCTCGCCCGCCTCTCGGAGCTCGTCACCAGCTTCTTCCGCTTCTACCCCGACTGACCCCGGTTCAGGGGGTGCTCGACGTGGTCGTCGCCCCGTCGGTGGTGGTCGTCGACGACTCGTCGACCGGGCATTCCACTTCCGAGTCGGGGACCATGCACGGGTGGACTTCGATGATCTCCCGTTTCGGCCGGTAGCGGACGATCCACTCCTGGGTGGTGGTCTCGTCCCGCCAGACGATCGTGCGGGTCACCTTCACACTCCATCCCCGGGCGGGTCGCTGGATGACGTGCTGCTCGTCGACGTCGAGGTCGGGGTTGGGCCGATACTCCGTCTCGGGAGGGTCGGTGTAGGCGTAGCGGCCGGAGACGGTGGCGCTCACCCGGCGGGCATCGGGTCCGCCCTCTTCGACGACCTCGACGATGGTCTTGCCGTTGCGCTGTTCGCCGACGACGATCCGTCCGTCGTTGTCGCTGAAGAACTTCACGGTGATCGACGTCTTGGTGTATTCGGTGACGATGAGGATCGCGTTGTCGGTGTCGTTGCGGAACTCCAGCTTCGGCTCGGGCCACGAGATGGTCGCTTCGATTCCTTCCGGATAGCGGGTGAAGTAGAAGCTGTGGGGCTTGTGGACGACGTCCTCGTAACCGCCCCAGAAGACCGCGTTGTAGAACGTGGTGGCGAACTGGCTGACGCCGCCTCCCACCGTGTCCACCAGCTCCCCACCGATGATCGTGCCGGCGGGGACGAACCCGCGTTCGGCCGTCCGCTCGCCGACGTACTCGTTGAGCTCGAAGGTCTCGCCGGGCATGACGATGGCACCGTTGACGATGTCGGCGAAGAGCTGGATGTTGTTCACCCGGGGCTGACAGCAGGGGTGGTAGGTCGTGAAGGCCGACACCAGATGTTTGATGCCGAGGGCCTCGAGCTCTTCGGTGGTGACCTCGGGTGGCGCACCCTCTTCGAAGGGCAGGACGCCCCGCCGCGACGCGGTCCCGGCGGCGATCGCCAGGTTGCGGGCGGTCTCTTCGGGGTCGATGAGGGTGCCGGGACGTCCGGCCACCACCACCACGTCGTATCCGACGACCTCGAGGCGGGCGTCGACCGGCGGGGATTCGATCTCGTCCCGGAGGGCCTCGAGCCGACGGGCGACCTCCTCGGTGTCGAGGGACAGCTCGATGCGCCCGTCCCGGGTCTCGGACCGGAGCGCCCGGGCGATGTCGGCGACGGAGAACTCCACCGACGGGTTCCCCTCGGCCGACACCAGCGTCACCGGGGCCGACAGCCATAGGTTCGCTTCGGCGACGGCGGCGTCGACGTCGGCGTCGGTGAGGCGGGGGGCGGCGGGGACGATGGGCAGCTCGACGGGGACACGGTCCTCGGTGACGAGCTGCGCGAGGATCAGATCGGCGGCGGCGCTGCGGTCCACCATGCGTCCGGGTTGCGGGTAGCGGGCCACCGCCCGCGTCCCTTCGATCTCGACGGCGCCATCGAAGGGAGGGTCTCCGACGACGTCGGCGTCCCACACCTCGAGGACCTGATCGAGGGCCGCTTCGTCGATCGATCCGACGACCGGGAGGGTCTCGGTTCGGAAGAAGTGGGTGAGCCACCAACGGAACTGCTCGGAGATGTTGCCTTCCCGACCGAAGGTCATCGCCTGGTCGACCATCGCCTCCTCATCGAGGTCGAAGCGGACCTGGACCGGGTCGAGGACCACCTCGGCGCCGTCGACGATGAACCGAGCCGGGGTGGTGGCGAGGAGATCCTCGTAGGCGACGACGGCGGCGACGGCTTCGTCACGGGAGAGGCCGGCGAGGTCGGTGGATCCGACCGTCACCCGGGCGATCACCTCCCCGGACGACAGGGCCCTGGACACGACGAAACCGCCCACGACCAGGAGCAGGGCCGCGGCGATCCCTACGAGACTCTTGGACAGGATGCCGTTCAGGCGGGACATGGATAGACGATCCCTGGGGGCGGGAAGTCTACGCCCAAAGGGTCCTGTCACAAATCACCTTCCCGATCGCCGGGGGCGCACCGTAGGATCGGACCGATGATTCCGTTCCCGTCGCCGCCCCCGGGCGACCCCGTCAAGGTGTCGGCGACCACGTTCGTCACCTGGCGGCGCTGCCCCGAATCGGCCCGGGCACGCCTCGACGGCCACTACGGGCCGGAGACCCGGCACGGCTTCGTGGGAGCCTTGGCCCACCGGGTGTTCGCCCGTCATCTCGTACGGGGCCCGGTCGAAGACCCCATGCTCGAACAGGTATGTCGTGAAGAGATCGGCGCCGCCCTCAACCCGAAGATGTCCGACCTGGGTCTGCGGCCCTCCCAGCTCCGGGAGGTCATCGACGAGGTCGGGGACCTCTACCGCCGGTTCCGACGCCTCGCGACGGGACGTCCCGAAGGGGTGGAGGTGTCGGTGTCGGCGGAACCCGCCACCGGGGTGACCCTGGTCGGTGCCGTCGACGCCGTGTTCGAAGACCCCACCGGGGTGCGCCTGGTCGACTGGAAGACGGGAGGTCTCGGCGACCCGGCGGACCAGCTCGACTTCTACGCCCTCACCTGGACCCTGGAGCGGGGCCGGGCACCGCAGGTGGTGGAGGCACTGTCGGTGAGGACGGGAGAACGGTACGAGGCCCGGCCGACCGTCGAAGGCCTCACCCGGGTCGCCGAGGCGGTGTCACGGCTGGTGGGGGAGGTGCGCCGGGCCTGGCAGCGAGGGTCGGACCTCCGGCGTGAGGCGGGACCGTGGTGCCGGTACTGCCCGGTCCTCGACACCTGTCCCGAAGGGAGGTCGGCCGCGTCGATCATCGACCGCGCAGGTCCCCGGCCCGGGTGAAGCCGACCCGGGCCGTTCGTCGGCATCGGCCACCGGGATCGGTGGGAGGCGAACCGCCCGGAGCCATCCCGGGAACGCAGCCGACGCTCGGGCCGACCGTCACCTCGCCGGTGTGCGACAATCCCCTCCCGTGTCGATCTCGAACGCACCGAACCTCGGGGCGGCCCTCGACGCTCTCGCCGACGCCGCAGCCGCCCTCCGTTTCGACCTGGCGGGCCCCACCCAGCCGGCGGACCGTGCGCTCCGGGATCGGACCGTGCAGGTCGTCCGGCGGTACCTGAAGCCGCGTCTCGTGTCCGGAGATGCCCCCGTCACCGTGGCGGTGGTCGGACCGACCGGAGGGGGCAAGTCGACGCTGGTGAACAGCCTGGCCGGAACGGTGATCAGCCCGGCGGGGGTGCTGAGGCCGACGACGGGTCGCCCCGTCGTCTGGCGCCATCGGGACTCACCCCAGCTTCCCGACCTCGAGGACCTGTCGGTCGACACCCGTCTCGACGACCATCCGCTGCTGCGGGGCCTGACGGTGGTGGACACCCCCGACATCGACTCCCAGGTCAGCGGCCACCGTCGGATCGCCGAGGCGGTCGTCGACCGGGCGGACCTGGTGATGTTCGTCACCACCCCCCAGCGGTACGCCGACGCCACCCCCTGGGAGATGCTCGAACGACTACGACGGCGAGGCATGGCGCTCATGGTGGTGCTCAACCGGATGACCCGCCGCACCCAGGCGGCCCGCAGCGACCTGGCTCGTCTCCTCGACCGTGCCGGGGTCGTCCCCCTCGGGGGGATCGTCGAGATCCAAGAACAGCGGCTCCAGGGGCACGAACGGCTGCTCCCGCGGCCGTCGCTTCGTCGGCTCGCCTCACTGCTCGAAGGCGTCGCACGAGACCGCCGGGAGTTCGTCGACGCCGCCGTCGCCGCCGCCCTGGAGGAGGTGGTCGCCGGAGGCCGCCGGCTGCTGGCGGCCTTGGAACAGCACCAGGCGACCTCGGAGGAGCTGGTGGCGATCGTCGCCAAAGTCCACGAAGCCCATCTCGAAGACCTCGTTTTGGATCTCGAAGGCGCCGACCTCGTACGTCCCGAAGCGGTCGGTCACGGGACGTCGGTGCAGATGGGGTCGGCCTCCGACGTCGGGACGGCCCGATGGCCCGAAGAGCTGGCCCGGGCCGTGGCGGCGCGGTTGGCCGCAGCCCGCAGAGCGACGGAGGCGGCGTGGTCTCGGCATCCGGGCGGTGACGAGCTGGTTCCGGTGCCCGGGGTGAGGACCTCCGAGGTCCGTCGGGCGGTCGACGTCTGGCTCGACGACCTGGCAGACCTGGCCGACCGGTCCGGGCGGCGGACCCGTTCGTCGGTCGGACGGTTGGCGTTCGCCGCCCTCACCGAACCGGGAGGAACCGACCGGCGTCGACGGTCGGCGCGTGCCCGCCTCGTCGCCGTGGTGGGGGAGCTGTTCGACCGACAGCGGGACGGCATCGTCGCCGTCGCCCTCGCCCGTCGGGACCCGCCGGCACGCACCGTCGCGCTCCGGCAGGCCGTCTCCGTCGTCGAGGAGCGACACCGTGCCGGCTCCGTCTGACGCGCCGGCGGTCCTCGACGCCTACGACCGGCTGGTCGCCCTCTGTCGTGACGTCGCCCCTCCCGGGGCGGTGGAGGAGGCCGCCGCGATCGGACGGGACGTTCGACGGCGCCTCGGCTACCTGGGCGATTCGCTGGTGGTCGCCTTGGCGGGAGGCACGGGATCGGGCAAGACCAGCCTGCTGAACGCCATCGCCGGTCGGGAGATCGCACCCGTCTCGCCCCGACGACCCACCACCGAACGCCCCGTTGCCTGGATGCCGGCCGATCCCGAGCCCGGCCTCGTACGACTGCTCGACGATCTGGGGATCGCCGACCGCGTCGGCGAGGGCCACCGAGGATGGCTGACGGTGGTGGACCTCCCCGACCTGGATTCCTTCGTCACCGAGCACGCCCTCCAGGTCGACGCACTGCTGTCACGGATCGACGCCGTGGTCTGGGTCTTCGATCCGGAGAAGTACCAGGACGCCCGAATCCACCTCGACTATCTGGCGTCCCTCGTCGGGGACCAGCACCGGTTCGTGTTCGTCCTCAACCAGGTCGACCGGCTCACCGCCGACGAGGTGGAGGCGGTGGCCGCCGACCTGCGGGCTTCGCTTCGGGTGGCCGGGTTCGTCGAGCCACCGATCGTCCTCACCGCCGCCGACCCCGAGCTCGGCGAGCCCGAAGGGATCGACACCCTCATCGCGGAGCTGGAGACACGATGGGAGGCCAAGACGCTGGTGTGGCGGCATGCCACCACGGTGCTCCGACGGTCCGCCCGAGCGCTGGCGGCTGCCGCAGGAGCGGACGGAGGGACGGGGTTCGCGCGCCGCTGGCAGGGGACCCTGGCGGATGCGGCCGAACATCTCGCCACCGCGTGTCTCGACCCCGGGAGGGTCGACGACTGGTGGAGGGGCGTCGAGGAGATCCAAGAGTTGGTCGCCGCGGTGGCGGGGGAGGTCGGCGGCGAGGCCGGTGAGGAACTCGCGGCGGTGGACGTGGCCGCCGAGGTCCGGCGCTGCGTGGCCGAGGTCGGGGTCGCACCGATCCCCTCGAAGGCGGCGACGGTGACACGGTGGCTGCGGGTCGCCGTCGCCGCGGCGGCCCTCGCCGTCGGCCTCGGAGTCGGCGGGGGAGTCGGTTGGGTGGTCGTCGGTGCCGTCGCCGTCGTGGGGATGTGGGTGGTCGGCCCGGTGGTCCGATCCTGGGATCGCCGACGGATCCGGGACCGCATGGAGGAACGACGGGCGGAAGTCGAGGCGCGGCTCCGGCGGCAACTCGACCAGGAGATCGGTCGCCGGGTGAGGGACGTGCTGCGCCGCCGTGGCGCCGCCCTGGCCGCGTTCACCGAGTTCGAACTGGTCCTCAGCCGGTCGGAGACGGCGGGGTCGCCACCGCCAGACCGTCCGGTACGTATCTGAGCTCCAGCTTCCGCCACGCTGCGCGTAGCTCACCGTCGGCCTGGGTGAGGACGGGATCTTTGGCTCGGACGGTGAGCCGCCTGACCCCGGACCACACCCGAATCCCCTTCACCCCCTGCATCCCGTCACCGGCAAGGATGCGGCGAAGGATCACGGGGGTCCGGCGCAGGCGGAGCGCGTCGATCGCCAGCACCGTCATCGGGGGTCCTCCGCGTGGGCCCAGCCGCAGGGGGGCACGTCCGAAGAAGGTGTAGGTGTCGTGGAACTGGACCATCAGTCCCGCCGTGTCGGTCTCGACGCCGTCGCCTTCCAGATGCAGCCGCAGGGGCACCCGTCGCAGCTCCGACCACACCGTCGCCACCGCCGTCCGGGCGTAGTGGAGCGAACCGAACCGGTATTTTCGGTACGGCTCCGCTTCGGCCCGCCGCACGATCTCGGCGTCGTGGCCGACGCCGAGGGCGAACAGGGTCACCCAACGGGCCGCGTTCCCGTCGCCGCCCTCCGCCGTCACCCAGACCACGGGGGTCGCCGAGACGTCGTAGCCCGACGCCAGCATCTTGGCGGCGGCGGACGGTCGGCGGGGGAGGCCGGCGAGACGGGCGTAGACGTTGGTGGTGCCGACGGGGATGATCCCCAGCACCGTCTCGGTGCCGGCCACGGCCTGCGCGACGTGGTGGACGATCCCGTCACCACCGGTCGCCACCACCAGGGGGCAGCCCGCCTGGACCGCTTCGGCCGTCAACGCCCGGGCGTGGTCCGCCGACTGCGGCCATGCCGGGTGGACCTCCCAACGGCGGGACAGGATCCGGCAGATGGTCCGGTGAAGCCCCCCGGTGAACCCCGAAGCCGCCGGATTGGCGACGAGAAGAAGACGATCCATTGCGGCGCAGGCTACCGTGGTGCCGTCTCCCAACCGCGTTCGACGATGACCGATCCCAACGAGCCGCTCTTTTCGTTGCCTCTCGGGGAAGGCGAGGGCTCGATGCTGGCTGCCGTGGCGGGAGACGTCGCCGGCGGCGCCGACCCCGAGGGCTACTCGGCGGTGACCCAGTGTGCCACCGTCGTCGCCTACCACATCATGGTTCGGGGTGAGGTCGACCGTTCGGCGCTGGAGCACGAGTTCCTGGAGATGGACGGGCACCTCGAAGGGGACGTACCGACGCTGCGGGGTGTCTCCGACGAGCTGCGCTCGTGGCTCGACTCGGCGAAGGAGGGTGAGGCGGCCGCCTGGACGGAGCCGTCGGCGGAACCCGCATCCCGGGTGGCGCCGCTGGCGGTGTGGCTCCGGCGCAAACCCGAAGAGCTGGTGGTGGCAGCCGTCGAGGTGGCACGGATGACCCATCTGGACGCCTCCACCGTGGTGCTGGCCGCTGCCGCCGCCGCGGCGGTGGCGGCGGCGTGTTTCGCGCAGGGGGGCCGGGATCTGCTGTTCGCCGGTGCCGAGACCGCCGAATGGGCTCTCGCCCGCATCGACGAGGAACGGTACCGCTTCGGCGCCGTCGACGAGGCTCGTGGGATCCCCGGCCGGCTACGGGAGCTCGCTGAGATCGTGGAGCTGCCGATCGCCGACAAGGTGGAGCGGTTCGCGCCGGACGGGAAGGTGGAGGGAACCGACGGCGTCTACTTCGGTCTCACCGTGGCGGCACCGATGACCGTCGACCCGATCAAGGCGATCGAAGCCGGCGGTGTCTACGGCGGCAGCGTCGTCGGCGCCCTCGTCGGCGGCATCGTCGGTGCACGGGTGGGTCTGCGACGGTGGCCGTGGGTGGTACCGAACGACACCTGGTTCGCCGAGATCGGTCGACGTCTCGCCGCCAACAACCCGGAGGTCCGTGACCTGCCGGTCCCCTACGCCGTCGAGGAACGTTTCGTCCTGCCGCGGCCCGAACAGTACATCGACTGAGCCGTGGCCCCGAAGAACGACCCGCGCACCATCTTCGGGTGGGCGATGTACGACTGGGCCAACTCGGCCTACGCCACCACCACCGGGGCGATCGTCGCCGCGTTCTTCACCCGGGAGATCGTTCCCCCCGAAGGCTTCCTGGGGATGTCGGCCGAGGCGTTGTGGGCGTTCCTCGTGTCCGTGGGGACGTTCATCCTGTTCCTGGCGATGCCGGTGTTGGGTGCGGTGGCCGACTACTCGGCCGCCAAGCGGCGGTTCCTCCGGGGGTTCGCCCTGTTCGGGGCGGCGGTGACCCTGCTCATGCCGTTCGTGCCCGCCGGTGGGGTCGTGCCGTTCCTCCTCCTGTTCCTCCTCACCCAGATCGGGTTCGTGGCGGGGAACGTGTTCTACGACGGGTTCCTCCCCGAGATCTCCACCGACGACACCATCGACCGGGTCAGCTCCAAGGGTTTCGCCTTCGGGTACATCGGGGGAGGCCTCTACCTGCTCGTCGCGTTGGGGGTGATCCTGGCGTCGGGGGATGGAGGGATCCTCCCGATCGGCCAGGACACCGCGGTGCGGGCGGCGATCTTCGGGGCCGGCCTGTGGTGGGCCGGGTTCTCCCTCGTCGCGCTGGCGCGTCTCCCCGAGACGGGGCAGGCGGGAGCATCCCCCGACGGTGGCCGGATCTCCCGGCTGGTCGCCTATGCGCGGATCGGGTTCGGACGGACCTTCGGCACGACGGTTCGGTTGGTTCGTTTCCCCCAGCTGCTGCTCTTCGTCGTCGCCTTCCTCCTCTACAACGACGGTGTCCAGACGGTGATCAACATCAGCGGCGCGTACGCCGACCAGACCCTCGAGCTCGACGCCACCACGATCATCATCGGCTTCTTGGTCGTCCAGTTCATCGCCTTCGGCGGATCCCTCGGGTTCGGGGCGTTGGCGGTGCGGATCGGAACCAAACAGGCGATCCTCGTCTCCCTCGCCATGTGGGTGGGGATCGCCGTCGGCGCCTATTTCCTGCCGGCCGGGGCGTCGACGGGCTTCTACCTCCTCGCCGCCGCCGTCGGGTTCGTCCTCGGTGGGACCCAGGCGTTGAGCCGCAGCCTGTACGGGTCGATGATCCCCGAGGAGGCCTCCGCCGAGTTCTACGGGTTCTTCTCGGTGTTCTCCAAGTTCTCGGCGATCTGGGGGCCGCTGTTGTTCGGGTGGGTGAGCCTGCGGACCGGTTCGGGACGGTCCGCCATCCTGTCGATCGTCGTCTTCTTCGTGCTGGGCGGGGTGGTCTTGGCCTTCCTGGACGTCGACGCTGCTCGGGCTTCCCGCAGCCGGTGGCGATTCGAAGGTGCCGAAGCCGAGACCATCGAGTGAGCGGGTCAGAAGGTGACCGCCACCGAGATCAGCTCGTCGTGTCCCAACATGCCGGCCGTGGCCTGGATGGCACGGTTCGCCTCCTCGAGGGGGAACTCGTGGCTGACCATGTCGTCGATGCGGGGGTCGGTCTCCAGCTGGCGGGTCGCCCAGGCGTAGGCGGTCGAGCTGGCTCCGAGGGCGCCGACGACGTGGAGCTGTTTCGAGATGATCACGTCGGAGAAGAAGTTGCCGAGGGCGCGTCCTCCCTTGGTGGAGGCGAGGACCACCCGGCCTCCGGGGCGGACCAGGTCCATGGCGGAGAAGATCGCTTCGGGGTCGTCTGAGGTGACGTCGATCACCACGTCGGGACGGGTGCCCAGGCTGTTCGCCACCGCCGTCCCCAGGTCCCGGGTCGTGACGTCCACGGTGAGGTGGGCGCCGAGACGGTCGGCCAGGTCGAGCCGGTCGCCGTCGACGTCGAGCCCGCTGATCCCCAGCCATCCGGCTCCGGCAGCCTGAGCCGCGATCAGACAGGCCAAGCCTCGGGGGCCGGGCCCGAGGACGAGCACGTTCTCCCCGGGCTGGAGGCGGGGGATCTCGACGGCCCACGTGTATCCGGCGGCGAGGGAATGGGCGAAGGTGGCGACTTCGGCCTGGATGTCGTCGGAGACTTCGTGCAGTCGGGCGTTGGGGTCGAGGTAGAGGCGTTCGGCCAGCCCACCCCACAGGCCGGGCGGCTCGGTGGACGGGAGCCCCCCGTAGACGTTCATCGGGCGCCGTCGGGTACAGGACGCCAGACCGTTACGGCACGACTTGCATTCGCCGCACCGGATCACCGGCTCCACGACGACACGGGTGCCGATCTCGTAGGGGATCGAGTCGTCGAAGGTGTCGGCGATGCGCCCGACCACGTGCTGTCCCGGGATGAGGGGGTAGCGAAGGTCGCGGCGTTCCCCCTTCCAGGCCTGGACCTCCAGTCCGGACAGCCCGGTCGCTTCCACGGCGAGCCAGCCGCCTCGCTCGACGGATCGTGCGGGGAGCACCATCGCCGAGATCCGGCGGGGCTCCACCAACACCATCGCCTTCACGCCATCCATCTTCGGTCTCGATCCCCCCGTCCGGTGGCAGTGTAGAGGGTGCCGCGGTGCCCGAATCCGCGGTCAGCCCAGCAGCCGCTGCAGGCGTTCCACTCCTCGCACCAGGTCGGCGTCGGCGAGGGCGTAGGAGAGCCGCGCGTACCCGGGGGCCCCGAACGCCTCTCCCGGGACGATCGCCACTTCGACTTCGTCGAGGATGAAGGCGGCGAGATCGCCGACGCTGCGGAACCGGCGCCCTCGGATCTCCCGGTCCAGATGGGCGGAGACGTCGGGGAAGGCGTAGAACGCGCCTTGTGGCTCGACGATCTCGACTCCCGGGATGTCGCGCAGCATCTCGTACATGGTCCGGCGTCGGCGATCGAAGGCCGCTCGCATCCGCTCCACCGGCTCGAAGGGGCCGGTGAGGGCCGCCAGCGCGGCCCGCTGGGACACGTTGGCGACGTTCGAGGTCGAGTGGGACTGCAAGGTGGTGGCGGCGGCGACCACGTCGGGGGGGCCTACCAGCCAGCCGACACGCCACCCGGTCATGGCGTAGCTCTTGGCGACGCCGTTGACGATGACCCAGCGGTCTTCCAGCTCCGGGCTCACCCCGGGCATCGACGTGAAGGTGGCCGCGCCGTACACGAGATGCTGGTAGATCTCGTCGGTCATCACCCAGAGGCCACGCTCTGCGGCCCAGCGGCCGATCTCGCGGACTTCGTCGGGGGGATACACGGCGCCGGTGGGGTTGGAAGGCGACACGAAGACGAGCATCTTCGTACGGTCGGTGACCGCCCGTTCGAGGTCCTCCGGGGAGACCCGGAAACCCGTGGTGCGGTCGGTGGGGACCGGTACCGGCACACCGCCGGCCAGCGCGATGGCGTGGGGGTAGGTCACCCAGTAGGGGGAGGGGACGAGGACTTCGTCTCCGGGGTCGAGCAGGGCGGCGAAGGTGTTGTACACGGCCTGCTTGCCGCCGTTGGTGATCACCACGTTCGATGCTTCCACGTCGACGCCCGAGCCGGCCTTGGTGGCGGCGGCGACGGCTTCCCGAAGCTCGGGGAGTCCCGCCGCCGGTGTGTACTTGTGGTTGCGTGGTTCCCGGCAGGCGGCGACGGCCGCCTCGACGATGTGCTCGGGGGTGGGGAAGTCCGGCTCCCCGGCTCCGAACCCGATGACGTCCCGACCTTGGGCGCGCATCGCCTTGGCCCGGGAGCTGATCGCCATCGTCGCCGACGGCGGGATCGATCCGACCCGATGTGAGACTCGTGACATGTGCGACCTCCGACCGGTCACGATACCGGTCGGAGGTCGTTCGGTCGGAAACGTCGGTTCAGGACTCTGGCTCGGTCGCCTCGTCTCCCGGCGTGGACTCGGCGGCCGCCGGCGTCTCCGTCGCCGGGGGTTCCGGCTTCTCGGAGGCTTCGGCGTCGTCTCCGGACGAGGTCGCCGCGGTGGAGTCGGCGGGTTCGCCTTTGAGGTCTTCGATCTTGTCCTCGACCTTGTCCCACGTCTCCTCGGCGACGTCCTTCACCTTCTCGAAGGCGTCGCCGGCCTTCTCCTTCGCCTTCTCGACGAGGGGTTTGGCCTTTTCGCCGAGTTCGGCGGCTTCTTCTTTGGCTTTCTCGACGAGGGGTTTGGCCTTTTCGCCGAGTTCGGCGGCTTCTTCTTTGGCCTTTTCGACGAGGGGTTTGGCCTTTTCGCCGAGTTCGGCGGCTTCTTCCTTGGCGCGACCGAACCAGCGTTTCAGCGTGTCACCGATACCCATGCCTCACCTCACAGTCGTTCGACTCCTCCAAGCGTAGAGCACCCGATCAACCTGGGTCGTAGCGACGGTGGGCCACCACCCTGCCCCACCGGTCGACCAGGAGGACCGAGTCGCCGTCGTTGTTCCACACGGGACCCTGGGCGCACCATGCCAGCGCATCCGGGGGCGGTCGGCATCCGGAGACGATGCGGAGGCGGTCACCTGCGGCGAGCATGAAACCGTCGGGGAAGCGGAACCGGTGACGGGACGACTCGTCTCGTAAGACCCATCCGCCGAGATCCACCGACGCCCGGGCGGTGAGCTCCACCCACTCGTCCTCGAGACGGTCCTCGTCGGGTCCGGGCGGATCGGGCCGGATGTCGGAGATGTCGACGACATCGGCGATGGGGGGCGCCGAGGCGTCGCAACCGACCGGATTCCACAGCCCCCGTCTCGCCTCCCGGGCGTCACGTTCCGAGGCGATCAGACGGCGGGCGTAGTCGCCGTCCCCGGACAAGGCGAGGGCGGCACCGGCGCCGACCAGCTCGTCGCCGACGTCGCCGCCGGCCGCCGTCAACCGGGCGAGGGTGCGTCCGAACCGGTCGGTCCCGACCTGGTCGAGGCGGACCGGACCCGACACCGCCTCCTCGAGGATCCGTCGGGCTTGCGGCCCGAAGCACTCGTCGTGCTCGGGGGCGTTGATCCCGACGAGGCGGACCTCCATCTCCCCGGCTGCGGTGCGGACGACCAGGCTGTCACCATCGACGACCTCGACGACGGTGACGGGGACCGCCGACGAGGGATCCCCGCCGGCGCAGGCGGCGGCGACGACGAACCAGACGGCCAGGGCGGCTCGGGTACGGCCGGGGACCGAGGGGCGTTCCATGACGTCACCGTAGGTGGAGGGTGTGACACGAACGGGCGGTCAACCCCGGGCGGCCTGGGCGGCTTTCCTGGCGGCGATGTGGATGATGTCCCACACCCCAGAGAAGGGTGGGGCATAGGCCAGATCCAACCAGGAGAGGTCGTCGGCGGTCATCTGGGACCAGAGGGCGGCGGCGAAGACGTCGATGCGTTTGCCGGCGCCGGGCCCGCCGACGATCTGGGCGCCGAGCAACCTCCCCGTACCCCGTTCGGCCACCGCCCGCACCGTCACCTTCGACGCCTCCGGCCAGTAGTGGGCGGTGGTGGTGCCCGACACGGTGGCCGAGACGGCGTCGAACCCGGCGTCACGGGCGTCCGACTCCCGCAGGCCGGTGCGGGCGATCTCCAGGTCGCATACCTTCGTGATGGCGGTGCCCAGCACACCGGGGAAGGCGACGTCGCCGCCGGTGAGGTTGATGCCGGCGACCCGTCCGGTCTTGTTGGCGACCGTTCCCAGGTGGAGGTTGACGGGACGTCCGGTGACGACGTGGCGGGTCTCGGCGCAGTCGCCCGCCGCCCACACCCCGTCGATCTCGGTCCGCTGGTGGTCGTCCACCGCGATCGCCCCCGTCTCGCCGAGGGGGATGCCCGCCGGGGCGGCGAGGGCGACCTCGGGTCGCGTGCCGAGGCCAAGAACGACGACGTCTGCCTCGTACTTGTCGTGTTCGGTCTCCACGGCGACCACCCGCTCCGAGCCGACCAGCCGTACGACCGGATCGCCGGTCTCGACACGGATCCCCATGTTCTCCATGGCTTTGGCGACCTCGTCCCCGACATCGGGGTCGAAGGTGCGGGGAAGCAGCGAGTTCGCCGCCTCCAGCACCGACACGTCCCAGCCTTGGACGCAGAACGCCTCCGCCACTTCGAGACCGATGTATCCGCCGCCCACGATCACCGCCGAACCCGCGCCGCGGTCGGCGACCGCTCGCAGAACACGAGCGTCGTCGAGGGTGCGGAGCTCGTGCACGCCGGGAAGGTCCAACCCTTCGATGGGGGGACGGATCGCCTTCGCCCCGGTGGCGACGAGGAGCTGGTCGAAACCCGTGGTGAACGTCCGGCCGCCGTCGAGGTCCACCACGTCGACGGTGCGGGCGGCGAGGTCGATGGCGACCACCTCGTGTCGGGTGTGGACCTGGATCCCCGCCGCCGCGAACTCCTCGGGCGTCCGGGCGACCAGACGATCGAGGGGGTCGATGTAGCCGGCCACGTGGTAGGGCTCGCCGCACGCCGCGTAGCTGACGTACCTGGACCGCTCGTAGGCCACGATCTCCAACCGCTCCGGCGGGGTGCGTCGTCGGGCCTGGCTGGCGGCCGACATCCCGGCTGCGTCACCGCCGATGACGACGAGACGCTCCCTCATGATCCTTCGTCCTGTTCCTTGCGGAGCTCGCGCAGCCGCCGCAGCTCCTCCTTCTCGGCCAGTCGTCGCCGCCGCCGGCGGCGGAGGGCCCACCCCAGGACCTCGTCGAACACGATCGACGCCACGACGGCCACGGCGATGATCACGACGAGGGGCGCGGTGGTCTGCCACACGAGGAACCGGAGCTCGACCACCTGGGTGTTCTGGACGGCGAACACGATGATGGCCACCGCCAGGATCAGCGCCAGCGCCAGGCCCCAGGGGACCCCGCCGGGCTCGGTCACCGGCGGCCCGGGTTCCTTCTCGGGTCGTTCGTTCATGGATGGCAGGTTATCGGTTCACACCTCGGTCGGGTCAGGGGCGAAGGACCACCGCTCCCGGGAGCGTCGGGCTTCGTCGACGTCGACGGCGGAGAACAGCACCAGACCGAGGGCGAAGAAGGCGACGATGGAGAGGATGGCGTTGCGTCCCGAACCGGTCGCCGCCGAGACGAACCCGAAGATGATCGGGCCCCAGATCGCCGAGAACTTGGAGAACACCGAGAAGAACCCGTAGAACTCGGCGGAGGCCTCTTCGGGGATCATCGACCCGTAGAGGCTGCGGCTCAAGGCCTGCACCCCACCGAGGACGATCCCGATCACCGCGCCGGTGGCGATGAACGGCACGGCCTGGCCGACGGGCAGGAAGAACGCCACCGTGGCGATGACGATCCACACCACCAGGTTGATCTGGATCGCCCGTTTGACGTCGAGTCGAGCCGCCAGCCACCCGAAACCGAGGGCACCGGCGAAGGCGACGAACTGGACGACGAGGAAGGTGAGGGCGATCACCGAAGTGTCGAGCCGAAGGGTGTCGGAGGCGTAGACCGCCGACATGTTGATGGTGGTCTGCACCCCGTCGTTGTAGAGCATGTAGGCGACGACGAACAGCAGGAGCTGTTTGAAGCCGAGCAGTTTCGCCCCGGTCGCCACGGTCCGACCGAAACCGATCTTTGCGTAGGCGAGGGGACGGAAGGTGTCCCGGAAACGCTCGGGGAGGGGTGTGGCCGTGCCGGTCTCCCGAAGCCGGCTGAAGGCGAAGAGGCTGAACCCGGCCCACCACAGTCCCGTACCTCCGATGGCGATACGGGCGGCGAGGGCGCCGTCGGAGGAGAGCTGGATGAGGGCGAGGGCGAACAGCAGGTAGAGGCCGCCTCCGATGTAGCCGAAGGCGAACCCCTTCGAGCTGACCTGGTCGATGGTGTCGTCGGTGGAGATGTCGGGGAGGAAACCGTCGTAGAAGACGTTGGCGCCGACGAACCCGAACTGGGCGAGCATGAAGAAGGCGAGGGTGAAGACCACGTTGCCGGTGGTGGCGAAGAACAGCACCGTCGTGAACAGGGCCCCGCCGTAGGCGAAGACCTGGAGGAAGCGACGCTTCGAAGCCGAGTAGTCGGCCATGGCTCCGAGCACCGGCATGAAGAGGAAGAGGGCGAAGGCGGCGAACCCGGTGACGAACCCCCAGATCGTCTGGCCCGACTGCCCCCAGAACCCTTCGTCCGGCACCACCTCGCTGGCGAAGTAGGCGGGGAGGATCGCCCCGGCGATCACCGTCGAATAGGCCGAGTTGGCCCAGTCGTACATCGCCCACCCGAAGATCGTTCGCCGGTCGTTCTTCATCGTCTCCACCTCCGCCCGGGCACCGTAGCGGATCGAATCCTCCGGCGGCGGGTAGCGTGACACCTCGTGAATCTTCGACGACCGACGATGTGGGCGATGGTGGCGGCGACGGCCCTCGCGGTCGCCGCCTGCGTCACCGCCCAGGAGCCGGTGAGCACCACGGGTGTGCCACCGACCGGCGAGCAGGCGCCGCCGCCCACGTCGGGGACACTCACCCCTTCCACGACCGACACGACCAGCCCTCCGGCCACGACCGCTCCGACCCCGACCGGCTTCGGCTACACCGAGATCGCCGCCGGCCTCCCCTTCCCCGTCTTCCTCACCGCCCTCCCCGGAGCTCCGGTGGCCTACCTCGCCACGAAAGACGGGCAGGTGTGGGTCCTGGACGACGGGGAGGTCCAACCGGTCCTCGACATCGGCGACCAGGTCCGAAACCGGGGAGAGCAGGGCCTGTTGGGCCTGGCCCTCGACCCGGGCGACCCCGGCCGGCTCTTCCTCCACTACTCGGCCACCGACGGCGACACGGTCCTCTCCGAGTTCCGTTTCGTCGACCCCTACCGTGTCGACCCGGCGTCGGAACGGGTCCTCCTCCGGATCGACCAGCCGGCCGGGAACCACAACGGTGGGATGGTGCAGGTGACGTCCGACGGTCTCCTCTGGCTGGGTCTCGGGGACGGAGGCGGGGCAGGCGACCAGTTCGGGCACGGGCAACGGCCCGACACCCTCCTCGGCACGATCCTCCGGATCGACCCCGACGGCGACCCCTACCGCATCCCTGCGGACAACCCGTTCGTCGACGGCGTCGACGGCGCCCCCGAGGTGTGGGCCTGGGGGTTGCGCAACCCGTGGCGGTTCTGGATCGACGAACCGGGCGGGTTCGTGTACATCGCCGACGTCGGCCAGGACGCCTACGAAGAGATCGACGTGGTCTCCCTCGAAGACGGCGGCGCCAACTTCGGCTGGCCGATCACCGAAGGTCTCCACTGCTTCTCCCCGCCGTCGGGGTGCGACCCGGAGGGCATCACCCTCCCGGTGCTCGAAGTCCCGTTGAGCGAACCGGGCACGTGCGCGATCACCGGCGGAGTCGTCTACCGGGGCGAGGCCATCCCCGAGCTGCGCGGCCAGTACCTGTTCTCGGACTACTGCGCCGGATACCTCCGGTCCTTCCGCTGGGAGGGGACGTCACCGCCGGAGGTGGCCGACTGGACCGACCTCGTGGGTCGCCTCGACGGGGTCACGTCCTTCGGGATCGACGGTGCCGGGGAGGTCTACGTCCTCACCACCGACACCCTCTACCGCCTCGACCCGCTCCGCTGAGCCGTGTCGGGGCTCGCCGTCGTCCTCGCCGGGATCTCCGCCCTCTCCTGGGGGGCGTCCGACTTCGCCGGCGGCCTCGCCTCGAAGACGGTGCCGGTCACGAAAGTCGTGTTCTGGTCCCAGTCCGTCGGGCTGGTGATCGTCTCGGTGGCCGCACCGTTGGTCGGCGGCGACTTCGCCCTCGCCGACCTCGGATGGGGGGCGACGGCGGGAGGTTTGGGCGCCGTCGGTCTCCTCGCCCTCTACCGGGGCCTGGCGGTCGGTCGCATGTCGGTGGTGGCGCCGCTGTCGGCGGTGGCGGGGGCGCTCGTCCCGGTGGCGGTCGGGATCGGTCTGGGGGAACGCCCGTCACCGGTCGCCCTCGCCGGGGTGGCGGTGGGGATCCCCGCCCTGTGGCTGATCGTCGGCGGAGACGAGGTGTCCGGTCCGGGACCGTCGGGTGTCGCCGAAGGTCTGGTGGCCGGGGTCGGATTCGGGCTGTTCTTCGTGTTCATCTCCCGCAGCGGCGCCGCCAGCGGACTGTGGCCCCTCGTCGGTGCCCGGGCGATGTCGATCACGGTGGTGGCGTTCCTCGCGTTCGTGGCCGGCGACGCTGCCCCGCCCCGCTCCTCTCGGGCGGTGGTGGCCGCCGCCGGGGTCGGGGACATGGCAGCCAACATCGCCTTCCTCTTCGCCTCCCGGTTGGGGCTGTTGTCCCTCACCGCCGCGGTGTCGTCGCTGTACCCGGCGGCGACGGTGGCCTTGGCCCGGTTCGTCCTCGCCGAGCGACTCCGTCGACGCCAGGTGTTCGGGCTGGTGGCCGCCCTGGCGGCGGTGGCGCTCATCGCCGCCGGCTGAGCGTCACAGCGTCAAGACGGCGACGTGGGGCGCCGAGAGGCTTCCCACGTAGAGACGGTCGCCGTGGCGGCGGGCCGAGGTGGTGACCGCCACCCTGCCGGTGGTGTCCTGGAGGTTGTGGACCACCCTCCCCTCCAGGTCGTAGCCGACGACGAAACCGTGCCGGGAGGGTTTGGGTTGCAGCGAGTCGGGGAGACGGGCGATCAGCTTGCGGGCCCAGGGGCGGGGATAGGTGGCGTCGAGGACCGGGTCCCGGGGACGGGGAAAGGCGCACCAGATGATCTCCCCGTCGCAGGTCAGGTTGTCGGGGAAGCCGGGCAGGTTCTCCAGCCACACGTCGACCGTCCCCGCCCGTTCGCCGGTGAGCCACACCCGCTGGATCCGGTAACGCCCCGTCTCGGCGACGAGGACGAAGGACTCGTCGGGGGCCAGCGCGACGCCGTTTGCGAAACAGAGTCCGTCTGCCAGCAGGTCGAGGGTTCCGTCGGGGTTGCGGCGGTACAGCCGCCCCGTCGCCGACTGCTCCAACAGGTCCAGCTTGTAGGTGGCGAGGGACCAGCGGAGGCTCGACACCGAGAAGTAGACCGTCTCGTCGGCACCGACCGCTGCGTTGTTGGTGATGGCGAAACGGACGTCGCCGTCGGCGTCGCAGAGGGTCACCACCTCGCCGGCCGGGGTCACCACCAACAGGCCCCGATCGGCGTCACACACGAGGAAGTCGGCACCGTAGAGCTCCACCCCCAGGGGCCTGCCTCCGGTCTCGGCGAAGGTCTCGGCGCTCATCCCGTCGGGGGAGAGGCGCATCATCCGCCCGTCCTCCAGCCCGGTCACCGCCCAGCCGTCGGGACCCACCACCACGTCCTCGGGGCCCTTGCCATCCACCCCCCACAGCTCGGCGGCGGCGAGCCGGTCGTTCGGGGCGTACACCCCCTGGAGCCCGGGGCTCTTCGGAGGGATCCAGGTCTGCGGTCGAAAATCCATCGTTCTCTCCTCCTCGACCTCATCTTCGCGCGACCCTCCACGACCTGTCTCATCCTCCTGATACCCTCGCCGCCATGTCCAACCCCGACGTCGTCGGCCGGGTGATCGGCACCGAGGACGCCACCCCCCTCGAATTCTGGGTGGGGGTGCCGGACGGCTGCTACCTCCAACTCGACGACGTCGTCGCCTGCGAACGGGAACTCCCCGGCGGCGAGACCGTGAAGATCTACGGGATGGTCTCCCAGGTGCGGGCCCGCCACGAAGGGGCACGGTTCGACTCCGACGTCTTCCTCATCTCCGACGGGCTCCTCCCCGCCGAAGTCTCCGAGGCCGCCCAGGTGACCGCCACCCGGTTCGAGCCGGAGACCTTCGTGCCGCCCCGGCCCGGTGCAGAGGTGAGACGGGCTCACGGCGCCGAACGGGACCAGGCCCTCTTCTTCGACCGGATGACCGACCGGCTGCCCGTGGGGCTGTCACGGGCGGGAGAGCCCCTCTACGTCAACTTGGAGTTCATCGACGGCCGCCGCGGCGCCCACGTCAACATCTCGGGTATCTCCGGGGTGGCGACGAAGACCACCTACGCCACGTTCCTCCTCCACGGCCTGTTCACCTCGGGAGTGCTGGGGGCCTCGGCGGTGAACACGAAAGCCCTCATCTTCAACGTCAAAGGCGAAGACCTCCTCCACCTCGACCGACCCAACCTGGCCCTCGACGACGCCCAGCGGGACCGGTACCGGCTCCTCGGGTTGCCCGCCGAACCCTTCCGGTCGGTGGGGATCTGGGCGCCACCGCGGCTCGGAGCCGCCTCCGCCGCTCCCGACGTCTCCTCCCGGACCGACCAGGTGACCTCCTTCTTCTGGACCTTGGAGGAGTTCTGCCGTGACGACCTGTTGCCGTTCCTGTTCGCCGACGCCGAAGACGACCGCGCCCAGTACACGATGGTCGTCTACAACGTCATGGCCCGCCTCCACCGGGCCGCTCCGATCGGCGACGGCGGCGTCCGCATCGAAGACACCGAGGTCCGCACCTTCCGGGAACTCGCCGACCTCATCACCCGCAAGGTCCAGGACGACGAGACCCGCTACTCGTGGGCGGGTCCGGCCATCGGGACGGGGACGATCAACGCCTTCGTGCGCCGGCTCCAAGGGGCGGTACGCCACGTCGAACGGCTGATTCGGGCCGACGTGCCCCACCCCGAACGGCACCGCATCACCTTGGACCGCCAGGTGACGGTGGTGGACCTCCACAACCTCAACGACCGGGCGAAACGGTTCGTGGTGGGGGTGACGGTACGCAGAGCCTTCGAGGAGAAGGAACGGGCCGGGCAGTCCCGGGAGATGCTGCTGCTCGTCCTCGACGAGCTGAACAAGTACGCCCCCCGGGAAGGGTCCAGCCCCATCAAGGAGATCCTCCTGGACGTGGCCGAGCGGGGCAGGAGCCTCGGGGTGATCCTCATCGGGGCGCAGCAGACCGCGTCCGAGGTGGAACGGAGGATCATCGCCAACTCGTCGATCCGAGTGGTGGGGAGGCTCGACTCGGCGGAGGCGGCCCGGGAAGAGTACGGATTCCTGCCGACGGTGCAACGCCAGCGGGCAACCATCATCAAGCCGGGGACGATGCTGGTCTCCCAGCCGGAGCTGCCCGTGCCGATGGTCGTCGAGTTCCCCTTCCCCGCCTGGGCCACCCGGGCGTCGGAGGTGGGTCCCACCGTCGGTGCCGGACCGGAGGATCCCTTCGAAGGCCTGGTCGAGTAGCGGAACGCCCTCACTCGCCGGGCCGGAGGACCCTCCCCGTCGCCGCCCGGTACAGGTACCGGAACACCATCCCGTGGAGGTAGCGCAGGGCGTAGCAGTATCCGCGCAGCGCCGCCTCGTGGGTGTAGGCGAGGACCCGGACGGTCCACAGGTGGAACAGCAGGTCGTGCCAGTCTTCGTCTGCCTCGTCGAAATGCTGGAGGAGCACCTCGAAGGCGTCATACCAGGAGCATTCGTCGAGGAACGAGAAGGTGGTCCGGTGCCGGGCCGCCACCATCCCGTCCCGGATCGGGATGGGGAAATACTCCAACAGCTCCATCTGACGTTCGGACCAGGCCTCGGGGAGGAGCTGCATCGTCCCTTCGACGTCGTATCCCACCTTCTCGGCGATGGACGGCGGGACCACGTCGGGGTATTCGACGTGGTGGACGATGCCCGGCTCCAACGTCTCCTCCTTCAGGTCGCGGACCGCCGCGAAGCATTCGACGAGCATCCGCTTCAGGTCGGTGAGCTGTCCGTACAGCTTGTGGGCCTTGCCCTGAGGCACGTAGACCTCGAGGATCGACATCCGGTCCTGCACCGACGAGAAGGCGAGCATCGTGTCGATCCCCCAGTCGCTGCGTTCGGCGACCCGATGGTCGGCAGCGAGGGCCTTGGCGGCCCGCCGACTCAACGCCAGCTCGCCTCCCAAGGGCTGTTCGATCCATGGGAGCTCGGAGCGGGGAAAGAGGATGGCGAACCCGGTCCGGGTCACCAGCCAGGTGATCATGGCGTCGGTGGCCGCCCGAGGGAAGAAATGGCGGACGACGTCGTAGCCGAGGTCGAGGCCCCGCTCCGCCTTCGTGATCCACGAACCGTCGAACGTGGTGATGTCGCTGTCGTAGAAGTGGAGGCGGTCGTGGGGCGTGTCGAGGAAATGGCGGAGGGCGGTGTTCATGCCGTCGCCTTTGCCGGGACGGCGGGTGCCGATTCGGTCCTGGAGGCGGAGGGTCACCGGGGTGCGGGCCGCCTTGGCGATACCGGGGGCGGCGTCGGCGATCGCCCGGTAGGTCGACTCCTCTTCGTAGCCGACGCAGAGGACCTCGCTCACCGCCTCGTGGGCGGCGGCGACCCTGATGTTGCGGAGGACCACCTCGGGGCGTTCGGTCTTGAAGGGGAAGACGACCATGGTGCCCATGGCCGCACCCTACCCGCCGCGTCGGGCTTCGAGACGGAACCGTCGAGGCCCCGGACGGGGCGACACGGACGGTGTCTTCGTCAGGGTCCGGACACCTCGGCGAGGATCATCTCGACGGCTTCGGCGAACCCGGCCGGGCCGATCCCGGACAGGCGACGGAGCCGGGGCAGCCGGAGGTCCGCCCACGACCCGTCGGAGCGGCGGACCAGGAAAGGGTGGTCGACCGCCGCCAGCATCTCCAGGTCGTTGTCGGCGTCGCCCACCCCGCAGGTCGTCGGGGTCGTCCCCCGGTCTCGGAGCCACGCCTCCACCCAGCGGACCGCCCGTCCCTTGTCGTGGGGTCCCTGCACCGTCCAGAACCGGGCGCCGCGTTGCAGCCGCAGGCCTCTGGTCTCCAGGCTCCGGGCGAAGGACTCGGGATCGGTCCCGGCGAGTTCGACGAGGGTCTCGGTGCAGCATCGGTCCATGGCTCGACGGGCGGCGTCGAGGTCGAGCCCCGTGACCGCAGCCACCTCCGCACAGGACATGTCGCCGTATCCCCGAACCGAGCATCCGAGGCTCTGCGCCACCTCGGCGATCACACCACGGACTTCCTCGTAGCGCAGACCGAAGGTCCGTTCCACCCCCGACGCCAGACCGGCGAACCCGGGCGGAAGCGACACCGTCGCCCCGTTCTCGGCGATGAAGCCAGGGCGCACCCCGAGCGCCCGAGCCAGCGCCCGCTGTTCGGCGACGGTCTTGGCCGAGCAGAACACGACGGGGATCTCGGCTCGGACGAGCCTCTCCACGGCGACGGCCGCCGGGCCGGGTTGGTAGGTGTCGTGGTCGAGGAGGGTGCCGTCGAGGTCGGTGAAGAGGATGGCCCGAGGCGCCTCAGGCGTCGGCATCGCTCTCGGTGAGCCCTTCGGCGAGGTCGCCCTGGATCTCTCCCAGGTCGATGATCCCTTCGACGTCGATCGGTCTGCCCGTGTCGAGGAGGATCGGCTCCTCGACGACGATGTCGGCGATGCGGTGACGGCTGATCTGCACGAAGGACTCGGCGTGTTCCACGAGGGCGGCCAGGAACCGGCTGCGGTCGAGGTCGACGAGGGGCGGGTAGACGTGTTCGGCCGGAGGCTCCTCCTCTGCTCCGATCACCCCCTGCTCGGTGAGGAACGTCCTGATCTCGTCGCGGACCGGGTCGAGACAGATGGGGGAGTGGTAGAGGACGTTGAGGGCCTGCAGTCGCATCTCCTGGACGTGGCCGTGGCCCTTGTTCTCGTGGAAGTGGGGGTTGCGGGTCTCCACCTGGTAGACGTCCACGGTGTGCTTGAGGACTTCTGGGTGCGGTGAGGGGATCACGCCGCCGAACTGCTCGAACAGGTCGAGGAACTCGAAGGGTTCGACGGCGAAGCCTCCGGCGATCCGCATCCGCAGCCCCAGCTCCATGCTGACGGCATGCTCGCCGGCGTTGCCGGTGGCGATGATGTCGGTGCCGAACCCCGAGTACTCGGCGATGAGCAGGTTCAGGAACTGGTTGGTGACCTGGGACGTGCGTCCCCAACGGTTGAAGAAGAGCCGTCCGTCCTGGATCTTCGGCTTCGACATCCACGAGATGCGGACCATCGCATAGGGACTCTCCGCCAGGTGGAGGGCGGCGGCGTAGGCCTTGGCGTACTCGTGGACGGCTCCGGGGACGTAGTTGTCGGCGTCGATGAAACCGACGTAGTCCCGGCCGGCCAGGGAGGCGAGGAGCAGACCGACGAGCATCCCCTCCCCTTTCCCGTTCCGGACCAGTCCGTCGTCGTCGAGGATCTCGGTGTATCCCGCCAGTCGGAACGCCTCCGCCAGACCCGGGTCGCGCTGATGGATCGCCACGGCCGACCGCTCCGCCAGATGGCAGAAATGCTCGACGGTGCGGCACTCCATGTCGAAACGATCCACCGGTTCACGGACCGAGTTCGACACGAGGATGATCAGACAGTCGTGGGGGATCCCCGACAGGACCCCTTCGATCACCTTGCGCCGTTCGTCCTTGCAGGGTACGACGATCGCCATCCGCTTCTCGACGCTCGCCAGGTGACGAGCCGAGACGTGCTGCACCATGCGTCCCTGGATGGTCGTCGCCGGCGCCTCCTCGTCGGCGCCCGAATCGAGCTCGATGACCTGCTGCAGAGCATGGATTCGGACGGCGCCGAAACGCTCGAACCGGTGGGGGTACTCGAGTCTCATCAACTCCAACAGTACCCGTGGCGGCCGGTTTGGGAATGGGCGTTCGTCCCGAATGGGGAGGTGGCGTCACGCGGTCTGGGCGTCGTCGGCGCCCGATTCGAACAGCAGGTCGAGGACGAGGGCGGCGGTCCAGGCGAACCGGTCGGCGCCGTGTCCGTTCCCGGTGACGGGGTCGTAGTGCTCGAAGAAGCCGGAGCGTTCGGCGAGGGCGAGGAGCGACGCCCGCAGCGACGCCGCCTCGACGTGGTAGCCGTACCGGCGGAGACCCTGATAGAGGACCCAGTTCACGTTGATCCAGACCGGTCCACGCCAGTAGTTGGTGGGCATGAAACCCGGCTCGGACGGATCGAAGCTCGGCACCATCCAGGTGGTGGCGCCGAGGCGTTCACCGACCTCGTCGTGGAGGCGGCGCACCATGCGCCGAGCCTGGTCGGCGTCGGGGATCCCGGCGAACAGGGGAGCGAAGGCGGCGCCGACCCGGGTACAGATCGGGGCACCGGCGACGAGGTCGAAGTCGACGAACACGTCGAGGGTGTCGTCCCAACAGATCTCGCCCATGGCGGCGGCTGCCTCGTCGGCCCATGCGGTGAACCGGCTCCCGTCGGCGCCGACGATGTCGGCGATCGACGCCAGATCCCGGTTGGCCTGCACCCACAGGGTGTTCATGAGGACGTCGGCGACGGCGAAGGGGGTGGCGGCGCGGATCCGTTCCGGATCGTAGGAGAGCTCGCGGAACAGGTCGACGAGATGCAGGTAGCGTAGGTAGTCCTCGTCGGTGGGTCGTTCGGCGGGGTCGGCGTGGTCGAGGTCCGCCCGGACCCAGTCGCGGACCCGGGCGGGGACGATGCGGCTCAGGGCTTCGTCCCACAGCGGCGAGTTGTCCATCCCCGACTCCCACGGATGCCAGATCTCGACGAGGCCGATGCCGGGACGGACCCGCTCCCGGTGCAGGTACCCGTGCCAGGCGGCGAGTCTCGGCATCAGCTCCTCCAGGAGGGCCCGGGCGGTGTCACGGTCGGCGGCGTGGCGGAAGGTGCGGAGCGCCGCCGTGGCGTGGATCGGAGGTTGGACGATCCCCGAGGTGCGGGGGCGCGGCGGTGCGTAGGGTGAGCGCTCGGTGCCCCAGTAGTCGGGGCCGGGGAAATACGACTCGCCTCCGCCGTTGAACACGATGTGGGGGAGCATCCCGTCGGACCACTGGCCCCGGAACAGGGAGCGGAGTTCGGCGGCCGCACGCCGGGTGTCGAACCGGGCGTAGCCGATGGCGATGAACCCGGCGTCCCAGCTCCACTGGTGTGGATACAGCCCGGCGGCCGGACGGGTGGCGTGGCCCAGCCAGTTCGACTCCAGGACCTCCCGGGCACGTTCGGCCAGAGCCCGATGGCCGGTGTCGAAGTCCCCGGGCATCGCATCGTCGACACGCTGTTCGGCGCCCATGACTTCCCGATCGGCAGCCGGCGCACGCGGTTGCGTCTGGGTTCGGCCCTGCGGTGTTGGATCCGCCATCACGTCGTGTTCAGACTCGGTGCGTGAACGAGACGTTTCATCGGGTGGGGAAACAGGTCGGAGACGGGACCCGACCGAAGGGGTGTGGCGGGCGGCATCAGGGTTCTTCGGCGCAAACGTGGGGGTGAGTTAAGCTGAGATTCCACCCGAGTCCTGGAGTCTCCTCATTCCTCACCCCGAATCCATCGAGCTGCTCGCGTCCGTCTCGCCTGCCATCGAACGCCTCATGGACGAACACGTCGAGCGTCGCACCCACTGGTACGCCCACGAGATCGTCCCCTGGGAACAGGGCCGCAACTTCCGCGACGAACCCTGGGACGAGTCCCAGGCGACGTTGAGCCCCGAGACTCGTACCGCCCTCGTCCTCAACCTCCTCACCGAAGACAATCTGCCCTACTACCACGCCACGATCGAGAAGCACCTCGGCGACCACGACGCCCTGCGGCGTTGGAACGGAATCTGGACGGCCGAGGAAGGCCAGCACGCCATCGCCTTGCGCAGCTATCTGTTGGTGAGCCGCAACTGCGACCCGGTGGAGCTGGAAGACGACCGCCTGGCGACGATGGCCCGGGGCTACGAGTTCGACGCCGACGACCCGATCGACCTGTTCGTCTACACCTCCGCCCAAGAGCTGGCCACCAGGGTGAGCCACCGCAACGCCGGCAAGCTCGCTGACGACGAGGTCGCGTACGAGCTCATGAGCAGGATCGCCGCCGACGAGAACCACCATTTCCTCTTCTATCGGGGGGTCCTCTCGGCGATGCTGGACGAAGACCCGTCCGTCGTCCTCCCCCGCATCTATTCGGTGCTGTCCAACTTCAAGATGCCGGGGGTGGGGATCCCCAACTTCCTCCGACGGGCGGTGGCGATCGCCAAAGCCGGTGTCTACAACCTCCGGATCCATCACGACCGGGTGCTTCGGCCTCTGATCCGCGACTGGAACATCGAGGGGTTGACCGGACTCACCACCACCGCCCAGGAGTTCCAGGAGAAACTCCTGGCGTTGCCCGCCCAGGTACTGGCGAAGGCGGCGGCCTTCGAACGTCGCTACGGGGCCGTCGGCGTCTGACCGGTTTCGTCACACCCGACCGGTACGATCCGCCGGTGTGAGGATCCTCCACACCTCCGACTGGCATGTCGGGCGCACCATTCGAGGTCGAAGCCGCGCCGAAGAACACCGCGACGTACTCACCGAGATCGTCGAGATCGCCGCCGACCGCCGAGTCGACCTGGTACTGGTGGCCGGCGATCTGTTCGACACGGCCGCGCCGTCGGCGGAAGCCGAACGGATCGTGTACCGAACCCTGCTCGACCTGGCAGAGGTGGCGCCGGTGGTGGCGATCGCGGGGAACCACGACCATCCGGGCCGGCTCCGGGCGGTGACACCGCTGCTGGAGTTGGGTCGGGTCACGATGGCGGCGACCCTCGCCCGGCCGGACGAAGGCGGTGTGGTCGACGTCGTCACCGAACGGGGGGAGACGGCTCGGCTCGCCCTCGTCCCCTTCGTGTCGCGTCGAGCCATCGTCCGTGCCGCAGATCTGATGGAAGGCGAGGCGTCCGAACACGAAGGCACCTATGCCGCCCGGCTGCAGCGCATCATCGCCCACCTGGTCGGCGAGCCCGACCTCGGCGTGGTGAACGTCGTCGTCGCTCATCTCACCGTCGTCGGCGCGACGCCCGGGGGAGGCGAACGTCGGGCCCACACCGTCCTCGACTACCCGATTCCGGCCGGTGCCTTCCCGGGGGGGCTCAGCTACGTCGCCCTCGGCCACTTCCATCGTGCCCAGCGGATCCCGGCGGCCTCCACCGTCTGGTATTCGGGCTCGCCTCTCCAACTCGACTTCGGGGAGGCCGGCCACACAAAGGCGGTCCTCCTCGTGGAGGCGGAGCCGGGAGTGCCCGCCCGGGTCGAGGAGGTGCCGCTGACGTCGGGTCGGCGCCTCGTCCATCTCGTCGGCACCCTGGAACAGGTCATCGAAGCCGGTCGGGGCCTCGACGACGCCTACCTCCGGATCGAACTCGACGAGCCCGCCCGGGCGGGACTGGCCGACGAGGTACGGGCCGAGCTCCCCGACGCCGTCGAGGTGACCCTGGTGCCCGAACGTCGGGAACACCGGCCTTCAGGGGGCCCGACCCGCGTGGGGCGGACACCGGTCGAGCTCTTCGCCGAATACCTGGATGCACGCGAAGCTCGGGACGAACGGGTGGAGGCTCTCTTCGCCGAACTGCTGGGAGACGTCGGTGCGCCCACGACGACTTGAGCTGGAAGGCTTCACCGCCTTCAGGGAACCCACCGAGATCGACTTCGACGGCGTCGACCTGTTCGCCCTCACCGGACCCACCGGCAGCGGCAAGAGTTCCATCATCGACGCCATGGTGTTCGCCCTCTACGGGGCGGTGCCGCGACACGGCCGGCGGGATGTCGCCCCGGTGATCAGCACCGGGAGATTGGAGATGAAGGTCCGGCTGGATTTCGAAGTGGCGGGACGGATCCACACCGTCGTACGGGTGGTGCGACGTACCTCCCGGGGAGGGGCGAACACCGACGAGGCCCGCCTGGAGTGCGATGGCCACGTGCTGGCGGGCACCGCCGCCGAGGTCACCGAACGGGTCACCGAGCTGCTCGGCCTCGACTTCGACCAGTTCACCAAATCGGTGGTGCTGCCCCAGGGAGAGTTCGCCCGGTTCCTCCACGACAAGCCTTCCGCCCGCCAGGACCTCCTCGTGTCGCTCCTCGACCTCGGCATCTACGAGGAGGTGGCGAAGGCCGCCCGCAGCAGGCAGGCGGAGGCCGAAGGCAGGGCCGCCGAGGTGCGTTCCCGTCTCGGTGACCTCGCCGACGTCGATCCGGGCGCGGTGGCCGCGGCCGAAACCCGTGTCGAAGAGCTGACGGCGCTGCTCGCCGAGATCGAAGCGGGCGCCCCGAAGCTGGCGGAGCTGGAGGAGAGAGGCCGGGAGGCCGCGGGCCGGGTGGGGGAGCTCGAAGCCCGCCGCGACGCCCTCGCCGGGTTGGCGGCGCCCGAGGACCTCGACGAGCTCGGATCCCGGCTGGCCGACGCCAGGCAGGCGGTGGCCGCCGCCATGGGTCGGCTCGCCGAGGCCGAGCGGGCCGTCGCCGCCGCCGAACAGCAGCTGGAGGGTCTCCCCGACCGTTCCCGGCTGGAACGCTGGCTGGCGGCGACGGAGGAACGGAAGGAGGCGGCCGAGCGGAGAGCCGGGCTGGAAGAAGAGCTGCGTCGGGCCGAGGCCGACCTGGCGGCGGCGGTCGCCGCCGAACAGGCGGCGGAGGAGGCGTTGGTCGCGGCGCGGGACGCCGACCTCGCTTCCCACCTGCGGCGGAGCCTGGCTCCCGGGGAAGAATGCCCCGTGTGCGGCCAGGTGGTGGCCGAGATCCCCCCGGCGTCGCCGTCTGGCGACCTCGCCGCCGCCGAGCAGCGCCTGTCGGCCGCCCGGGAAGGACGTGTCGCCGCCGAGGCGGATCGGTCACGGGTGGCGACCAGCCTGGAGGAGGTCGACGGTCGGATCGCCCGGCTCGACGCGTCGCTGACCGACCGTCCCGACGACCTCGAGGGGCTCGTGGCCCGGGTCGCCGAGGCGGAGACGGCGCTGGCCGCAGCCCGCAACGCCAGGGATGAAGCCCGGAGAGAACTGGACGCCGCCACCGGCGCATTGGAGAAGGCCGAGGACGCGGCGAAGAGGCTCACCACCGACCTCATCGCCGCCCGCGACACGGTGGCCTCCCTCGCCCCACCCGCCATCGACCCGTCGGACCCGGCGGCAGGGTGGCATCGTCTGCTCCGCTGGCGGGACGAGACGGCACCGGAGGTGGCGAGCCGGCTGGCGGCGGCGAGGTCCGAAGTCGAAGGACTTCGACGCTCCTATGCAGAAGCCGAAGCCGCACTGGCGGCCCGCTGCCGGGACGCGGGTTTGGAACCGGCCGGGCAGCTCCGGGACGTGGTCGTGGAGGCCCTGACCGACGCCCGCGGGAGACGGGACCGCCTCGTCGCCGACCTGGAACGCAAACAGGCCTTGGAGCGATCCCTCGAAGATCTCGAAGTCCAGGCGGCGGTGGCCAAGACACTGGCCCGTCATCTCTCGGCCGCAGGATTCGAACGGTGGCTGCTCGACGAGGCCCTCCGGGTCCTCGCCGACGGCGCCAACCAGCGACTCGCCCAGCTGGCGGAGGGACGCTACTCCCTGGCCGTGACCTCCAACCTCGCCTTCGAGGTGGTGGATCATCAGGCGGCCGACGAACGACGGTCGGTGCGGTCCCTGTCGGGAGGCGAGACGTTCCTCGTCTCGTTGGCCCTCGCCCTGTCCCTCGCCGACCACATCTCGGCGATGGCCGTCTCCGGGTCGGGTCGGTTGGACTCGATCTTCCTCGACGAAGGGTTCGGCACCCTCGACGCCGAAACCCTGGAGACGGTGGCTTCGGTCATCTCCGAGATCGGGGCGGGCGGCAAGATGGTGGGGCTCGTCACCCATGTCCGGGACCTGGCCCACCAGCTGCCGGTGCGCTTCGAGGTCCGTTCGGGGCCGACCACGGCCACGGTGGAGAGGGTGGAGGCATGACCACCCGGTACACCGTCGAACCCTGGGCGCCGGAATACGGGGTAGCCGGCTCGGCGGACCTGGAAGAGCCCGAATCCAACGTCGACCCGACGGTGGAGGTCCCCGCCGACCGGTGGGCTCCCCGCCGCCCCCTGTCCGACCCTGTCGACGACGTGCTGTTCGTCGATGGGGTCCGTCGAGTCGACGCCAACGTGTGGATCCACGGTCCGCCGGCGACGCTGGGACTCTGCGCCGTCTACGCCGCAGGGGCGGTGCGCTGTACGGACGGCGAGGCGAAGGTGGTCGACGCGGTGGTGGAGCGTGGGCTGTTCACGTCGGCTCCGGACGCGGCCCCGATCGTGACCCGCCACGGGACCTACGAGGTCCGTCCGACGGTGGGGGAGACCCCCGAGCGGCTGTGGCTGGGGTTGCAACAGCGGATGGGCGAACTCGAAGGGACGGTGGCGGCGGCGCATGCAGGGACGGGCCTGGTGGTGGTCGACGGTCCGTTGTCGCATCACCGTCACGTCCCCGGAGCAGTCGGGTATGTGAAGACCCGACGGGTCCACTATCTGCCTCCTGCGCTGCGGACCGTCCTGGACGAGCTCACCCCGGGGACCCGGACGCCGCTGTTCCTCACCACCACCTCGTGGAGTCGCTTCTCGTGGTACGCCCGTCTGGGTCCTGGGTCGGTGGCGGGCGGCATCGTCCGGTGCGAGGTAGCGGCTGACCGACCCGTGGCCGAGGCGGCCGGGCTGGCAGACCGGGTGACCGCCACCCTGCCCCGGTTCGCCTCGGCACCCCACAAGGACCCCCGTGCCCCCCAGAACCTCTACCCGATCGGTGGTCTGGAACGGGAGCTGCGTCGCCGTCTCGGAGATCCCGACCTCATGTTCCGGGCCTTGAAGGCGGCGGCCGGGTAGGGCCGGGGGTTCATATCGGCGGCGGCCAGGGACGGCCGTCGGGGTCGGTGAAGCTCCAACCGTCCCCCGTCCAGGTGATGGCGAGCCGATGCAGGTGGGTGAGGGTGTGGTGGAATCGGCACAGGAGGACGAGGCCGTCGACGTTGGTCTCGCCGCCTCGGCTCCACGGGACCACGTGGTGGACGTCACACCATTTGGGCGGCCGGGCACAGCCGGGGAAGGCACACCGCCGGTCCCGGGCGACGACCGCTTTCCGCAGGTGGGCGGGGACCACCCGGCGGGTACGGCCGACGTCGACGGGCTGGCCTTCGGGCCCGAACACGACCCGGGTGACGATCGGGTCACAGCAGGCCTGGTCGAAGGCCCGGCGACCGAAGACGCCGCCGGATTCGGGATCGGCCATCGTGTAGGCGGATCCGGTGAGGGTGTCGAGGTCGGTGTGGACGACGAGTTCGATCCGCCCGCCGCCTTCGCCGAGGAGGAGGTCGGCGAGGGCGTCGGCGCGTCGCTGGCCGGCCGATCGACCGTCGCCGACCCGCGGTGGAGCGGTGGCGGCGTCGACGAGGTGGCGGATCCGGGCTCCCACCTCGGGCGTGAACCGGGCCCACAGTTCGGTCATGCCGTCGAGGTTCTGCCACATCACCGCGGCTCGCCGTTCGAACAGTTGCCGTTCGTCGGCGGTGGGGAGCGGATGGACCTGCTGGCGCCAGAGGGCGACCACCGTGGCCAGGTCGTCGCAGAGCTCCACCGCGTGCGCCGTGTCCGCCAGGGTCGGTTCCCACCGGTCGAAGGCCTCGGGTTCGGTCTCGGCCGCCTGGATGAGGATCCGCACCTGGTCGGCGGAGAGGTCGCCGGCGGCGTAGAGCTTGTCGGTGAGGGGCATCGAAGCGAGGCGGCGGGCGTCGGCGACCATCCGCCGGGCGCGGCCGGTGCGGAGCCTGCACCGGTGTCGCAGCAGCGCCGACGTCGAGGGGTATCCGATGCTCGGGGCCACCGCTTCGTCGTCGATCCGGCGGACCCGGCGCAGGACCTCCGCCTCCAACCGGTCGGCGAGGCGACGCAGCTCTGCGACCTGTTCGGCCAACAGGAAGCCGTCGGCGTTCTCCACCTGCTCGGCCGCAAGAGCCTCGACGCCCGACCCCAGGAGCTCCACGGCGGAATGTGCGATATCGTCCATATACACAACATATCGCCGACCTATGACAAGAAATGCCCGCGTGGCCGCAGGTTTCGTCGGTACTCGGAGATGAGGGCGTTGCTTCCGTCCGCGAAGAGGGCGTATTCGGCGCCGGGTGCGGGGGAGCGGGGACGGCGGCGTCGCAGACCGGAGGACGAATCCGGCGGGCACGTCACGAGTTTCCGTCCGCGCACGGCGGCGAAGGGGCAGGATCAGACGTCGCGGCGGCTGGCGAGGATCGCCCCGACGATGACGAGGGCGACACCGACCAGGGCGAGAGAGGTCACCCGGTCGCCCCGGAACACGACACCCAGGGCCAGGGCGACGACGGGGATGAGGTAGGTGATGAACGACGCCCGGGTGGACCCGACCCGGCCGACGAGTGTGGCCATGATGACGAAGGCGATGCCGGTCCCCACCACCCCGGCGATCGCGATCGCCACGAAGGGCCCCCAGGCGAAGCCGGACGCGCCGAGGTCGACGACGGCGAAAGGTGCCGTCCACACGGCGGCCAGGGCGAGCATCTTCGCCATGAGGGGCATCGACCCGTAGCGCTGCTGAACCGGGGCGGCGATGTTGACGGCGAACCCGTAACAGAGGGTGGCGGCGAGGACGAGCATCACCCCCAAGGCCTCGCTGGATCCTTCACCGACCGTGGGCAGGCTGATCGCCACCACCCCCGCGAAGCCGACCACCAGCCCGGCCAGCTGGGGGCGGCGGGGGAGGCGGCGCAGCATGAGGGCGGCGACCGTCCCGGCGAACAGCGGCATCGCCCCGTTGAGCATCCCCGCCACCGCCGAGTCGATGTGCTGCTGGGCGAGGGGGAAGAGGGTGAAGGGGATCGCCACCCAGACGAAGGACAGCACCACCAGCCGCAGCCGGTCGGCCGTTGCGATCTTCACCCGGGCCCGGGGAGACAGGTTCAACACGGCCGCACCGAGAGCCACCCGCAGCCAGGTGATCACCCCGGGGGCGAAGGCGTCGAGGCCGATGTCCATGAGCAGGAACGACGAACCCCAGATGAGGCTCACCGACAGGAACAGGGCCCAGTCCAAAGGGGTGAAGGCGGCCCGGTTGAGTCCCTCGGACGTGGACAGGACGGCGTGGCGCGACTCGGAGGGCACCCGCGGCAGGGTACCGTCCTTGTGGTTGGCCGAGGTCAGACTTCGGCCTTGGGCCGTCTCGTCATCAAGGTGAGGACCGCCTCCCGGGGGTGGGCGCCCTCGTACAGCACCTTCCCCACCTGGGCTGCGATCGGCACCTCGACCCGGTGTCGCCGAGCCAGCTCCAACACCGCCTCGGTGGTCTTCACACCTTCGGCCACCATGTTCATCTCGGCGATGACGTCGTCGAGGCGGCGGCCCCGGGCCAGCTTCATGCCCACCTGGTTGTTGCGGGACTGGTCCGACATGCAGGTGGCGATGAGATCACCCATCCCCGCCAGCCCGGCGAACGTCTCGGGCTTGCCGCCGAGGGCGATTCCCAGGCGGGTCAGCTCCGCCAGGGCCCGGGTGATGAGGGCGGCGAGGGTGTTGTGACCGAACCCGAGACCCTTCGCCATCCCGGCGGCGATCGCCATCACGTTCTTCAACGCGCCGGCAGTCTCGCACCCGACGACGTCGGGGTTCGTGTACACCCGGAACGTCGGATCCATGAGGGCGTGCTGGAGGCGGGCAGCGGCTTCGGTGTCGCGCATCGCGATCACGGTGGCGGCAGGCTGGCCCTCCATCACCTCCCGGGCCAGGTTGGGGCCGGTGAGGACACCGATCCGGTCGGAGTCGTGGTCGGTGAGGACCTCGGCGAGGACCTCGGTCATCCGGGCGAGGGTTTTCTGTTCGATCCCCTTCGTCAGCGAGACCACGAGGGCGTCGTCGGCGACGCCCGGCGTCATCCCCTCCGCCACCGTCCGGAACCCGTGGGAAGGCACGGCCATCAGGATCGCTTCGGCTCCCTCCACCGCCTCGGCCAGGTCGGCGGTGGCGCGCAGGCCGTAGGGGAGCCGGAACCCGGGGAGGTAGTCGGGGTTCTCGGCGCTCGTGTTGATGTTCTCGGCGAGCTCGGCCCGGCGGGCCCAGAGGACCGTGGGGTTCGAACGGGCAGCCAAGGCGGCCACGGTCGTGCCCCAGGAGCCTGCTCCCACGACGGTGATGCGCATCGGTTGCACGCTACCGGGTACGGACCCGACGCGGGAACATCCGGAGGCCGGTTACGGTTGGTCCGACCATGAGCGCCCACCTCCTCTACGTCGCCGACCCGATGTGTTCGTGGTGCTACGGGTTCGGTCCGGAACTGGCGACGCTGGCCGAAGGTCACGGGCTCGGGGTGCGGGTGCTGATGGGAGGCCTGCGGCCGGGTCCGTCGGCTCAGGTCCTCGACGACCGGCTCCGTCGTTACCTGAGGGACACCTGGACGAAGATCTCGGAGATCACCGGTCGGCCCTTCGACCTGGGGTTCTTGGACCGGGAGGGCTGGGTCTACGACACCGAGCTCCCGGCGAGGGCCGTGGTGGTCGTCCGGGAGCTCGCACCCGACGTGGCATGGCCCTTCTTCGAGCGGGTCCAGCGGGCCTTCTACGCCGAAGGGGTGGACATCACCGACCCGGCCGTCTACCCGGACCTCGTCGCCGAATTCCCCGACGTCGACGGGGCGGCGTTCGAGGAGGCCCTCACCGGGGACGACAGCCGTAAGGCGGCATGGCGGGACTTCGCTGAGGCCCGAAGGATGGGGGTGGAAGGGTTCCCGGCCCTCTTTCTGCGCGACGGCGTCCGGGTCGTCCCCCTGGCCTTCGGGTATCGGAAGGCCGAGGACATCACGCCGCTGGTCTCGTCGGCCCTGACGCCGGTCGGTGAGGTCTGCGTCCCCGGCGAAGACTGCTGACTCCGGGCGTTTTGACAGCAGAAACCGGCAGCATTTGGCGTTTCGCGCGGTCAAAAGGGGGTCGGGGGGGCGCTAGCCTGCCCGCCCCATGGCCAGACTCGGCATCGTCGGTTTCCCGAACACCGGAAAGACCACCCTCTTCAACGCCCTCACCGGCTTGAACGCACCGACCGCGCCCCATCCCTTCTCCACCACCGAACCGAACGTCGGGGTGGCCAAGGTCCCCGATCCCCGCCTGGAAGAGGCAGCCCGGGTGGAAGGGTCGAAGAAGGTGGTGCATGCCACCCTCGAGCTCCTCGACCTTCCGGCGATGGCCAAACCGGGGCACGGTGGGGGGCTCGCCGGCGCCTACCTGGGTCGGCTCCGGGACATGGAGGCCCTCGTCGTGGTCCTGCGGGCCTTCACCGACCCGGCCGTCCCCGCCGACGAGTCGGGGACCGACCCCGTCGACCAGGCAGAGGAACTCACCTTGGAGCTCGCCGCCGCCGACCACGAGGTCTTCTCCAGGCGGGCACCACGGATCGCCAAGGAGGCGACGGCGGATCCGGCCAAGAGGCCGGCCGCCGAGGCGATCGCCGAAGCCGCCGAATGGCTGGCCGGAGGTTCACCGCTGCGGGACCGGGACTGGAGCGACGCCGAACGGGCCGCATTCCGGGATCTCGCTCCGATCACCCTGGCTCCGGTGGTGTGGGTGGTGAACGTCGACGAAGAGACCGTCGGCGCCGAGGAGATGGTCGCCGCCGTGGCCGAAGTCGTCTCCCCCGCCGACACGGTCGTCGCCCTCTCGGTGAAGATCGAAGAGGAGGGCGCTCGTCTCACACCGGAGGAGCGGGCGGAGCTGTTCGAGGCCATGGGACTAGGGGAGGGGGCGTTGACGACGGTGGTGCGGGCCGCGTACGAAGCCCTCGGACTGTTGACCTTCTACACCCTCGGACCCAAAGAGGCCCACGCCTGGACGGTGCGGCGGGGAGCCACCGCCCCCGAGGCGGCCGGCAAGATCCACTCCGACATGGAGCGGGGGTTCATCCGTGCGGAGATCGCACCGATCGCCGACGTCGTCGACGCCGGAGGCTGGGACGCCGCCAAGCGGGCGAACCGTGTACGGGTGGAAGGCCGGGACTACGTCATGGCCGAAGGCGACGTCATGGTGGTGCGTTTCTCGGTGTGACCGGGAACCGAACGACGGTTTGCGGCGACAGAGACCCGGAAAAGAGTGCGGGGCTCCGGCAAGGGGGGAACCGGAGCCCCGCGATGCCCTTCGTACGAAGAGCACGACAGGGGGGTTGTTCGGGTGCGGGCTGCCAGGGTCCGCCTCGCACACCCCTGCCGTTGGGGTTGGGGGTGCCGGCGATGTGGGGGGGCATCACCGACGTATGCGATCATACACATGTGTATGTGCCGGTTGCAACCGGTTGTTCGGTCGGGCGGGACGCCCCGCCGAGCCGGTAGGATCGGGACCGCCGACGACCCGGTGCGGGAGAGACCCCCGACCTCGGGGGCGCCGAAGGTGCAACCTCCCCGGAATCTCTCAGGCACAAAGGACCGTGCCGGCGAGGCGATGCTGGAGAAGGCGAACCGTCGCCGCCGAAGGAGCAAGCCCCATACGGGGTGAAACTCTCAGGTGTTCGAGGACAGCAGGGGAGCGACCGACCAAGGGGTGAGGATGCTGGACCCGAGAACGTTCACCGCCCGTCACATCGGCCCTCGGCCGTCCGAGATCGATGCGATGCTCGCCGTCGTCGGAGCGACCTCCCTCGGCGACCTCGTCGACCAGGCCGTCCCCGAGGCCATCCGCTCCTCCCGACCGTTGGAGCTGCCCGAGACCCTCGACGAGGTGGAGGTGCTGGAGGAGCTGCGGTCGATCATGGCGCGCAACCGACCGCTCCGCTCCCTCATCGGCCTCGGCTACCACGACACCGTCACCCCACCGGTGATCCGCCGCAACGTCCTCGAGAACCCGGCCTGGTACACCGCGTACACGCCGTACCAGCCCGAGATCAGCCAGGGTCGCCTCGAGGTGCTCCTCACGTTCCAGACGATGGTGGAGGACCTCACCGCCATGGACGTGGCCAACGCGTCGGTGCTGGACGAGGCCACCGCCGCCGCCGAGGCGATGGCGATGGCCCACCGGATCTCCAAGGGGGGTGGCCGCATCTTCTGGGTCGACGCCGACACCCACCCCCAGACGATCGCCGTCCTCCGCACCAGGGCCCAGGCCCACGACTTCGACGTCGAGGTGGCCGACCCGGCCGAGTTCGACCTGTCCGACGCCTTCGGGCTCCTCGTCTCCTATCCGGGTTCGTCGGGTCGGATCCGCGACCACGCCGAGCTGGTGACACGTGCCGGCACCGCCGGGGTCGTCACCGTGGTCGCCACCGATCTCCTGGCCCTCACCCTGCTCCGTCCTCCCGGAGAGTGGGGGGCCGACATCGTGGTCGGCTCGACGCAGCGTTTCGGGGTGCCTCTGTGGTTCGGGGGCCCCCACGCCGCCTACGTCGCCACCCGTGACCGGTTCGTCCGTCATCTCCCCGGGAGGCTGGTGGGGGTTTCCCGGGATGCCGCCGGCCGGGTCGCCTACCGGTTGACCTTGCAGACCCGGGAGCAGCACATCCGCCGGGAACGGGCCACCTCCAATCTCTGCACCGCCCAGGTGCTCCTGGCCGTCGTGTCGGCCCTCTACGCCTGCTGGCATGGCCCGGACGGCCTCCGTCGGATCGCCGAGGGGATCCACCGGCTCGCGTCGCGCTTCGTGGCAGGCCTCCGGGCCCGGGGCGTCGAGCCGTCGGCCGACAGCTGGTTCGACACCGTCACCGTGGCGGTCCCCGGGCGGGCCGACGCGGTGGTGGCGGCGGCGAGGGAGCGGGGCATCAACCTGCGGCGGGTGGACGCAGACCGGGTGGCGGTGGCGTTCGACGAGACCTGCGACGACGCCGTCGTCGCGGAGGTGCTCGCCGCCTTCGGGGCCGAACCGGTCGACGGGTCGGAGTCGGGGATCCCCCGTTGGGCCGGTCGAACGTCTCCCTACCTGGGTCATCCGGTGTTTCACCGCTACCACTCCGAACACGAGATGCTCCGGTATCTGCGCCGGCTCGCCGACGAGGACCTGGCCCTCGACCGGACGATGATCCCCCTCGGCTCGTGCACGATGAAGCTGAACCCGACGACGGCGATGGAGCCGATCTCCTGGCCCGAGGTCACCGGGCTTCATCCTTTCGTCCCCCTCGACCAGGCTCGGGGATACCGCCAGCTCATCGACGAGCTCTGCGACTACCTCACCGAGATCACCGGGTACGACGCCTTCAGCGTCCAGCCGAATTCCGGTGCCCAGGGGGAGCTGACGGGCCTGCTGATGATCCGCGCCTACCACCGCAGCCGTGGCGACTCCCAGCGGACGGTGTGTCTCATCCCCTCGTCCGCCCACGGCACCAACGCCGCTTCGGCGGCGATGGCGGGCATGGAGGTGGTGGTCGTCGCATGTGACGAGGACGGCAACGTCGACGTGGAGGACCTGGCCGCCAAGGCCGAAGAACATTCCGACCGGCTGGCCGCGCTGATGGTGACCTACCCGTCCACCCACGGGGTGTTCGAATCCCGGATCGTCGAGATCTGTGAGATCGTGCACCGCCACGGCGGCCAGGTGTACGTCGACGGTGCGAACCTCAACGCCCTCGTCGGGGTGGCCCGGCTCGGGGAGTTGGGGGCCGACGTCTCCCATCTGAATCTCCACAAGACCTTCGCCATTCCCCACGGGGGCGGGGGTCCGGGGGTGGGGCCGGTGGGCGTCAAGGCGCACTTGGCCCCGTTCCTCCCCAACCATCCCCTCGTGCCCGAGGCGGGCCCGGCGACGGGGATCGGGCCGGTGGCGGCCGCCCCTTGGGGCTCCGCCGGCGTCCTCGCCATCTCCTGGGTCTACATCAGGTTGATGGGGGCAGAGGGTCTGCGCCGGGCGACCGAGGTGGCGATCCTCAACGCCAACTACGTCGCCGCCCGTCTCGGTGATGCCTTCGAGGTCCTCTACACGGGTCAGAACGGGCGGGTCGCCCACGAATGCATCCTCGACGTGCGCCCCCATCAACGTCGGACGGGCATCTCCGCCACCGACGTCGCCAAACGGCTGGCCGACTACGGGTTCCACGCCCCGACGCTGAGTTTCCCGGTTGCCGGGACCCTCATGGTGGAACCCACCGAGTCCGAGTCGAAAGCGGAGCTGGACCGGTTCTGCGAGGCGATGCTGGCGATCCGGGAGGAGATCGCCAAGGTCGCCTCGGGCGAGTGGCCGACGGACGACAACCCGCTGCGGCGGGCTCCCCACACCGCCGAGGACGTCGTCGCGGATCGCTGGGATCGGCCCTATTCGCGGGAGGTCGCGGCCTACCCGGTCCCGTCCCTCCGCGGTGCCAAGTACTGGCCACCGGTGGCTCGAATCGACGAGGCGTACGGCGACCGCAACCTGATGTGTGCCTGTCCGCCGGTCGAGTCGTACGCCGCCGCGGCGGCCGCCGGGTCTTGACTCCGGTGTCGGCGGATGGGATCGTGAGGGGGGCGATCCGACCAGTCCGCTCCGGTCGCGGATGTCGGAAGGTCGCGAACGTCGAGGGTTACGAGGGTACGAGTGGAATTCCGCGGACGGCTCAACACGCCGGACGGTCCCGGTGAAGGCATCGCTGTCGAGTTGCGCCTCACCGACGTCTTCTTGGAACTCGGCTCCGGTGACGGGGAGCTGGGGCGTTGGCGCCTGGACGAGGTCGAGCTCACCCGGGTCGCGGGCGACGTCTTCGACTTGACCTTGGAGGGAGAGGCCTTCGTCTTCGTCGCCGACGACGCCATCTCGTTCGCCTACGAGGGCCTCGGCTACGTGGAGGCGACCCGCACCAAGGTGAAGCGCCGTCGACGCCGCCGGGACGCCGGGCAGGCCGAGGCGCTGCGGATGCTGCTCGAGGGTGGGCCCGAACCGGCACCGGCGTCCCCGGCGGAGGCTCACCCCCCGGAACCGGAGGTCACCGAGATCCTCCCGATCACGCAGGAGCCGGCGTCTCCGGATCCGGTCGTTCCCGCTCGAGGCTCCGGGCCATCGCCCTCCGCTCCGGCTCACCCGCCGGATGTCGCCGACGGGATCCCGGTCGTCGTCGAGGCACCGGCCGTCACCTTCGTCGACACCCTCTCCACGGTCGTCGGTGAGCTCCCCGGCGATCCGTCCGGTTCCGTCTCCGCTCCGGCCCGTCCCCCGGTCGTCCCGCCGGTGTCCGAGCCGTCGCTTCCTGGGGAGCCGGTGTCCGAGCCGTCGCTTCCTGGGGAGCCGGTGTCCGAGCCGTCGCTTCCTGAGGAGCCGGTGTCCGAGCCACCGCTTCCTGAGGAGCCGGTCTCCGAGCCGGAGGCGGCACCGCAGTCCGAACAGGCCCACGAGGACGAGGAAGCCGGTCCCGTCGGCGACCTCCTCGGTGAGGCCGCCGACGCCAACGGCCAGGCAGGGTCCGTCCGGCGGCTGCTCGACCGTCTCGGGCGCAAACCCGACGACCACACCCACGTCTACGGCGAGGCCCACCGGACCGGCGTGATCACCCGCCGGGTCTGTGAGATCTGCGGGCATGTGACCTTCGACAGCGACCGGGTGTACCGGGACTGGTAGGGGCGTTACCCTCCGGCCCCCATGGCCATCACCCTCCCCGATCCCGCCGTCGACCCGACCGCCTACATCGCTCCCACCGCCGTGCTCCGTGGCCGGGTCAGCATCGGTCCACGAGCCGTCGTCATGTTCGGGGTCGTGGCCCGGGCCGAGTTCGACCGGATCGACGTCGGTGCAGAGACCAACCTGCAGGACAACGTGGTGCTCCACTGCGACGAAGGGATCCCCTGCGTCGTCGGCGACCGCGTGATCGTCGGCCACGCCGCCGTCATCCACGGTGCCGTCGTCGGCGACGACTGTCTGATCGGGATCGGAGCCCGAGTGCTCAACCGGGCCGTGGTGGGCGAAGGGGCCTGGGTGGCGGCGGGGGCCGTGGTCCCCGAAGGGCGGGAGATCCCCCCGTGGACCCTCGCCGCCGGGGTACCGGCGAGGCCGTTGCGTGAACTCAGCGCCGAAGAGATCGAACGCCAGCGTCAGGGTGTACGCGACTACCAGGAGCTGGCGGCCGCCTACCGGGCGGCCTGGTGACGGCCGGTACGCTTGCGGGCATGGCGATCGTTCCCGTCCTCCTGAGCGGAGGCTCCGGCACCCGGCTCTGGCCGTTGTCCCGGGCGTCGGCGCCGAAACAGCTGCAGCGACTCCTCGGCGACGAGACGATGGTGCAGGCCACGATTCGCCGGCTGCAGGGTCTCAGAGACGTGCGACCTCCCCTCGTCGTCTGCAACCACGCCCACGTCGAACCCATCGTCACCCAACTCGCCGAGATCGGCGTCGAACCCACCCGGGTGCTCGCCGAACCGGAAGGTCGCAACACCGCCCCGGCGGTGGTGGCCGCGGCCCTGGTGACCGACCCCGACGACGTGCTCCTGATCCTGCCCGCCGACCATGTGATCGTCGACGTCGAAGGATTCCACCGAGCGGTGGAGCGTGCGGTGGCGGCGGCCGCCGACGGGTCGCTGGTGACCTTCGGGATCAAACCGACCAGGCCCGAGACCGGATACGGATACATCCGGGCGGCGGGTCACGCCGACGAAGCGGTGACGGCGGTGGAGGCGTTCGTGGAGAAACCGGACCCGGAGACGGCAGCGGCGTATCTCGCATCGGGACGGTACCTGTGGAACAGCGGCATGTTCGTCTTTCGGGCCGACGCCCTCCTCGACGAAGCCCGTCGTCTGGCCCCCGAGATCGTCGGAGCCGTCGAGGCGGCCCTCGACGGCGACGGGGGGACGGTGACGACCCTCGGGCCCCGGTTCGGCGACGCCCCCTCCATCTCGATCGACTATGCGGTCATGGAACGCACCGACCGGGCGAAGGTCGTGCCGATGGACGTGGGATGGTCCGACGTCGGCTCGTGGAACGCGCTCTGGGAGATCGAGACGCGGGATCCGCAGGGCAACGTGGCCCGTGGAGACGTCGTCCTCCACGGTGTCGAACGTTCCTACGTTCGGGCGGAGTCGCGGCTCGTGGCCGTGGTGGGCCTCACCGACGTCGTCGTCGTGGAGACCGCCGATGCCGTGTTGGTGCTCGACCGTGAGGCGGCCCAGGACGTCCGGATGGTGGTGGAACGGCTGCGTGACGAAGGGCGCCCCGAGGTGGAACGGCCACCCGCCGCCTCACCCGAAGAGGGCGAAACGCCCCATGAGGCGTTCGGCGGGGGCGCCGGCGACTGACAGCTCGCACAGCGCCGGGGGCCAGGTCCTCCCGCCGGCGGTGAGCACGAAAGCGAGCCCCGATCCGACGATGGTCCCATCCGGCCTCTCGCCGGGTTCGACCCGCGTTCCTCGACCGTCCACCACGGCCCAGTCGCCGGTGACGCCACCGGGCCCTTCCAGCTCCAGGTGCAGCCGGGTCCCCTCGTCGAGGTGGGCCCGTTTCACCATCGCCCAACCCACCAGTTCGACGGCCCGGCCGACGATGACCGCCTCCGGCTCGGGGTGACGGACCGTCTCCGGGTCCAGACCGAGGGCTTGGGCCAGGTCGAGGAGGTGGACGTACACGTCGCCGACCCGCATCTGCGTCGACAGTCGAAGCGTCCCCGGTCCGACCAGCGTCGTCGTGGGCCGGTCCCATTCCTCCCCGACGACCGTGCCCAGGCGGCCCCGCGTCGCCTCGGTCGCCGCCCGCAGCTCGGCGATGACCTGGTGGCGGTCGAGGACACGCCGTGCCGCCACACCGCTCTCGGTGAAACGGTGGAGCGGGTCGGGATGCTCCGGCTCGGACGGCGGCGGCTCCGGCTGGTCGAAGCCGTTGGTCAATCCCTCCAGATGCGCCAGGTGGGCGACCACGTCGCCGACCGTCCAGCCAGGCAACGGACTCGGAAGCTGCCAGGAACGGTTGTCGAGCTCCGAGGCCAGCTCCACGGCACGGGTGAGGGCGATGTCGAGGGCTCGTGCGAGGGGATCCATCGCCCCATCGTATCGTCTCGCAGGGGCCGCCTAGCATCCCGCCGGTGCGTGCCCGGTTGGCTCTGTTCCTCGTCCTCTCCCTGTTCGCCGCGTCCTGCACGGGCGTACCGGCGGAGGACGCCACCGGGGAAGAGATCTACCTGCAGCTCTGCGCCCGCTGCCACGCCCCCGACCTCTCCGGAGGCCTGGGGCCGGCCCTCGGCCCGGGTTCGGTCTCTGCCGAACGGCCCGACGCGTTCCTCCGTCTCGCCATCACCCGAGGCCGGGGACGGATGCCAGGGTTCGGTGGCGTCCTCAGCGACGAGCAGGTCGAGCGGGTCATCGCCTACCTGCGGGAGCAGCAATGACGTTGGACGGGCTCGAACTCCATCCGGTACGGGTGCCGATGGCGGTGCGTTTCCGCCAGGTGGATCACCGCGACGTCGTGCTGGTCCGCGGCCCTGCAGGCTGGGGAGAGTTCTCACCGTTCCCCGAGTATCCGCCGACGGTGACGGCCCGGTGGCTCGAAGCGACCTTGGAGGCGGCCCGCCGACCGTGGCCCCCCGCCCGGCGGCGGGCGGTCCCGGTGAACGTGACCGTCCCCGCCGTCGGACCCGACCAGGCCGCCGACATCGTCAGGGCCTCGGGTTGTGGCACCGCCAAGGTGAAGGTGGCCGAACCCGGCGGATCGTTCGAAGAGGATCGGGCCCGGGTGGCGGCGGTCCGGCAGGCGCTGGGCCCCGACGGACGTCTCCGCATCGACGTCAACGGCGCCTGGACGGTGGACGAGGCGACGAAGAACATCGACGCCTTGGCGGTGTTCGACCTCGAATACGTCGAACAGCCCTGCGCCACCCTCGACGAGCTCGCCCGGCTGCGACCCCGCATCCCCGTACCGGTAGCGGTCGACGAAAGCATCCGGACCGCCGACGACCCCGCCGAGGTGGTGGCGAGGGCGGCCGCCGACGTCCTGGTCCTGAAGGTGCAGCCCCTGGGCGGGGTCGCCTCGGTGTTGAAGCTGGCGACCGAATCCGGTGTGCCGGTGGTGATCTCCTCCGCCCTCGAGACCTCGGTGGGACTCGCCGCCGGGTTGGCGGCGGCGGCGGCGGTGCCCGAGCTTCGGTTCGCCTGCGGGCTCGCCACCGCGTCGCTGCTGGCCGTCGACGTGGTCTCCGACCCGCTCCTACCCTCCGGGGGGATGATCGAGCTGCGACGACCCGAACCCGACCCCGACCGTCTCGCGGCGCTGCGTCCCCCCTCGGACGTCGCCGAGGCGCTGCTGAGGCGGATCCGGGAGGCGGCGGCGGTCCTGGAGCGTCGATGAGCCACCCCAACCCCTCCACCGCCCTCGCCGCCGTGGTGGTGGACGAGCTGGTTCGCAACGGCGTCGTCCGTTTCGTGGTCGCGCCGGGGTCACGGTCGGCGCCCCTGGCGCTGGCGGTCGCCGCCCACGCCGACGCCGAACTCCACGTCGAGGTCGACGAACGGTCGGCAGGCTTCTTCGCGCTCGGGATCGGCCGGGAGACGGGCCGTCCGGCGGCGGTACTGACCACGTCGGGGACGGCGGCGGTGAATCTGCATCCGGCGATCGTCGAAGCCGATTCGGGCAGGGTGCCGCTCCTGGCGTTGACCGCCGACCGCCCACCCGAGCTCCACGACGTGGGGGCGAATCAGACGATCGACCAGCGGTGGTTGTTCGGGAGGTCGGTGCGCTGGTCCACCGTCCTCGGGCCGGCCGAGGACCGGCCCGAAGCGAACGCCTGGTGGCGGTCGGCCGTCTGCCGGGCAGTCGCCGAGACGACGGGCTCCCTCCCCGGCCCCGTCCACCTCGATCTCGCCTTCCGGGAACCTCTGGTGCCGCTCACCGACGACGGACGGACCGTGGCCGAGGTGTTCTCCTCGCCGACGGCGGGCAGGGAGGACGGCCGGCCCTGGACCGCCCACGCGTCGCCGCCGATCCCCGTCGTCGCTCTCCCTCGGGAGTTCGTCGCCGTCGACCGGGGCCTCGTGGTGGCAGGCGACCTCGGCCCGGTCCCCGGAGCGGCGACGGTCGTCGACGAGATCGCCGCCCGCCTCGGTTGGCCGCTCGTCGCCGAACCGACCCTGGGGGCCCGTCCGGCACAGACGATCACGACGGCGTCCCATCTCCTCGCCCACCCTGGTTTCGTCGAAACCCACCGGCCCGAGGCGGTGCTGGTCGTCGGCCGGGCCGTCCTCGACCGGCATGTCGCCGCGGTGGTGGCGCAGACCGAGGTGGTGGTCGCCGATCCTTGGGGATGGCCCGATCCCGGCCGTCGTGCCGTCCGGATGGTGGCCGGGCTCCCGGAGGTGGCCCTCCCGGTGCCTCCCCGTCGGGATGGGTGGCGACGCAGCTGGCTGGAGGCGGAACGGGTGGTCCGCCGCAGCCTCGACGCCGCCCTCGACGCCTTCGACCGGCCGACCGAACCGCGGGTCGCCCGCGACGTCGGCGCCTCCCTGGGGGGAGGGGACCGGCTGGTGGTGGCGTCGTCGATGCCGGTGCGGGACCTCGACCGGTTCATGGCGCCGGGCCCGGTGCGGATCCACGCCAACCGGGGTGCTTCGGGCATCGACGGGTTCGTGTCGACCGTGTTGGGGGTGGCCGCGGCCCACGAGGGACGCACCGTGGGGCTGGCCGGTGACCTGGCGATGCTCCACGACGCCTCCGGGTTCCTGGTCGAGCCTCGACCGGCCGCCGTCTTCGTCGTCGTCAACAACGACGGAGGTGGGATCTTCTCGTTCCTGCCTCAGGCCCGCTTCCCGCAGCATTTCGAGGAGCTGTTCGGGACGCCCCACGGCCGCTCCTTCCGCGCCCTGGCCCACCTGTACGGGCTCGGCCACCGGGCGGTCGACGGCCCGGGAGCCATCGTCGAGGCGGTGGAGGCCGCCTTCGCGGAAGGCGGGACGCAGATCGTCGAGGTGGTCACTGACCGTCGACGCAACGTCGAGGTCCACCTCCGGCTCGAGGCGGTGGCCCGGGAGGCGTTGGACCGGTGGATGGAGGACCGTCTCAGGGCTCCAAGGCGCCCATCATCGCCCGAAGCTTGAGCCGGGTCTCCTCCAGCTCGGACTCGGGCAGAGAGCCGGCGACGATCCCGGCGCCGGCGAACAGTCGGGCCCTCGCCCCGGACAGCTCCGCGCAGCGGAGGGCGATCGCCCATTCGCCGTCACCGTGGGCGTCCACCCAGCCGACAGGTCCGGCGTAGCGTCCCCGGTCCATGCCTTCCAGGCGTCGGATCAGCTCCACGGCCACGTCGGTGGGGGTGCCACCGACGGCGGCGGTGGGGTGGAGGCGCCCGGCGATCCGCAGCGAGGAGATCCATCCGGTGAGACGGCCTTCGAACCGGGTGGCGAGATGACGGACGTTCGCCAGTTCCAGGAGCCGAGGTTCGACGTCACGATGCAGGGTCGCGCAGAGCTCGCCCAGGACCCGGCCGACCGAGGCGGCGGCGGCTTCGTGTTCTCGTCGGTCCTTGTCGGATCCGATGAGTTCCTTGCCGAGCAGCTCGTCGGCGTCGGGGTCGTCGGCCCGAGGTGCCGACCCGGCGAGGGGGACCGATTCGACGGTCAGGCCTCGGCGGCGGACCAGCAGCTCGGGGCTGGCCCCCACCAGACCGTCGACCAGAAAGGTGAAACAGGACGGGAAACGCCGGTGGAGCCGTTCGATGAGCAGGCGCGGATCGAAGGGGACCTTCGACCAGACCGCCAGGTCCCGAGCCAGGACCACCTTCTCCACCTCACCGGCTCCGATCCTCTCGATCGCTTCGGCCACGGCCTCGATCCAGAGCAGGTCCGGCATCGAAGAACCGGCGTACCGGGGCCGGTCGAGGGGCCGCGGTGTCGTCGGGGAAGGGTGCAGGTAGCGGTCGGCCGGGACGCCGTCGATCTCGGTGACCCACCAGCGGCCGCCCTGTCGGCCGACGGTCACCTGGGGGACGAGCAGGCTGGACCCTCCCGACGACGGGTCGAAGCTGAAGCTCCCGAACGCCACCAGTCCCGTCCCCTCCAGGCCGACACGGTCGTCCACGTCGGCCGCGGCCACGACCTCCTCCCACCTGTCGGCTGCCGTGTCGAACCGGTCGTCGCCCCGTCCCGGATCGATGCGGAGCGCCTCGCCGAACCCCACCATGGCTCGGTCCCCGGTCATCCACACGACCGACGGCACGTGGTCGAGGAGGGGGACGGGACCGTCGATGGGACGGGTCACCACTCGGAGGGTCGTCATCGTTCCTCACCTGCCAGGCGGCGGTGGGCCTCGGCGACCAGCAACGTACGGAAATGGTGGCCGACCAGCCGGCCGGTCGCCGGCAGCATCCGGCGGAAGGCCTCCACGAGCCGACGGGCCGCCTCCTCCTCCGAGGAGGCCGTCGCCTCGACCGAGTCGCGGACGAACCGGGCGAACACCTCCACCGCCTGGGCGGCGATGGGCCGCATGGCTTCGTCGGTGCGGCGGGCGAGGTCGAGGAGTTCGGCGAGGGGCAGCCCGGCTTCGACGAGCTCGAAACCTGCGGCGACGGCGTCGGCATCCGCAGGGTCGTACCGGGGTTCGGGATCCTGGGATCGGGCGTTGAGGAAGCCTTCCCGGGCGAGCATCTCGAGGAGCACCGGGGAGATTCCGGTACGTTCTGCCAGCTCGTCCAAGGTCAGCGGGTCGCCGGGCCGGTCGTCGTCGGCGAAGGGCTGGTCGAGGGCGTCGAGCAGCGCCCGGTCCCAAGGGTCGAGGGGTCGGTCGTCGGTCACGGGTCGGAGGGTACCGGGCCCAGGGGAGGTCCCACCCGGACCCCTTCGACGTCGATCCGCCACCCGGTGAGCCGCTCCACCAGTTCGGCGACGCCGGTCGGGGCGCCCGTCACCTGGAATCGGAGGGCGCGGCCGCGGCCCACCTCGGGGCCGAGGCCGCCGGCGACGCGGGCCACCTGCCGGGCGACGGCGTCGGCCGGGTCGACGATCTCGATGTCGGGTCCGGCGATCCGTCGGATCACCGGCGCCAGGAAGGGGTAGTGGGTGCAGCCGAGGACGATCGTGTCGACCCGGTGGGCGAGGAGGGGGACGACGTGTTCACCGACCATCGCCTCCACCTCGGGTCCGTCGAGGCGTCCCTCTTCCACCGCCGCCGCCCAGCCGCGGCATGCCCGGGCGATCACCGCGACGTTCGTCCCGAAACGGTCGACCACCGAGGCGAACAGCTCGCTCTGAAAGGTCGCTTCGGTGGCCAGGACGCCGACCCGCCGTTTCCGGCTGGCGGCCGCCGCAGGCTTGAGCGCCGGCTCCATCCCGACGAAGGCGACGTCGGGGTGTCGGGCCCGGAGGGTCGTCAAGGCGGCGGCCGACGCGGTGTGACAGGCGACGACGACCATCCGGGCGCCCTGGGAGATGAGATGGGAGGCGACCAGGTCGACCCGCGCCCGGACATCCTCCAGGCTTCGTTCGCCGTACGGTCCCCAGCCCCGGTCGGCGAGGTACAGGATGTCGGCGTCGCCGAGGAGTCGCCGGACGGGCATGAGCACCGACAGACCACCGATTCCCGAGTCGAAGACGCCGATCATCGGCCCCAGTATGGCCTGGTAGCGTGCCCACACCAGGATCGAGGAGGCAGAGACGTGGATCTGGCAGGTGTTTCGGCGATCGTCACCGGCGGTGCCTCGGGGTTGGGGGCGGCCACCGTCCGGCGTCTCGCGGCCGAAGGCGCACGGGTGGTGATCGTGGATCTGGCGGACGACAAAGGCGAGGCGGTCGCCGCCGAAGTCGAAGGAGCCTACGTGCATGCCGACGTCACCGACGCCGACCAGGTCGCGGTGGCGGTGGCGGCGGCGGTCGAGATGGGACCGCTGCGGGCCCTGGTGAACTGCGCCGGGATCGGCCCGCCGGCCCGGACCCTCTCCCGGGACGGGACACCCCACGACCTCGGCCACTACGAGGCCGTCATCAGGGTGAACCTCACCGGGACCTTCAACTGCATCCGGCTGGCGGCGGCGGAGATGGCGAAGACCGAACCCGTCGACCCCGACGGCAGCCGGGGGGCGATCGTCAACACCGCCTCGGTGGCGGCGTTCGACGGTCAGATCGGCCAGGTGGCCTACTCGGCGTCGAAGGCCGGGATCGTGGGGATGACGCTGCCCATCGCCCGGGATCTCGCCTCGGTGGGTATCCGGGTGAACACGATCGCTCCGGGGATCATCGACACGCCGCTGCTCGCCGGCCTCCCCGAGCCTGCCCGCCAGTCCCTGGGCGGCCAGGTCCTGTTCCCCCGCCGTCTCGGCCGTCCCGACGAGTACGCGGAGCTCGCCCTCCTGCTGCTCACCCACGACTACATGAACGCCGAGACCATCAGGATGGACGGCGGGATCAGGATGCAACCCAAGTAGGGGCGAGTTCAGAACCGGTGGCGGGACCGCCGCCGGGGCCGCGGAGACACCGCCGGGCGTCGACCTCTGCGGGAGCCGCGCAGGGCCAGGCCGACACCGGCGATGGCCGCCCCGATCGCCACCAGCATCCAGTTCGACGAGGTCGAATCCAATCCGACGGTGACGGTGATCGTGTCGGCGTAGACCGGG
>Ga0256830_1000106_pt1 | contig 73229 bp, 66 predicted proteins | sample 128326metaG_FD_190537 | JGI IMG/M metagenome (GOLD analysis project Ga0256830, IMG submission 190537) | Hydrothermal vent microbial communities from Lau Basin, Pacific Ocean - 128-326 | ecosystem: Environmental > Aquatic > Marine > Hydrothermal vents | place: Pacific Ocean: Lau Basin | collected... | reverse complement strand
AGATCTTCTCGGAGATCTTGGTCATCAGGCCGGCCTGCTTCTTCTGCTGCAGGGTGTGGTAGAGCTCGGCGTTCTTCTTCTCCAACGCCTCCACCCGCTCCTCCAGCGTGGTCGCCGCCGAGGCGAGTCCCGGCACCAGGACCAAGGGGAGAGCAATGACGACTCGACGCATCTCGATCCTCCTGTGGGTGAAGTTCCGGCACGGTGAGCGGGCCTGGCATGCGAATCCAGATGCCGGAAGAGAAGGGAAAAAAAGTAAAGAGGGGGGCGGCCGCCCCCCTCGAGCTACGCGACCCTGGCTTGAGCCCGGCTGCGTCGGCGCAGCAGCAGCCCGATCGCGGCGGCCACGGCCAGGGTGATCAGGCCCCCCACGATGCCCGACACGCTGGTGCCCGGGTCGACCGCAGGCCAGGTCTCTTTCTCTGATGCCGCGGTCTTGTCGGACCCTCCGACATCTTTGAACCCGTAGTCGGGCAGGAACGAGAGTTTCTCCTGGATTCGGGCCAGGGTGCCGTGGATCCCATCGGCTGGAGCCTCGAGCTCCTCGGAGCCGGTGATCCCGGCGATGGACCATTCGAGCCCGTCCGGGTGGGCCGAGGCGAACCACGACAGGGCTCCGCCGACCACCAGCGCGGCCACCGCGAGCCCGGCCAGGAGCTTCCGGTACCCTCCGGAGGCCGAGGGGATGTGCCCCCCCAGCAGACCGGGTTCGGCCTTGCGGGCGAAGTTCACCACCGCCGCGGTCACGAACCCCTCGCCCACGCCGATGGCTAGATGAATGGGTAGCATCAGGAGCACAAATTTGCTGAAGGGCAGGTCGGAGATGCCGGAGAACACGGTTTCCAGCACCACTCCGAGCGCACCCAGCTGGAGACCCACCACCGCGGCGGCCACGCTCGCCCAGGTGAGACGGCCCGGGCTGGGATCCTTGCCGGCCAGTGGGCGAAACACCAAGGGGTAGGCCACGAAGCAGGAGAACACCCCCATGTTGAAGATGTTGGCCCCCAGGGCCAGCAGCCCCCCGTCGGCGAAGAACAGCGCCTGCACCACCAGCACCGACGCAATGGTCAAGAACGCCGCGTGGGGCCCCAGGAGGAGTGCCAGGAGGAGGCCTCCACCCAGGTGACCGCTGGACCCGGTGCCGGGGATCGTAAAGTTGATCATCTGGGCGGCGAACACGAAGGCTCCTAGCACCCCCATCAGGGGCACCTTGCGGTCATCGGCCTCCTCGTGCACCTTGCGGGCGCAGTACACGGTGGTGGCGGCCGTGGCGGCCCACATGGCGCCACCGACTCCGGGGGAAAGAAGGGCATCGGCCATGTGCATCGGATCTCCTCCTGTGCTAAGGTTTTCGGAGTTCGTGGCACCGAAGACTAGCGCCCCCGGGAGTTGCGTGTCAATAATTTTATTTTCGTAACACGAACGAGGAGCCATCGTAGCAAGGATCGCACGACGGAGGTGGCAAGCTCTTTCAGGCCTTGGGGGGACAGGGAAAGGCTCTCGGCTTTCTCCCCTTCCGGCCTTCTGACGGAATCCATTGTGAAGGAGGACTCCATGCCCCAGTTGACCCGGTTCGGGATCTCCATGGACACCCGGTTGCTGGAGCAGTTCGACGCCCTCGTGGCCCGCAAGGGCTATGTCAACCGGTCGGAGGCCATCCGGGACCTGATCCGCAACGCCCTGGTGGAGGAACAGTGGAGCCGGGGCGACGAGGAGATCGTGGGGACCGTGACCCTGGTGTACGACCATCACGTGCGGGACCTGGCGGACAAGCTCACCGAGCACCAGCACGATCACCACGACGCCATCGTGTCGGCCCTCCACGTCCACCTGGACCACGACCATTGCCTGGAGGTGGTGGTCGTGCGGGGGCCGGCTTCCCGGGTGAAACGCCTGGCTGATGAGCTTATCGGCACCAAAGGGGTCAAGCATGGGAAGCTGGTGATGACCACCACCGGCCGTGGGATCGTATAGAAATGGCCGGCGCCGAACGCGCGTTCCTCGACCTGGGGCGGCTCGACCGTCTCGCCTACGCCGATACGCCGGTGCACCGTCTGGATCCTCGGGCGAAGATCGTGGCCACCCTGGTCTACCTGGTGGCGGTGGTGTCCCACGGCAAGTACGAGGTGTCGGGGCTGCTGCCTTATGCCGTGTTCCCCGCAGTGCTGATCGCCCAAGCGGACTTGCCCCTGGGCTATCTGGTCCGGAAACTGCTGGTGGTGGCCCCGTTCGCGATGCTCGTGGGCGCCGCAAACCCGTGGCTCGACCGCGTCCCATTGTTGTCCGTGGGACCGATCACGGTCACCGGGGGATGGGTGAGTTATGCCTCGATCCTGGTGCGGTTCGTGCTGACCATCGGCGCAGCCCTGGTGTTGGTGGCCACCACGGGGTTCTACGGGGTCTGTCTGGGTCTTCGCCGGCTCGGCACCCCCAGGGTTATGGCCGTGCAGCTGCTCCTCCTCTACCGGTACCTGTTCGTACTTGCGGACGAGGCGTTGTGCCTCGTGCGGGCCCGGGGCCTGCGCAGCTTCGGGCGGAGGGGCACGGGGGTGCGGGTGTACGGCTCCCTGGTGGGCCACCTGCTCCTGCGCACGCTGGATCGGGCCCGGCGCATCCACACCGCAATGCTGTGCCGGGGGTTCACGGGGGAGTTCCATTCCTTGCGAACCCTGCGGTTTCGCGGGGCGGACTGGGCGTTCCTGCTCGGGTGGTCCGCCCTGTTCGTGGTGTTGCGGCTAGTCAACGTGCCCCGGTTGGTGGGGGCGCTGTTTGTCTGACCGGTGCGGCCTTCTGACCCACGCGAACACACGAGGAACCAACCCTTTCTGACGGGGTTCACCCATGAGCCATCACATCGTCGAGGTGACGGGCCTGGAGTTCACCTACCCGGACGGCACGCCGGCCCTGGCCGGGGTGTCGTTTCGGATCACCCACGGAGAGTCGGTGGCCGTGGTCGGCGCCAACGGTGCCGGCAAGTCCACCCTGCTCCTGCATCTGAACGGTGTCCTGGTGCCCCAGAAGGGCGCGGTGCGCATCGGGGAGATCCCCCTGACCCGCCAGACCTTGCCCGAGATCCGAAAGACCGTGGGTATGGTGTTCCAGGACCCGGACGATCAGCTGTTCATGCCCACGGTGTACGAGGACGTGGCCTTCGGCCCCTTGAACCTGGCGCTGCCACCCGACGAGGTGGAGCGCAGGGTCCGGACCGCCCTGGAACGGGTCGGCGCCTGGGACCTGCGGAATCGGCCCCCCCACCGGCTGTCCGGAGGCGAGAAGCGGGCCGTTGCCATCGCCACCGTGCTTGCCATGGGGCCCGACATCCTGGTGATGGACGAGCCCACCTCCAACCTGGATCCCCGGGCGCGCCGCCGGTTGATGGATCTGTTGGCCTCGTTCGAGCACACCAAGATCATCGCCACCCACGACCTGGACATGGCCCTGGAGCTGTGCCACCGCACCATCGTGGTCCACGACGGCCGAATCACCCGGGACGGCCCTACTGCCGAGATGTTCACCGACGACGAGCTCCTGGAGCGCAGCGGCCTGGAGCGACCGTTGGGGTTGCGGGCCTGCCCCGTGTGCGGCTCGCTCCCCATGGCCGGGCTTGATGCGGCGGAAGGCGGTTGACACGGGCAGGGCGGCGTGGTACCAACAGATGTTATGCAGATGACGATCGTGTTCCCGACCTCGAAGGCGATGGATCGAGCTACCGACGCGGCCGCTGCGGCCGCCTGGCTCTGCCGCGCCCGTGGGTCGGGACCCGGGGGGTAGCACGTCCCATCCGTCGCCCCGACGAACCAAGGCCACGGGCAACGCGCCCGTGGCCTTTTTTATTGGCCCGGCGGCAAAATGGGTGCGTCGCCTCGGAGTCCGAGCTTTGGGGCGGTTCGAGAGCCGCCGAGCAGCCTAGTGTCATGGTTCGCAAGTTCGTGCATTCCCGAGGGGGTGGGGCTGGCGGCCCCTCCTCCGCTGAACGGCCCGGGCTGCTCGGCCGTCACGCTTCGTCGGACCCCCCAGCCCCACCGCCGGAATGGATCTGCTTTTTTGTGGAACGGAACACTAGCCGCCCAGCCGGCCAATGGCCCCGCCCCGGCTGGCGACCAACGACTGACGACCGCTGTTACGAAGGAGTTTTCGAGGATGCGCAAGAACATCGTCCACGTGGGGGCCGGTGAGCTCTCCTACGAGATCCGAGCCATCGTGAGCGTCGGGGAGGAGCTCCAGCGCCTGGGGATTCCGGTGCGGTGGGAGAACATCGGAGACCCGGTGGCCAAGGGAGAGACCGTGCCTGGCTGGATGAAGGAGGTGGTGGCGGACCTGGCCCTCCAGGACTGCTCGTACTCGTACTGCCCCACCAAGGGATTGCTGGAGACCCGGGAGTTCCTGGCCGAACGGGTCAACGCCCGCGGGGGGGCTCGAATCTCGGCCGAGGACATCGTGTTCTTCAACGGCCTGGGCGACGCGATCCAGAAGGTCTACGGGTTCCTGCGGCGCGAGGCCCGGGTGATCGGCCCTTCGCCGGCCTACACCACCCACTCCTCGGGCGAGGCGGCTCACGCGGGCCAGAAGCCCGTGTGCTACCGTCTCGATCCCGATCGGGGTTGGATGCCGGACCTGGAGGACCTGCGGCTGTCGGTCAAGTACAATCCCTCGGTGGCGGGGTTGTTGATCCTCAACCCTGACAACCCCACTGGTGCGGTTTACCCCCCGGAGGTCCTGGAGGAGATGGTGGGTATCGCTCGGGAGTTCGATCTGTTTGTGGTGGCCGACGAGATCTACGCGAACCTGGTGTTCGAGGGGGTCCGGACCTGCCAGCTCGCGGACGTGATCGGCGACGTGCCGGCCATCTCCATGAAGGGCATCAGTAAGGAGCTGCCCTGGCCGGGGGCCCGGTGCGGATGGATCGAGGTGTACAATGCGGAGAAGGACCCTGTGTTCCGGCGGTACGTGCAGAGCATTGTGGATGCGAAGATGGTGGAGGTATGCTCCACAACGCTCCCCCAGAAAGCGATTCCTCTGATCTTGGGGAACCCCGAGTACCCGGCGCACCTGGAGGCGCGCCGCAGTCGGTATGCTCGGTACGCCGAGATCGCCTGCGAGATTCTGGGCGAGGTGCCGGGGATTCAGGTGGTCCGGCCCGGCGGCGCGTTCTACCTGACCGTGCGGTTCCTGCCCGGGAGCCTGAGTGCCCGGCAGGCTCTCAAGGTCGCGCAGGAGCCGGTGCGCCACCTGGTGGAGCGGCTGGTGGCCGAGCCGGGTATCCGCCTGGACAAGCGGTTCGTGTACTATCTACTGGCCTCGGCCGGGGTGTGCGTGGTGCCTTTGAGCTCGTTTGCCACCGACGAGCAGGGGTTCCGGATGACCCTGCTCGAACCGGACGAGGGACGGTTTCGAGAGACCCTGATCATCGTGGCGGAGGCGATCCGCGCCTATCTCGCCTCGGACGGAAGCCACGCCGAGGCCGAGCTCCGGGCAGCCGGATAGGGACAGGAGGCCCTTTGCCGTGGAGATCTGTCAACGAAACGAGCCGGTCGAGGCCGGCGCTCCCGCCCTACTATTCTACCCGTCTAAGCTGTTCGTCGAGACCACCACCCGGTGCAACCTGCGATGCGCCATGTGCGTGAAACAGACCCCGGACAACGGCGTTGCGGAGGGGGCACTGGACGACGCCGTGTTCGCGGGGCTGGAACCCGCCCTGCCCCGCCTGGAGACCCTGATCCTGTCGGGAATCGGGGAGCCCCTCCTCCACCCCGGGCTCGAGGAGTTCATCCGGCGGGCCCGTTCGGTCATGCCCGCCGGTGCCACCATCGGGTTCCAGACGAACGGCCTCCTCCTGGACGAGCCCCGGGCACTCCGGCTGGTGGAGGCCGGGCTGGACCGGATCTGCCTGTCGCTTGACGCGGTGAACCCGGCTACGTTCCGCCGCATCCGCGAAGGGGGCGAGGTGGGAGCCCTGGACCGGGCGTTCCGGGCCCTGGGCGGGGCCGAAAAGGCCGTGGGTCGGCACGTGGAGAAGGGCATCGAGTTCGTGGCCATGCGCGACAACGTGGCCGAGCTGCCTGACGTGGTCCGGTGGGCCGCCTCCCGGGGCGCCGCCTTCGCCCTGGTGACCCAGGTGCTCCCCTACGACGAGCCCCTGATCCGACAGGCGGCCTACGACCCGAACACCGACGTGGCCGTGGCGTTCTTCGAGCCGTGGCGTCGGCGGGCCGAGGCCGAGGGCATCGACCTCGACCGGTACTTCGAGGTGCTCTGGAAGTACACCAAGAGCCCCGAGGACGAGCGGATCGTGGCCTTCGTGGAGGCCATGAAGGCCGACGCCCACCAGCGGGACATCTTCGTGAACGTGCAGAAGATCCTGGAGCGGGACGAGGGCTGGATGGACCGGGTGGGGCGGATCTTCGACGAGGCCGCCCGGGTGGCCTCGGAGCTCGGCCTGGACCTGCGGCTACCCGAGGTGGTGCCCCGGGGCGACCGGCGGTGCGACTTCGTGGAGGAGGGGGCGGCGTTCGTCAGCTGGGACGGCGCGGTGCATCCCTGCTACTTCCTGTGGCACGGGTACCGGTGCTTTATCAACGGCCGGGAGAAGTTCGTCCGGCCCCGGGTGTTCGGCCGGGTGCCGGACCAGGGTATCCTGGAGGTATGGAACGACCCCGCCTTCCGGAGCTTTCGGCAGAGCGTCATCCGGTACGACTACCCGTTCTGCTCCGACTGCAACCTGGCCAAGTGCTGCGACTACGTCCAGGCCGAGGAGTTCGAGCAGGACTGCTACCTGAACGCCGAGCCCTGCGGCGACTGCCTGTGGTGCAAGGGGGTGTTCCAGTGCCTGCGGTGAGCAGGCGAGGTGGCCGCCTTTCCGGTAACTTCCGCTAGGACGCTGGGATGCTAGGAGGCTTGAAAACCTCCCGGATTCCCGTGCGTTCTGGGAACCACCAAACCTCCTCGCCTTTACCTCGCGGCTCGGGGACATGGTTTAGTTTCTGGTCTCTAGCCCGTCCCGAACTGCTAATCTCAACGAAAGTATTGCCAGACCCGTGCCCCCTTCCCCTTGGGGAGTGCGCGGTGGGGGTCTGGTGGAGCGCCGGGTGCGGCCCCTTCGCTCGCCGCGCCCTCCGAACGTCTGGACCGCCGCCGGATCCCAAGGGTTCCGCTGCGGTGGCCTGGATCGACGTGCAAGCGGCGGCATGAGAAGGCGCGGCGACCGGATGCCGCACTCGCGCCCGGCCGGAACCAGGCCCCCACCCCGCACCCTGGCAATACGTTCGCAGGTGACGAAAGCTACCCCTCCCCGTTGCCGGGCCCCGCGGGGGCCTGATGGGGCTCCCCTCTTGACACGGGGTGCTGGTTCTGGGATTTTACTGCCCGGTAAGTAAATCGATCCAGGAGGCGACCGTGGCCCAACCATCGCCCGTGCGGGAGGACCGGCGGGAGCAGATCTTCGCGGCGGGAGCCCGACTGTTCGCCGAGAAGGGGTACGAGCGCACGAGCCTGCAGGACGTGGCCGACGCCCTGGGGGTGACCAAGCCCGCCTTCTACTATTACTACCGCTCCAAGGAGGACCTGCTGTTCGAGATCCTGTCGTTCTCCATGGACCGGGTCACCGACGACATTGAGGCCGCGCTGTCCCTGGACGCCCCGCCCGAGGAGCGGGTGCGGGAGTGGATCCGCCGCTACGTGGGGTTCTTCACGGCACACCCCCACGAACTCACCCTGCTCTCCACGGCCATCGACTCCCTGGGGCCCGCCCGGCGCGAGCACCTGAAGGCTCGCCAACGCAGGTACCTGGACATGGCCCGGCGCCTCGTGGCGGCGGTCAAGGCGCCGGGGTCGGGGCTCGACGACACGGTGAGCGCGTTCGCCCTGCTGGGCATGATGAACTGGATCTTCCAGTGGTACCGACCGGCCGGCCCCGTGGCCCCGGACGCCCTGGCCGACCACTTCTACCGGATCTTCGTCTACGGGGTGAGCCGGGATTCCTGATCCCAACGAGCGCACCGGCGGCTCGGGTCTCTACCCCTGGGGGAGTGCGGGGCATGGGGCTTACGGTCCAGGAACCGGGGATCGGGGGACAGGGGTCAGGGGTCAGGGGAAAGAATTGCGGGCCCTCTGGCTGCTGAATTCTTCGAAGTAACTTCGGGCCTTCGGCCCGCTAGGCGGCCAGGCAGCTCTCGAACCTCCGCCAGCGCTTCGGAGGGCATGGGGTCTGCTGGAGAGCCGCGTGCGGCTCCTTGGCTCGCCGCGCAGCGCCTCCAACGCTCGCACCGTGAAACCGTTCGGTCCCCGGCCGGACTGCCATGAAACCACCGTTGGTGCCCCGTGCCTGCGCGGCGAATCTCATGCTCGGCTTCGCGCGCGGCCGGAAGCGGACCCCATGCCCCACCGCCGAAACTGTGCGGGGATCGGTTCGAGTTATTTCTTCGCACACAGGCCGCCCCGCGGTCTACTGGAGCTGAATTCCGTCTACCGATACGGCCGCATCCGGCGCTCCGGACAGAGCCTATGCCGCCCGGACGTGTGGTGAGGTCAACGATCGGAGATCAGGGAGGTTTTCGGGCATTCTGGCCTTCCGGCCTTCCAGCCTTTCATAAAGGAGCGTTCCATGACCCAGTTCGCCCTGACCCCGGAACAGCGCGACATCCAACAGGCGGCCCGGGAGTTCGCCCAAGGGGAGTTCCCCAAGTGCGCCCGGGAGGCGGACGAGGCGGAGGAGTGCCCCAGGAAGCTGTACCGCCAGGCGGCCGAGCTCGGGTTCCAGGGCCTGTTCTTCCCCGAGGAGTACGGTGGGGCCGGCCTGGGCTACCTGGAGTTCTGCCTGGTGGTGGAGGAGTTCTGGCGGGCCGATCCCGGGCTGGGCCAGGCTATTGGGTCGGTGGTGTTCGGGTCGGACCTGATCCTGCTCTACGGCACCGAGGTGCAAAAACAGAGGTATCTGCCGCCCTTGACCACGGGCGAGGCGATCATGGGCGCCGCGATCACCGAACCTGACGCCGGCAGCGACATCTCGGCGGCCCGCACCACGGCCGTGCTCGACGGCGACGAGTGGGTGATCTCGGGAACCAAGATCTTCATCACCAACGGGACCATTGCCGACTTCCTGATCGTGTACTGCCTGACCGATCCGGAGGCCCCCGGCCGCCACGGCCGCCACTCCTGCATCCTGGTCGAGACCGATCGGCCGGGGTTCCGGGCCACCAAGCTCAAGGGAAAGATGGGCATCCGGGCCTCGGACACGGCCGAGGTGGTGCTGGACGAGGTACGGGTGCCGGCCACGAACCTGATCGGGACCCGGGGCGAGGGGTTCCGGCAGTTCATGGAGTTCTTCAACCGCACCCGGCTCCACGTGGCCGCTCAGGGCATCGGCGTGGCCCAGGGCGCCCTGGACAAGGCGGTGCGCCACGTGCGCCAGCGCGAGCAGTTCGGGCGGCCGCTGGCCTCGTTCCAGGGGGTGCAGTTCAAGATCGCCGAGATGGCCACCCGGGTGGAGGCGGCCCGGAGCCTGCTGTACCGGGCGGCGGCCCTGGTGGACGCGGGCACGGTGGACCACCGGCTGATCGCCATGGCCAAGTGGCTGGCCGGCGAGACCGGGGTCCGGGTCACCGACGAGGCCCTGCAGCTCCACGGCGGATACGGGTACCTGGCCGAGAACGACGTGGAGCGGTTCTACCGCGACGCCAAGATCGTGGAGATCTACGAGGGCACGAAAGAGGTGGAGAAGCAGATCGTGGCCCGGGGGGTGATCGGTCGGCCGGGTTGATAACCCGGCAGCAAAACGTACGCGTCACCTCGCAGGGCACGGCAAAGGTTTCACACCAGGTTGCGTTTACTAAGACCTGCAAAGGTATTGCCAGGGTGCGGCGGGGTGGGGGCCTGGTTCCGGCCGGGCGCGAGTGCGGCATCCGATCGCCGCGCCGTCTCATGCCGTTGCCAGCCCGTCGGTCCAGGCGACGATAGCGGAACCCCCGGAAGCCGGTGGCGATCCGGACGTTCGGGGGGCGCGGCGAGCTAAGGGGCCGCACCCGGCGCTCCACCAGACCCCCACCCCGCACTCCCCGAGGAGACGGGGCACGGGTCTGGCAATACTTTCGTTGGGATTAGTAAGCCGAGAGCTGTCGTGGGGCGGGGCAAGGGACCTGTTTCTCAGGTATCAGAAGTCGGTGGACAGAAGGCAGGGGAAAACCGCTCCAGCGGTTCTCCTGTCTACTGTCCTCTGAGTTCTGACCCCTGATACGGCCGCGCCCGGCTCTCCGGTAGACCCCATGCCCCCCGGACTGTGGTGTAGTGGCGCAGGCCTGCTCGAAGCGCAGGAAATGGAGAGGCTTTCGGCCTCCTAGCCTTTTGGCCTTCCAGCGGGCGAAGGCCCAGAAGAGGTGGTTCGTGGGCAAGTTGCGGGACATCGAAGGAGTTCCCCTGGCCGAGCGGTACGAGCTCGCGGCGTGCCTCCAGTGCGGTCGCTGCACCGGGGGGTGCCCGGTGGGGCTGCGCTCCCCCTTGAACTCCCGGCGGCTCCTGTACGAGGCGCTGATCCGGGAGGACGGGGAGGTGCTGGTGGAGCGCGAGGAGGTGTGGGACTGCACGGCGTGCCGCACCTGCGCCGACCGGTGCCCCCGGGGTCTGGAGCCCGTGTCCGTGATCCGGGAGATCCGGACCCTCAAGATCGAGGAGGGCCGGATCCCCCAGACCGTGATGGACGCGTTGGAGTCCGCCCTCAAGCACGGGAACCCCTGGGGCCGTTCCCGCCGGAAGCGCTTCGCCTGGGCCGACGGCCTGGGGGTGCCGACCCTGGAGGAGGGGGACGAGGCGCCGAACCTGTGGTTCGTGGGGTGCACCCCGGCCTACGACCCCCGGTGCCAGGAGGCGGCCCGGGCCCTGGCCGGGATTCTGCGGGCGGCCGGGTACCCGTTCACCACCCTGGGCAACGAGGAGTCGTGCTGCGGCAGCGAGATGCTGCGGCTGGGGGAGCTGGGGCTGTTCGAGGAGCTGGCCGAGGCGAACCGGGCGCTGCTGGACGAGGTGGCCCCGGAGACGGTGCTGACCACCTCGCCCCACTGCATGAACGCGCTGCGCACCGACTACGACCCGGCGGTGTCCGCCCTGCACTTCTCCCAGGTGCTGGCCCGCCTGGCGGACGAGGGCCGGATTCCGTTCCGGCGGGAGGTGCCGCTGCGGGTCGCCTTTCACGACCCCTGCTACCTGGGCAAGCAGAACGGGGTGTACGAGGAGCCCCGGGCGGCGATCGCGGCCGTGCCCGGGGTGGAGCTGGTGGAGTTCGACCGCTCGCGCGAGCGCAGCCTGTGCTGCGAGGGTGGGGGCGGACGCATGTGGCTCGAGGGGCTCGGCGAGGGCGAGCGAAACGCCCAGCAGCGGGTTCGCACCGCCGCTGACATGGGGGTGGACGCCGTGGTCACGGCCTGCCCGTTCTGCCTGCTCACGCTGGAGGACGCCCGCAAGACCGCGGGGCTGGAGGACGCCCTGGAGATCGTGGACCTGGCCGAGCTCGTGTGGAGGGGGGTGGAAGATCTCCCAGACCCCTGCGGGCTAGAGACTAGAAGCTAGAGGCCAGGAACTAGCGTTTCGTTTCGCAAAAACTATGCGGATTGCGGTGGTGGGGCTGGGGGATCCGACGAAGCGCGACGGCCGAGCAGCCTGGGCCGCCCGGCGCCAGGGGAGCGGCCGCGGCGCGTGCTCTCACGCGCCGCAGCGGACCGCGCCGAGGCGGCCCCTGCGAGGCCGTTCAGCGAAGGAGGAGCCCCCAGCCCCACCACCCCTGGGAATACCACTAGATTCCGGAAACGCTACACCAGCTGCCCAGCCGCCTAGCGGGCCGAAGGCCCAAGACAAAGGAGAGGTGCGATGAACCTAGCGGTGTTCGTGAAGCACGTGCCCGACGCGGCCGAGGCGGATCTCCGGATCGGCCCCGACGGCCGGTCGGTGCGCGCCGAGGACCTGCCGTTTCAGATGAACGAGTGGGACCGGTTCGCCCTGGAGGAGGCGGCCCGCCTCAAGGAGGCCACGGGCGGCTCCCTGACCGCGTTCCTGATCGGCCCCGGCGAGCACGAGGACAGCCTGAGGAGGTGCCTGGCCGTGGGCGCCGACCGGGCCGTGCGGGTCTGGGACGAGTCGTTTCCCACCCTGGGGCCGGCGGCCGTGGCCCGGGCCCTGGCCGCTGCGGTCGGGGAGGAGCGGTTCGACCTGTACCTGTGTGGAGCCCAGGCGGCGGACGACGGGTACGCCGTGGTGGGGCCGACCCTCGCGGTGCTCCTAGGGGTGCCCTGGGCCGCGCTGGTGTGCCGGTTGGAGCTGCAGGACGGCCGGATCGTGTGCGACCGGGAGCTGGAGGCGGGGTGGTTCGAGCGGGTGGAGCTGGCCCTGCCGGCGCTGGTGACCGTCCAGACCGGCATCAACGAACCCCGGTACGTGTCGATCCTGGGCATCCGCAAGGCCCGGTCCAAGCCCCTGGAGGTCCGAGGCCTGGCCGACCTGGGCGTCGATCCGGACGAGATCGGCCGGCTGGGGGCGTTGACAAGGCTGGAGGCGCTGGAGCCGCCCCCCCCCGGCCGCGAGGCCGAGATGCTGGAGGGGAGCCCGGCCGAGGTGGCCCGGAAGGCCGTGGCCGTGCTGCGGGAGAAGGGAGGTGTGCTGTGAGCGTGTGGGTGATCGCGGAGCACCGCAACGGCGAGCTCCGGGAGGTGACCGGTGAGCTGGTGGCCGTGGCCCGGGCGCTGGGCGCGGGGCCGGTCACCGCGGTGGTACTGGGCGGCCCCGGCGAGACCGAAGCCCCGGCCGCGGGCCTGCCGGCCGGGATCGACCGGGTGGTCCGGGTGGAGCACGAGAGCCTGGCCGGTTTCAACGGGGTGGCCGTGGCCGCGGCCCTCGAACGGGTGGCGGCCCGGGAGCGGCCGGCCGTGGTCCTGGGTGCCCACTCGGCCGCCGGCATGGACTGGGCTTCGGCCCTGGCCGCGGGGCTGGGTGCGCCGGTGGCCACCGACGTGCTCTCCCTCCACCGGGACGACGGCGGATTCCTGGCGGTTCGCACGGTGTACGCCGGTAAGCTCCAGGCCCGGGTGCGGCTGGCCCAGGCGCCCACCGTGGTGGTGACCCTCCGGCCCGGCGCCACGGAGGCGGCGGCGGGGTCGGCCGAGGTGCCGGCCGAGACCGAGGCGGCCGAGGTGCCGGCCGAGGTGGGGCGGAGGTTCGTGGAGTGGATCCAGGAGGCCGCAGGAGAGGTGGACATCACCCAGGCCGACGTGCTGGTCAGCGTGGGCCGGGGCATCGGAGACCCCGAGGATCTGGACGTGGCCCGGGATCTGGCCGAGGCGCTCGGCGCCACCCTGTCGTGCTCGCGGCCCGTGGTAGACCTGGGCTGGCTGCCCAAGGAGCGCCAGGTGGGCATCTCGGGCAAGACGGTGAAGCCCAAGGTCTACATCGCCCTGGGCATCTCCGGCGCGTTCCAGCACGTGACCGCCATGAAGGACGCGGGCTTGATCCTGGCCGTGAACAAGGACCCCAAAGCCCCGATCTTCCGGGTGTCCCACTACGGCATCGTGGGGGACCTGTTCAAGGTGGTGCCCGAGCTCACCAAGGCCGTGCGCGAGGCAAAGGGGTGACGGGGTCGGCCCTCCCCCGCCCTCCGAGGCGACGCGCCGATGTCGTCGCCGGATCGGGCCGGGGAGCTTGACCGTTGCGCCGTGCCCTCGTCGTCGGCGCCGGCATCGCCGGCATCCAGGCCGCGCTGGACCTGGCCGAAGCCGGGGTGGAGGTGGTGCTCGTGGAGCGGGCGGAGTACGTGGGGGGGAACATGGCCCGCCTCGACAAGACCTTCCCCACCCTGGACTGCTCCTCGTGCACCCTAACCCCCCGCACCTCGGAGGTGGGCCGCCACCCCCGGGTGCGGCTGCTCACCCGCACCGAGGTGGAGGGGGTGGAGGCCGAGGGCACCGGGTTCCGGGTGCGGCTCCGGGTGCGGCCCCGGTACGTGGACCCGGAGGCGTGCGTGGCGTGCGGCCGGTGCGCCGAGGCGTGCCGGCTGGCCGGACGGGTGCCGCGGGGGTTCGACCTGGGGCTCGCCAAGGGCGCGGCCATCGACCTTGCGTTCCCCCAGGCCGTGCCCGCGGCCTACGCCGTGGCCCCTGGCAGGTGCCTGCAGCTCACCCGGGGCCGGTGCGGCCGCGACGGGCCCCGGTGCGTGGCGGCCTGCGACGTGGGCGCGATCCGGTTGGACGAGGCCGAGCGGCTCGAGGAGGTGCGGGTGGACGCCGTGGTGGTGGCCGCCGGGTACCGTCTCTACCGGCCCGGCGGCCTGGCCGAGGGCCGGCCCGAGCTGGGGTTCGGCCGGTATCCCCAGGTGGTGACCAACCTCCAGATGGAGCGGCTCCTGTCGGCCTCGGGCCCCACCGGCGGCGAGGTGCGGGTCGGGGATCGGACCCCCTCGCGGATCGTGTTCCTCCAGTGCGTGGGCTCCCGCGACCGCACGGCCGGCGCGGCCCACTGCTCCCGGGTGTGCTGCATGGCGAGCATGAAGCAGGCCCTGGTGCTCCGGGAGAAGCTGCCGGACGCGGCGGTCACAGTGCTCTACATGGACCTGCGTTGCTTCGGCAAGGGGTACGAGGAGTTCCTGGAGCGGGCCCAGCGCGCCGGCGTGGTGGTGCGGCGGGGGAACCCGGCCGAGGTGTACCGCCGGGCCGACCGGGTGGCGGTGCGGTTCGAGGACACCCTGCTCGGCCGGGTCGAGGAGCTGCCGGCCGATCTGGTGGTGCTGGCGGCGGGGCTGCGGCCCGCCGAAGGCCTGACCGAGCTCGCCCGCACCGTGGGCGTGGGGGTGGGCCCGGACGGCTTCCTGGAGCCGGCGGACCGGCGCGACCCGGCCGTGTCGGCGCGGCCCGGGGTGTTCCTGGCCGGGACCTGCCTGGGCCCCATGGACATCCCCGACGCGGTGGCCTCGGGATCGGCCGCGGCCGGCGCCGCGCTCGCCCGCCTGGCCTGGGGGGCGGGCCGGTGAGCCGGCGGGTGGCGGTGTACCTGTGCCACTGCGGCCGCAACATCGCGGCCACGGTGGACGTGCGGGCCGTGGCCGAGCGCCTGGCCGGCGAGGCCGGGGTGGTGCTGGTGCGGGACTACCCGTACCTGTGCTCCAAGCCGGGCCAGGATCTGATCCGGGCCGACCTGGAGGCCGGCCGGGCCGAGCGGGTCGTGGTGGCGGCCTGCTCGCCCCGGATGCACGAGGAGACGTTCCGCAGGGTTCTGGCCGAGGCGGGTCGGAACCCCCACCTGCTCCAGCACGTGAACGTGCGGGAGCAGTGCGCCTGGGTCCATCCGGAGCCCGCCGTGGCCACGGCCAAGGCCTGGGCGCTGGTGGCCATGGGCGTGGCCCGGGTGCTCCGCCACGAGCCCCTGGAGGCCGGCGAGGCCGCGGTGGAGCGGCGGTGCCTCGTGGTGGGCGGCGGCCCGGCCGGCCTGACCGCGGCCGACACCCTGGCCGGGGCCGGCATCGAGGTGGTGCTGGTCGAGCGGGCCGAGCGGCCGGGCGGAAGGGCCCGGGCCCTCGGCCGGGCCTTCCCCACGGGCGAGCCCGTGGGGCCCTGGCTCGACGCCCTGGTGGGCCGGGTGACCGGCCGGCCCGGGGTCTCCGTGCGGACCGGGGCCCGGGTGGTCGGGGTGGAGGGGGTTCCGGGCGCGTTCCGGGTGGGGATCGTCACGCCGGACGGCCGGGCCGAGGAGACCGTGGGGGCGCTGGTGGTGGCCACGGGGTACGGCCTGTACGCCCCCGACTCCCCCGACGGGGGCCGGCCCGAGCTCGGGTACGGAACGGTGCCCGGGGTGGTCACCCAGGCCGAGCTCGAGGAGCGGCTCCGCTCCGGCGAGGGCCCGGTGACTGTGGGCGGCCGGCCGGTGGAGGGGGCCGTGTTCGTGCAGTGCGTGGGCTCCCGCGATCGCACGGCCGGTGCGTTCCACTGCTCGCGCGTGTGCTGCATGGTCAGCGTGCGCCAGGCTCGGGAGCTTCGGGCCCGCAACCCGGGTGCCCGTGTCCGGGTGCTCTACATGGACCTCCGGGCCTACTCCCGGGGGGCGGAGGAGGACTACGAGGCCGCCGGCCGGGAGGGGGTGGAGTTCCGGCGGGGCGGGGTGTCCGAGGTGTTCGCGCGGGAGGGGCGGGCGGTGGTGCGGTTCGAGGACACCCTCGTGGGCCGGGTCGAGGAGGCGCCGGCCGACCTGGTGGTGCTGGCCTGCGGGGCCCGTCCCCGCCCCGACGCGTCGGAGGTGGCCCGGGCCCTGGGCCTCGGCCGGGGACCGGACGGGTTCTTCCTGGAGGCCCATCCCAAGCTCCGGCCGGTGGAGGCCGCGTCGGCCGGGGTGCTCCTGGCCGGGGCGTGCCTGGGGCCCCGCACCCTGGACGAGGCCGTCACCTCGGGCCGGGCGGCCGCGGCCCGGGCCCTGGCCCTGCTGCTGCACGGTCGCTTGCCCTTGAACCCGCGGGTCGCCCGGGTGGACCCGGACCGGTGCGCCGCCTGCGGCCTGTGCGAGGCTGCGTGCCCGGCCGGCGCGATCCGGCCGGGGGGCGGCCTGGCGATCCGGCGGGTGGAGCCCGGGGTCTGCCGGGGGTGCGGGGCCTGCGCGGCCGTGTGCCCCTCCCACGCCGTGGTCCTGGGCCATCACCGGGACGACCAGATCCTGGCCGAGGTGGAAGCCGGCCTATGACCCCTATTCCCCACCCGGGGCAGGCCGTGGTAGAGTGAATTTTCACCATCCGCCGTCCAGGATCCCATGAGCCGTCCCGAACCCACCCGAGAAAACCCTTTGGAGAAACTGATCCCGCTGACCTCGGCCCTGGCCTCGGCCCGGTCGGGCGAGGAGGTGGCCCGCCGCGCCGTTGAGGTGCTTGGGACCACGGGTTTCGGGAGGGCGTGCGTGTACCGCATGGGGCCGGGCACCACCCTTGCCGAACCGGTAGCCTGGCCCGAGGGCGGGTCCCCCCCGCCGGCCCTGGATCTGCGAGCCGGCGGGCCGGAGGCCGAGGCGGTGATGGCCCGCCGCACGGTCCGGGAGCGGCGGCACCAAGGGGGGTGGCGGCTACACGTACCGGCCCAGAGCCACGACCGGGCCGTGGGGCTGGTGTCGGCGGACGCGGCCGACCCGGATGGGATGGAGCCTGCGGCGCGGGTCGCGGCCGACTGCGTGGCCCTGGCCTTCGAGAACGAGCTCCTTCACGACGCCAACGAGGCCCGGGTGCGCCAGCTCCTGGCCCTGCAGCGGGTGGGCCGGGAGATGTCGTCCACCCTGGACCTGGACCGGCTCCTGCGGATGGTCGCGAACGAGGCGGTGGGCCTCACCGCGGCCGACGCGGGGGCGGTGTACCTGCGGGACCCCGGAGGGGACCACCTCGTCCTGGCGGCGTGGGCGGGCCGGCGACCGGCCCGGGACGAGGTGGAGGTGGGGTACGGCATCCCCGGGTGGGTGGCCCGCCAGGGTCGACCCCTGCGGGTGGCCGACCGGGGCCGGGCCGATGCCCCGTATGCCGAGCGCCGCAACCACCTGGCCGTGCCGCTGCTCAGCGAGGGCGAGACCCTGGGGGTGTTGGCCCTCGAGTCCCGGGGGACCGCCCCGTTCACCAGCACTCACGAGGAGATCCTGGCGATCTTCGCGGCCCAGGCGGCCAAAGCCATCGAGGCCACCCAGTTCTTCCGCCAGATCCGGGAGGAACGGGACCTCCGGGACGCGATCCTGTCGGTCACCCCCAACGGCGTGGTGGCCCTGGACCCGCAACGCCGGGTGGTGCTCATGAACCCGGCAGCCCGGCGGCTGCTCGACGTGCGCGAGACCCCCGAGGGAAACCCCATGGAGAGGTATCTGGGGCGACCCGAGTTCCTGGAGGCCCTGCGCCGGGTCATGGCCGGCGACTCGCCTCTGGAGCAGCTTCAGATCGACCTGGGCACCGGCCCGGCCCTGCGTAACCTGCTGGTGAGCCTCGTGCCCATGGGCGAGGGCTCGCCCCGGGGAGCCACGGTAATCGTCCAGGACTTCACCGAGCGTCGCCGGCTGGACGAGCGGATGCAGCGGATGGCCCGCCTGGCGTCCATCGGGCAACTGGCCGCGGGTATCGCCCACGAGATCCGCAACCCCCTGACCGGCATGGCCATCAGCCTGGACGTGCTGGCCGAGGAAGGGGGGCTGTCCGAGGGGGGGCGGAGCCTGGTGGCCGACATGCACGCCGAGATCGACCGGCTCGAGGCTTTGATCCGGGGGCTCCTGGACTTCGCCCGGCCCCAGCCTGTGGAGGCCCGGCCCATGCGGATGGCCAAGGCCTTGGAGTGGCACCGCACCTTCGAGAAGCAGTGCGGCCGGAAGGGCGTGGTCTTCTTCCTGGACCTGGGACCCAACCCCAAGATCGAGGGGGACCCGGAGAAGCTCAAGCAGCTCTTTCTGAACCTGGCGATCAACGCCCTGGAGGTGACACCCGGGGGCGGCGAGATCCGGGTGCGGGTGTCCTCGGCCGAGGACGGGTGGGTCCGGGTCGTCGTGGAGGACACGGGTCCGGGGATGGACCCCGAGACCCTGGCCCACGCGTTCGACCCGTTCTTCACCACGAAGAACGAGGGCACCGGGCTGGGGCTCTCGATCGCCCACAGCATCGTGGAGCAGCACGGGGGCCGGATCGACGTGGAGTCGGAGCCCGGCCGGGGCACCCGGTTCACGGTGGAGCTTCCGGCCCATGGAGGACCGGCCGGGAGGGCGGAACTTCGGCCTTTTATTGCCCCGGCAACAAAATAGACGCGTCACCTCGGGGAGAGGGCGTGGGACCTGCCTCCGGCCGGGCGCGAAGCCGAGCGTTGAGATTCGCCGCGCAGGCACGAGGCACGGGAGTCGGTTCCATTACGGGTGCGTGCAAGGGGTACCCTTTCGCGGTTCGGGCGCCGGAGGCGCTGCGCGGCGAGCATAGGGGCCGCGCCCGGCTCTCCGGCAGCCCCCACGCCCCCCGAGCTTTGCCGCTGGGTTGGTCATAGCGTCCCAGCTAGCCTATTGGCCTTCCAGCCTATCCCACGGAGCGTTCCATGGCCGATCGGATCCTGATCGTGGACGACGAAGCCCTCATCCGCAAATCCCTGGGCCAGATGCTTGGCCACAAGGGGTACGACGTGGTCACCGCGGCCAGCGCGGCCGAGGCCCGCAAGGTGTTCACGGCCGGGGAGTTCGCCCTGGCCCTGCTGGACCTGCGGCTTCCCGACGCCTCGGGCATCGACCTGCTTCGGGAGTTCAAGGCGGTCCAGCCCGACCTGCTGGTGATCATGATGACCGCCTACGGCAGCGTGGAGACCGCGGTGGAGGCGATGCGGCTCGGGGCCTACGACTACGTGAACAAGCCGTTCAAGTCCCGCGAGATCGAGGTGATCGTCCGCCTGGCCCTGGAGGCCCGGCACCTGAAGCGCGAGGTCAAGGAGCTGCGGGAGGAGGCCCTCGGGGCCACGGACCTGGGGAACATCGTGGCCCGGGACCCGGCCATGCTCAAGGTGCTGGACATGGTACGCAAGGTGGCCCAGAACCCGGACGTCACGGTGTTGATCCAGGGGGAGAGCGGCACCGGCAAGGAGATGATCGCCCGGGCCCTGCACGCCGAGAGCCCCCGGGCCGGCAAACCGTTCGTGGGCATCAACTGCGCGGCCATCCCGGGGAACCTGCTGGAGAGCGAGCTGTTCGGGTACGAGAAGGGGGCTTTCACCGACGCCAAGACGCGCAAGATCGGGCTGATCGAGCGGGCCCAGGGCGGCACCCTGTTCCTGGACGAGATCGGCGACATGGACGTGGGGCTCCAGGCCAAGCTGCTGCGAGTGCTCGAAGAGCGCAAGATCCGGCGGGTGGGGGGGCTCGACGAGCTCTCGGTGGACGTCCGGATCCTGGCGGCCACCAACCAAGACCTGGACGAGAAGCGAAAGATCGGCCAGTTCCGCGAAGATCTGTACTACCGGTTGAAGATCATCCACATCGACATCCCGCCCCTGCGGGAGCGCAAGGCCGACATCCTCCCCCTGGCCCAGCATTTTATTCAGGACGCAAACCGCAGGTTCCACAAGAGCGTGCAGGGGTTCTCGCCCGAGGCCGAGGACTTTCTTCTGGGGTACCGGTGGCCCGGCAACGTGCGGGAGCTCAAAAACACCATCGAACGGATCCTGATCCTGGAAGAGACCGACTGGATCCGGCCCGAGCATCTGCCGCCCGAGATCCTCCGGGGTCGCCCGGCGGAGGAGGGGGGGGTGTGGATCCCCCAGGAGGTGGAGATCTTGCGGGGGGTGGCGTTCGACCGGGTCATGGACGAGGTGGCCCGGTACCTGATCGGCGAGGCCCTGCGGCTGTCGGGTGGGAACAAGGCCCAGGCGGCCCGGCTGCTGGACATGGACCGGGGCACCCTGCGCTACCAGATCAAGCGGCTGGGGATCGGGACGTGATCCGCCCGCCGGTCGAGGCCCTGGGCGATCCCGGCCGGGTGGTGGTCACGGTGCTCGGGTGCCGCCCCGACGAGGTGGCTCCCCGGGTGGTGGTGACCCCGTTCGTGCCGCTCTCGTCGTTTCGCCGCCACGTCGAGGACGTGATGGCCGACCTGAACCCCCGTTTTTTCTTCCAGGGGTTCACCGCTGTCTTCCAGGGGGTGGCGGTGACCGTGGTGCACACGGGCGTGGGACCGAGCCGGGTCGGCGACTGCCTGGCGGCTCTCGCCCTCACCCCCGCCCGGAAGGTGCTGTTCGTGGGCGCGGTGGGGGGGCTGGCCGATTCCCTGGAGCTGGGCGACTGGTTCCTTCCCGAGGCGGTGGCCGATGGCGAGGGGTACACCCGATACGTGCGCGAAGGGTTCCGCAGGGTGGTGGACGGGGCGCACCCGCTCGAGGTGCAGGTGCCCGAGGACCTGCGCCGGTTCCTCGAGGATCGGGAGGGCAGGGTGCACACCGGCCGGGTGTTCACGGTGGGGCCGGTGTCGTTCGAGTCGGAGGAGAACCTGCGGTTCCTAAAGATCCGGGGGTACGACGCCCTGGAGATGGAGCTTTCGGCCTTCTACTCCGCGTGCCAGGCCCTGAGCCTCGACGGTGCCGCCCTCACCTACGTGAGCGACCTGCCCCTGCGCAGCTCCCTGTGGACCGAAAAAACCCCGGTCGAGACCGACGCCCTGCGCACGGCCTGGCGTGCGGCGCCCCGCCTGGCCCTGGAGTGGATCAGCTCGTCGGTCGACGGTTGAGCCGGTGCCCCTGGCCCAAAAACCGCGGTCAACCCGCGAGCCGCTGTTCGATCGCCTTCTTGTAGAACAGGTAGTGGCCCGTGGCCGCGACCTCACCGCAGTGCTCCCTCCGGAACGCCTCGTCCAGAAAAAGGCGGGTGATGAACACCTCGTACTCGAGCCCTGAGCTGCGGGCTTCGAGGATCCGTCGTCGCACCTCGGCCAAGGGGTCGGCACAGCGGGCGCTGTCGATCACCTGCATCCCCCAGGTGATGCGGTAGGCGGGAGGCTCGTCGGTCGGGGACGGGATCCGCTCGATCACGAGGCCCACCGGTTGAAGCCCCAGACCTCGTACTCGGCTCAGATGATCCTGGGTGGCGGTGAAGGCCCGGCAGGTGCCCTCGAACAGGACGGTGTGGATGCGCAGCACGTCCAGCAGATCCTTTCCGGCCACCACGCTGCGGGGCTGGGCCGCCACGTCCGGGAACACGTTCTCCAGGAAGTGGAGGAGGCGGGCCAACACGTAGGGCTGGGGATCCGCCGGGCCGCTCCAGTGGCTCAGGTTGCCCACCTCGTCCACCATGAACACCCAGTCGCGGTGCCCGTCCCGGAGGACGAACAGGTCCAGGAGCCCGGGCTGGGCCTCCTCCACCAAGGTGGCCAGCAGAGCCAGGTCCCCGGCCTGACGCTCCACCCGGGTCTCTACCCGTGTGTAAGGCCCTACCGCTCCGAGAAGCCGGAGGAGGTCCTCCCGGTCGAACGCCATCCGGTGGGTGCACCGGTCCGGGGCGGTTTGGTCGAGCACCGAGATCCCCCCCTCCACCCCGCACACGTACCGGCGCCGGGCTCCCTTGGGCAGGGCGGGGCCGATCCACTCGACGATCTCGGGCAACCGTCGGTCCAGGGGCAGGGCGATGCGATGACTGCCCAGTTTGGGGGAGGGGGCGTGCACCCACAGCCGACCTGGGGGAGGGGGCTGGGTCAGAAACGACAGAAGGGCCTCCTCCACCAGCCGAGCGTAGGCTCCGGGCCCGGTCCACGACCGATAGAACACCTCTCCCCAGCTCGTGGCCCACACCACGGCAAACCCTCGCCCCCGCCCCGGCTGCCCGAGCACGGCCAGATGCTCCGTGCGCGGCGGGCGCAGGAGGGTAGGGGCGTCGGGGCTGCGGCCCCGGCCCCGGCCGAGCATCCGGGAGAGGAGCCGGGCGATCGGCTCGAGGTCGGCGCCGGAGACCCGGCGCTCGGTGTCCCAGCACCCGAGCTGGCTGCGGGGGCCGAGGATTCCGTTGTGGGCGGCCCACACCAACGGCTCGAGGGGATCCTCGGCCTCCCGGAGCAGGGCATTGGCCTTCTGGTCCACGTTCGATGGGCTCACGTGCCCCCGGTACAGGCGCCAAGGAGCCTCGCCGCCGGGCAGGGTCTCCCGGTACAAGGTCAGGTGGGGCTCTCCCACCCCGGGCGTGACGAACCGGAGGGTCTCGACCTTGTGGGGGGCCTTGCGGTAGCGGATCTGAAGCTTCCTGCCCAGCACGGTCAGGTCCCGGGCCGTAATCCGTTGGGTCTCTCCGGCGTGGTCCAGCCGGGATCGGATACGCTGGTACGTGCGCAGGAAGTACCGGTCGAGCTCCTCGGCGAGCTCGCGCACCCGCTCGAACTTCCAGCTCCGGAAGTCGTTCAGATGCCGGAGCCGGCGGGGGCCCCACCCCCACTCCCGGGTGTACCGGGTCATCACCCCCAGGTCGCTGGGGTCCTCGAGGCATGCCTCGATCCGATCGGGGTCCACATGGACCCCTGTCTTCAGATAGAAGCAGCGGGCCAGCAGGTCCTCGGTGGCGGGATCCCCGCGGCTGCGGTAGTGTTCCACCACGGCATCGAACAGCACGCAGTAGGGATCGGGGGTCTCCCCGGCGTGGACCCGGCGCTTCACCTCCTCACACAGGGGTGGTGGGGGCTCGTCGGAGCACAGGGTCTTCTCCAGGAGGCCCAGCTTGAGGGCCGACTTGAAGGGGGCCTTCTCCCCCTTTGCGATCTGCCACACCGCGGCGCCGAACAGCTCCCCCACGGGTACCGTGGCCACGGGGCCCAGGTCCACATAGCTGTCGGTGACCAGGGTGGGGTCCGCCAGAAGCCGCTCCAGGTGCTCCGCATAGGCGGGGGGTGGGACGCCGTGGGGGAGCACCCACCACACGGGGAGCTTCCCGCCCAGCAGGATGTGGGTGCGGTAGAACTCCTCCTTGAGAAGGGCGCCCATGGCGGAGCCGCAGCCCTCCAGGTCGGTCTGGCCGAAGTCGTTCACCCGGATGTCGGCCGTGGACTGGAGGAAGAGGTGGAACTCCACGTCGGCGTGGCGGTTCAGCCACTGCTCCGCGGCCCGGACCTTGGCGCCGTAGGCGTCCACCGCAGCGTCGGAGAGATGCGGGCTGTGGCAGACCCACACGTCCAGGTCCGACTCGCCCGTGAACCCGATCGATCCGGCGCTTCCCATCACGGCCACCAGGTCCACCGCGGGCCGGTAGAACGCGGAACGCTTGATCCGGGCTTCGGGGAGCAGCCGGTGGGCCAGCCGGATGGCCTCGTTGGAGGGCGCGTAGTCGGCGATGCCCACGGGACAGGCTGGATCGTCGAGGTATCCCGGCAACCCGGGTCGGTTGAGGTGGAGGAGCAGGGGAAGCAACTGGAGGGCTTCCTGGGTCCTGCGGCTCGCCTGGTCACGCAAACGCAGGAGCCGACGGCGCAGGTGGGCCCGGGCCCGCTCCTCCCGGAAGACGGCCTCCTGGGCCAAGGGCGTGGGGGTGTAAGCCCGGGCACGGCTTTCGCGTCTAAATAGTTGATCGAGCAGTCTTGCCACGGTGCGTCTCCGCCGGTCGCTGCATCTAACCCTGATCGGCCTGGCCGCCGAAAAGGATGAGGGGACAAGGGGAGAGGAAGCATGCGGATCTTGGGGCTCGTGCTGGCAGCGGTGGGCCTGTGGGCGTGGGGCGCGATGGCTATGGGCAGCGCCCCGGAGCCCCGCGCAGAGGCGACATCGCTGGACCTGATCAGCCGGGCCGAGAGCGCGGGGGAGATCGACCCGGACACGGCCACCCTGTACCGGGTGTTCGCCGTGGTGGGGGACGAGCGGCTTCCCCAACGGTTCCGGGGCAACGTCCCCATCCGCGACGGGACCCCCGTGCTGCGCAAGGCTCGCAGCCGATTTCCCCGGCTTCGGCCCGACGTGCAGGAAGCCCTGCGTCCCTACCTGTTTCCGAAGGAGAAACGATGAACGTGCCATGGTGGCGGCTGGGGGCCGTTGCGGCCCTGTCTCTGACCCTCGGCGCACCGGCCTGGGGCGCCCAGGCCCCGGTGGCGGGTTTCGAGGTCCGGCTCCGGGCCCTCGAGGCTTGGGGAGAGTTGGACGAGGGGCAGGCGGAGCTGTACCGGCTGTACGCGGTGCGGGCGCCGGAGCGCCTGCCCGCCGCGCTCCGGATGGAAACGGCTTCGGGCCGAGGGGTTCGGACCCTTTCGTCCGTCCCGGCGGCCGAGCCGTGGGTGGTCCGGTGCGGCACGCCGATCCTTCGGCGGGTGCGGGCGGCGCTCGGCCGGATGCCCCCGGCGCTGCGGGCCGAGGCCGTGGATCTGCTCGACGGCCGGCCCCCGGCCGGCCGGGCCGTGTTCCGGACCGCTACGGGGAAGACGGGCACGGCCGTTCTTGCCAACCGCCTGGTCACCGACAACTTTTCCATCGAGTGGGGGCCCGGTCTCACGAACGAGGACGGCACCACGCCGCCCTCGGACGACGGCCCGTTGGACGCGGACGATCCCGTCGTCGGGGACAACGGCATCCCGGACGTGGTGGAGCGCTGGGCAGCCTATTTCGAGGCCGCCTACGGGGTCGAGGTGGGCGATATGGGGTACACCCATCCCGTGGTCGAGGGGAACCTGATCCCGGTGTACATCGGGAACTCCGACCCCAGCACCGCGATCGAAAACATCGGGACCGGCACGTACGCCTTCACCCAGCCCGGCGGGGTGCCCTACATCGTGGTGAACAACGACCTGAGCTTCGTGCCCCCGAACGGGGAGGGCGCCTCGGGCTCCGCCAAGATCCACGGCGCCATGAAGATCACCGCCGCCCACGAGCTGTTTCACGTGCTCCACTTCCTGTACGAGCCTCAGGGCTGGATCCCCAACGAGGACGACTGGTGGTTCGAGTGCTCCTCCACCTGGATGGAGGACGAGGTGTTCGACACGGTGAACGACTACTACCAGTATTTCCAACAGAGCGGGAGCAGGTTGGGGTGGACGGATTTCCTAGAGGACGGCCTGCCCGCGCGCTCCGACGACCTGAGCTATGTGACCCGGGCCTACGGGTCCGTGATCTTCGCCAAGTATCTGTCCGAGCACGTGGGTGGGCGGCCGGCCCTGTTCGACGTGTGGCAGCGGATCCGCCTGGACGGCCTCAGGATCTTGCCGGCATTGGACGCGTTCGCCACCTCGAACGGGTTTCAAGGGCTGCCGGACCTGTTCCTGGGGTTCGTGGGGGCCACTGCGGTCATGGACTACGAGGAGGGGGAGAACTATGGGTCGGTGCAGTGGGCCGACGGGCTTGCATCCCAGAGCTCGTTGTCTGCGGGGCTTCCCGGCTATTTGGGGGCCGTCTACGCGAGGGGGAGTGCGAGTGGGGGCGTCACGCTGACCCTCTCGGGGGTTCCGGACGCAGCGACCTGGGGCCTGGCGGTTGTGAAGCTGCCTTCCGGGGGGAGCCCGTTGCTGCTCGGCAGCGTCGGGGCGGGGGGAACCTCGGTGCCCTTGGCCGTGGACGAGCCGGACACGCCCGTTTGGGCGGGGGTGGCCTACCTGGGTTCCGATCTGGGTGCCCAGGGGTGGACCCTGGTGTCTTCGTCCTCACCGTCGGGCGACACGGTTGCCCCTGGGGCGGTCTCCAACCTGGAGATCACCACCAAGACGAACGGCGGGTTCGACCTGGCCTGGGCCGCACCCCAGGATCCCGACGTGGCCGGCTATGTGGCTTCCTGGGGTGCGGGCAGCCGAACCCTGTACGGTCCGGTGACCACCATGGCCGTCCGGGAGCTCCCCGTGGGCGATTACACGGTGTCCGTGGCCGCGTACGACGGCACCGGCAACCTGGGGCCGGAGACGAACGCTCCGGTCTCCGTGACCGAGGCCTCCGCGCCCACAGCGACCCCGGCGGCCCGGGTGGTCTCGTTCGTGGAGAACGATCCCCCGCCGGGCCCGACCGTCTCCGGCGGTGGCGGGGGCGGAGGGGGATGCTTTCTGGCGCTTTTGGGGCTTTGACCGGGGTTTCTTGAACCGGCAACCTCCGTTTGGGTAGAGTAGGGCGGCCCCGTTTCCGGGGCCGCCCTTGTGAACCCGGAAACAATCTCTGCCCCGCACGGAGGCTCCCATGCCCGAGGCTCGACGGCGCCGGTGGATCGTGGTCGCCTCGGCCGCCGCTCTCCTCCTGGCCACCGCCCTTCGGGCCGGGGCTGCGGAGGTCCTGTTCGTCTTCCCCCCCCCCGGCTCCCTGATCACGGAGTCACCCATTCCGGTTCTCGGGTACGTGTTGGGCGATCCGGTGGACGCGCTCACGGCCCGGGTGGTGCCCGAGGACCGGAGGACCGAGCCGGACCGGTTCGACCTGTACGTGTTCAAAGGGAAGGTGTTCTCCGGATCGCTGGACCTCACTCCCGGTCGGAACAACGTGGTGGTCGGGGGCACCGTGCTCCCGCTCCTGTACCGCCCCGGGTTCGAGGGGGATGCAGAGGACGGGTTCCGCCGGCCCCGGGCCCACGCCGGAGGCATCGAGTCATGCAACCCCTGCCATGGGTTCTCGCGGGGCAGCCTCACCCTCAAGGACCGGGTGCCCGACCTGTGCCTCCAATGTCACAAGGTGGGTACCGAGTCCCTGCGGGCGGTGATCAAGAAGAATCGCCACACTCGGGAGATCACCCCCGACTGCCTGCGATGCCACGACCCCCACGTGTCGTTCGATCCGGCCCTGCTCCGCAAGGGCCGGGGGGGATGCTCGGCCTGCCACGCCGACCAGGCCAGGCCGTCGCTCCACGGGGCCGCGGGCGACTCGGCCTGCGGCGCGTGCCACGACCCCCATGCCTCGGCGTATCCCTCGATGCTTCGGGGCGACGCCCTGGCCCTGTGCCGCCGGTGCCACGAGGACGTGGCCGATCCCGACCGGTACCCACGCTCGTACCACCGGCCGGTGGACGACGGGAACTGCTTCGTCTGCCACCAGCCCCACGCGGGTACGTACCCCGCGCTCCTCAAGGACGTGACGCCGGGGTTGTGCGCCCGGTGCCACGACGAGGCCAAGGCGGAGGTGCACGGCGGGGAGCTCGAGGAGTGCCGCCTGTGCCACGAACCCCACCTGTCGGACCGGCCCGCCCTGCTGAAGCAAGGGGTGTCGGAGGCATGCGTGGACTGCCACGGGGATCCGGCTAAGGGCAAGAACCGCCACCCCGCGCTGAAGAACGGCTGTGTGACGTGTCACAACCCCCACGACCCCAAGGGGCTGAAGGCCGCCGATCGGGTCTGCGGCCAGTGCCACAACCTCCGCAAGGAGGGGTTTCGGGCGGCCCACGGCCGGCTGCCCATGGACGACGTGCGCCAGTGCACGTTCTGCCACGACCCCCACGCCTCCGACTATCCGGCCCTCCTGCGGGGGAGGCTGCATTACCCCTTGCAGAACGGAGGGTGCAGTGCCTGCCACGAGGTGCGCAAGGGGAAGCTGGAGCTGCGGTACGAAGGCAGCAAGAACTGCACCCGGTGCCACGGCCAGATCACCGGCACCTCAGAGATCATCGAGACCGACAAGGTCCACAAGCCGGTCTACCAGATCGACTGCATCGCCTGCCACAACCCGCATCTTGGGGTCCGGGACAAGTTCCTGCTGGAGGAGCCGGTGACCCTGTGCGGGTGGTGCCACGGCATCCTGCTACGGGGCGTGAAGAACATCCACGGCGTGTTCGACAAGGGCAGCTGCTACACCTGCCACCTTCCCCACATCAGCGACTTCCGACCCCTGCTGAAGCGGCCGGAGAAGATCCTGTGCACGAGCTGCCACACCGGCATCCTGCCGGAGAAGGTGTCGGAGCAGCGCATGCTGCACGGGGCGCTGCGGAAGGGTCGGTGCACCGGCTGCCACAACCCCCACGGGACGAACACCGAGAAGCTTCTCAAGGGTAGCCGCGATGAGCTGTGTGCGGGCTGCCATGCCGGGGTGCTGGCGGGGGAGGACGGAAAACCCCTGCGCTATGTCCACGGCCCGGTCGGGGCCGGGAACTGCACGGCCTGCCATGAGCTCGAGCACCGGCACGGCCGGCAAGGTGACCGGTTCCTGCGGGCCCGGGGCAGCCGGGTGTGCGCGTTGTGCCACGACACCGCCCCCAGCCACGTGCCCCCGCGGTTCCGGGCGAAGATGAGCGAGGTGCGAAACGACTGCCTGGCTTGCCACCTGCCCCACGGCTCGGACAACCGCTTCATGATGCGGGAGGGGTATTTTTGAGGCTAGGAGGCTAAGAAGCTCGGAGGCTGGGAGGTCCAGGGGGTCGCCAGGGGGGAGGCCGGCCCCTGCCTGCCGGGCAAAGGCCGGCCTCTGGCGCCCTTTCCGGTGGGACGGAAGCGTCGTCAGGCGGGCCGGTCTGCGGCCAGGGCGTCCTTCATGTACTCGGGCACCGGACACGGCCGGCCCGTGGTGCGGTCGAGCGCCACGTACACCTCCCGGCCCTCGGCCACGGTGCGGCCGGATTCGACCTCGGTGGCCTCGAGCACGAAGGTCATGGAGGTGCGCCCGAACCGCTCCACCCTGACCCGGATTTCCAGCTCCTCCCCCAGCACCGCGGATGCGCGGAAATCGCACTCCGCCCTCACCAGTACCATGTCGTGGCCCCGCTCGGTCACCAAGGGGTAGGGCACGCCCCGGGCCTCCAGGAAGTCGGTGACCGCGTCGTCGAAGTAAGCGAAGTAGTTCGCATTGAACACGTGCCCCTGGCAGTCGGTGTCGCGGAACCGGATCTTCTGGCGATGCCGGAACGGCGGGGCCATGGCTCTCTCCTCTTTCTGTGCTGTTGAGCCAGCGGACAAATAGGCACCCCACTCCCCTGATCGGGGGGCAAGGGAGCTGCCAGAGAGCCGGGTGCGGCCCGTTGGCTCGCCGCGCAGCGCCTCTGACGCTCGGACCGCGAAATGGTTCGGATTCCACCGTGTTGTCAAGAACCCAGCTCTTCGTCCCCTGCCTGCGCGGCGAATCTCAATGCCCGGCCTCGCGCCCGGCCGCCTGGCAGCCTAGCGGGCTGGAGGCCCCAGACCGAAGGTCCGAAGCTACTCGTCGGCCTCGTAGGGCTCGGACTCCCTGGGGTTCTCCACGGCGTCGCGGCCGAGTGTGAGCCCAAGCTCCAGGGCCTTGCGGTTGGGCTCCTCGGTGCCGGCGGGCACCCGGGCCAGCACCGCGGCCTCGAGGGCCGGCAGCCCGACCACCCCGGTCGCCCCGGCCAGCACGCCCAGGGCCGCAATGTTGGCGAACAGCTCCCGGCCCAGATCCTCTCTCACCTTGCGCACAATCGGGACCGACAGGGCGGAGGAGCTGGGAGGGGTGGGCACGAGGTCGGCATCCACGATGAGGGCTCCCTCGTGCTTGAGGTCGTGGAAGTACCGGTCGCACGCCTCCTGGGTCATGGCCAGCAGGACGTCGAGGCGCTGGGCCTTGGGGTAGTGGATGGGCCCGTCCGAGATGACTACCTCGGCCTTGCTGGCCCCACCCCGGGCCTCGGGGCCGTAGGACTGGGTCTGGACCACGTTCTTGCCTTCGTGGAGGCCGGCGGCCTCCGCCAGGATGATGCCGGCCGTGATCAGGCCCTGTCCGCCGGAGCCGGCCAGCCGTACTTCGATCCGCATGGTTTCCTCCTCGTGGGGCCTGCTAGGCCCTTCAAAAAGTATCGCGGTAGGGCGGGGTGGGGGCCTGGCTCCGGCCGGGCGCGAGTGCAGCGTCCGATCGCCGCGCCGTCTCATGCCGTTGTCTGCCCGTCGGTCCAAGCGACGATAGCGGAACCCCCGAAGTCCGGTGGCGATCCGGGCGTTCGGATGGCGCGGCGAGCTGAGGGCCGCACCCGGCGTTCCACCAGGCCCCCACCCCGCCCTCCCCGAGGAAAAACGCGCGAGCCCTTACTCGATACGTGCAAGGGGAGACGGCAACCTGGTATTAGGGCTCGGCGCCGGTGCGGTCGACCTTGTCCTCCTCCACGGTGGGCTCCGGCTGGGCGGCCCGGGCCGCCTCCCGGATCTTCTCGTACTCCCGGGTGTACTCGGGGGCGTCGCGGTCCACCAGCACCCCCGTGACGATCCTGCCGGCCAGCTCCTCCGGCGCCATCTCCCGGGCCTTCTTCACCGACACCGCCTTCTCCTTCTGCCAGCGCATCATCTCCACCGGCCCCCCCAGCTTGTTGCGGCGGCCGTAGGTGGTGGGACACCCCGCCACCACCTCCACCACCGAGAACCCCACGTGGCGAAACGCCTGCCCCAGCACCTTCTCCAGCTCCTTCACGTGGTAGGTGGTGGACCGGGCCACGAAGGTCGCCCCGGCCGCCTCGGCCAGCCGCGAGATGTCGAACGGCTGGTCCAGGTTGCCGTACACCGTGGTCGTCGACAGGGCCCCCTGGGGCGTGGCCGGGCTCACCTGGCCGCCGGTCATGCCGTAGATCTGGTTGTTGATGATCACCGCGGTCATGTCGATGTTGCGGCGGCAGGCGTGCACGAAGTGGTTCCCGCCGATCCCCACGGAGTCTCCGTCGCCCATGAGGGTCACCACGTGCAGGTGGGGGCGGGCCAGCTTCACCCCCGTGGCGAAGGCCAGGGCCCGGCCGTGCACCGTGTGCAGGGTGTTGAAGTCCACGTACACCGGGGCCCGGCTCGAGCACCCGATTCCGCTGACCAGCACCACGTCGTCTTTGATCCACCCGATCCGGTCGATGGCCCGCAGCAGGCACCCCAGCACCACCCCGTTGCCGCAGCCCGGGCACCAGATGTGGGGGAACTTCTTGTTGTGGCGGAGGTATTTTTGGATGATCTGTCGGTTCGACCGTTCCATCACAGCCACTCCCGCAGGGCCTTGGCGATCTCGGCCGGGGTGATGAGCTCGCCGTCGTTTCGGGTGAGTTTGTGCACCTCGCTCCGGCCCCGGACGACCCGGAGCACCTCCCGGTACACCTGCCCCCGGTTCATCTCGCACACCAGGAACGACCGGACCGTGCCCCGGCCCAGGATCCGCTCGAACGCGGCGCGGGGGAACGGCCACAGGGTCTGGAGCCGCAGCAGGCCGGCCCGCCTCCCCTGAACCCGGAGCTCCTCCACCGCCTCCCGGGCGCTCCGGGCCACCGACCCGTAGGCCACCACCACCGCCTCGGCGTCGTCGGTGCTCGCTTCCTCCGTGAGGCAGATCTCGCGAAACCCCCTCTCGATCTTCCGGAACAGCCGGTTCACCCCCTGGACGATCTCGGTCTTCTGTTGGGTGGGAAACCCCATTCGGTCGTGTACCAGCCCGGTCACGTGGTACCGGTACCCGTCCCCGAACGCGGCCATGGGCGGCACGCCCGTGTTGGTCTCTTCGTAAGGGGCATACCACTCGGGGGGCATGCTGGGCCGGATCCGGTCCACCCGGCCCACCGCCCCCCGGGCCGGCAGCCGAACTTTCTCGCGCATGTGGCCCACGACCTCGTCGAGCAGCAGGATCACCGGGTTGCGGTACTTCTCGCTCAGGTTGAAGGCCCGCACGGTCATGTCGAACGCCTCCCGCACCGAGGAGGCCGTGAGCACGATGATCGGGTGATCGCCGTGGGTGCCCCACCGGGTCTGCATCACGTCCCCCTGGGACGGGCTCGTGGGCAGCCCCGTGGACGGCCCGCCCCGCATCACGTTCACGATCACCGCCGGGATCTCCGCCACGCACCCGTAGCCGATGAGCTCCTGCATCAGGCTGAACCCCGGCCCCGAGGTGGCGGTCATAGCCTTGGCGCCGGCCAGGCTCGCCCCGAGACACGCGGCCAGGCTCCCGATCTCGTCCTCCATCTGCAGGAACGTGCCGCCCACCGCGGGCAGCCGGGCCGCCAGCCCCTCGGCGATCTCGGTGGACGGCGTGATGGGGTAGCCCGCGTAGAATGTGCATCCCACCGCGAGGGCTCCTTCCACCACGGCTTCGTTGCCCTGGAGGAGGAGCTCCCGGGAACCTTGGGGCCTCATGGCTGATCCTCCTTGTCCTTGACGGTGATGGCGAAGTCGGGGCAGCGCAGCTCGCACATGTGGCACCGGATGCAGTCCTCCGGCCGCACCGGCGCCGGGTGGCCGTCGGCGCCCCGTTCGAGCACGTTCTTCGGACAGAACGCGATGCAGATGCCGCACTTCTTGCACCAGGCCTCGTACACGGTGATGGGGTTTTCCTTGGGAGGGGCGGCCGCGGCCGCAGGGGCTCGTTTCCGACTCATGGGTCTCCTCGTATCCGTCCACAGAGTTCAGCCGTCAGGGGCCAGGGAGAACACCTTGCGGGGGGATCGCCGCGCCGTTTGGCTGGCGACCAACCCGCCCAGCCCCATCAAAGCAGCGCCGCGCCAGAGGGCCTCGGCAACCGTTGCGAAATCCACGCGCCGGAGGGCCAGCTCTCGCAGGTAGCTCCGGGCACACCGCTCCAAGGAGAAGCCGGGATGCAGCATGCGGGCCGTTCCCTCGATGGACAGCAGGGCCTTGACCAGCACCGCGTGGCGGTGGGGAAACCGGACCCCGTGCCGCCGTGCCGCCCGCAGCAGCCCCATTCCGATGGATGCCACCGGAACCTCCCCCAGACAAGGCCCCAGCCCCGTGGCGAGGGCACGGTCCACCTCTTGTACGAAGGCAGACCTATGGGCCTCGGGAACCCGAACCCCCAGCCGCTCCAGGTGCCGGAGCGCCAGCGCCGGGTCCCGGCTGAGCATCCCGGCCAGGGTGCCCAGCACCGCGTGGCGCTCGCCGGGGTCGAGCCGCCCCCGGATGCCGAAATCGACGTACGCGATCCGGCCGTCCCGGGTCACGAGCAGGTTGGCCGGGTGCAGGTCGGCGTGGAACAGGCCGAACTCCAGCACCTGCCGGAAGAACGCCCGCGCGCCCACCTCGGCCAGGGCCGGGTACGACGGATGCCCCCGGGCCTCCGGGGCCGAGATCTTGTGGCCCTCGACCCACTCGGTGGTGAGCACCCTGCGGGTCGTATGACCCCAGAACACCCGGGGCACCCGGATCCACGGGTCCCCCCGGAACCGCCGGCCCAGCTCGGCCGCGACCTCGCCCTCGGCCCGCAGGTCCAGCTCGTCGCGGGCGGCCCGCTCGATCTCGTCCCACAGGGAGCGGGCGTCCACCCGGCCCCGCAGGGACGGCCACAGCCCCAGCACGGGAGACAGCCGTTTTGCGAGGCGCAGGTTCCGGGCCATCTCCCGCTCCACCCGCGGTCGGAGCACCTTGACCGCGACCGTCCGACCCGACGGCAGGAGCGCCCGGTGCACCTGAGCGATCGACGCGCTCGCCACGGGGTGCGGATCCAGGGCTCGGAACCCCTCCCGGAGGTCGCCGCCGAGGGCCCGTTCGAGGGTCTGACAGACCCTGGCCCAGGGTACCGGAGCGGCCCGATCCTGCAAGACCTCGAGCTCGCGGCGCAGCGGCTCTGGCACCAGATCGGGCCGGACCGACAGGATCTGGCCCAGCTTCACGAACCCGGGGCCGGCCCGTTCGAGGAACAGCCGAACGGCCCTGGCCCACCGGCAGCGGCGAGCCGGCTCAGACAGTGCCATCGTTCCGGCGGTCGAGCCGTGCCTCTACCGCCCTCAACCGCTCCCGAAGCTCCCGGAGCTCGTCCCGCAGATTCTGGGCCTCGTCCGGCCCCAAGAACCCCAACGCCCGGATCTGGTTCGCCGCCATGCGCTCCACAACCGTCTTGAGACGCTCCTTCTCCTGCTCCACCGAGAGGAGGAACCGCTCGTACTCGTCCCGAAGCTCCTCCGGCGTCTCCCGGGCCCGTCGCAAGGCCTCCCGGATCCAGTCGTCGGCCCTCTCGTGCAGCAGGAGCCACAGGCCGAAGAAGGCCAGGGCGCCCTTCGCCCCTTCGCTCATTCCTGCCCCTCTCTCGCTTCGCCGCCCCGGATCTCGATCCAGAAGCGGGTGCCCCGGCCGCCGGGGCCCTCCTCGACCCAGGCCCGGCCCCCGTGCGCCCGGGCCACGGCAGCCACCACGAACAGGCCCAGCCCGGTGCCCTGCTCGTCCCAGCTGCGGAACGGTCGGAACACCTCGTTGCGTCGCTCGGCCGGAATGCCGGACCCCTGATCCTCCACCGCGAACCGAATCCCCCCCCGCTCCCCGGCGGAGGCCCGCAGGGTGACCACGGTGCCCTGGGGCGAGTGCTTGAGGGCGTTGTCGACGAGGTTTGCCAGGGCTCGCTCCAGCATCAACGGGTCCCCCCGGAACCGGTCGGGGCATCCCGGATCCACCACGATCCGGGTCTCGACCCCGCGCATCTCGGCGTGGGGGGAGAAGGCCGCGAGCACCTTCTCCAGCAGGGGTCCGGCAATCAGGGGCCGCAGCTGGGGCTCGAGCATCCCTGCCTTCGCTCGGCCGTCCAGGACCAACGTCTCGGCCAGATGGGTGACCCGCTCCAGGGAGAACCGGGCCAGCGACACGAGTTCCTCGGGGTCTGTTGCCGCCTGAGGGTCGGCCAGGAGCTCCAGAAACCCCCGCACCGACCCGAGCTGCCCCCGGATGTCGTGGCTGAGCGCCGAGAGGTAGAGCCGGCGCTCGCCGGCGCTGCGCTCCAGCAGGCACAGCAGATCGTTGACGGTCTCGGCCAGGGCGCCGATCTCGTCGGCCGTGGCCTCCCGGTACACGGGACATTCGGCGCACGACTCGAACCGGCACGGCCGGTTGGCTTCGGCGCCTCCCCGCACGCGCCAGCACCGCTCCTCCATGTTCCGCCGGGCTGGGCAGTCCGGCTCGGGGCAGTTCAGCCGTTCCCAGCACAGCGGGGCGGCCGGGTTGGGGAACCGTTGGGAGTAGTCTGCCTGCTCCACCACCTGCCGAAGCACGGTGCGGGCAGTGGCCACGGCCTCCACCAGCCGATCCCGGTGGGCCTGGAGGCGCGCTTGGGCCTCGGCCAGCTCGGCGCGCAGACGTTCCCGTTCGGCCACCACCACCCTTTGCAGGTGGCTCGTCTGCCGGTGAAACCCAGTGGCCACGGCAAGCCCGGCGAACAGCACGGTGTTGACGGCACCGGTCACCTGGAACAGCCTTCCGGCGCCGGCCCAATGCCCCGCGACCGCCGGTAGCACCAGGTGAGACACAGCGCGGACGGCCGCGAACACCAGGATCAACCCCCCCAACCACCGAAAGTACACCCCGCTGATCGATCGAGGGAGGGCGAGAGCCTCTCGCTGGATCAGCACGGCCAGCACCAAAGCTGCGATCGCTCCCCCTTGGTCCACCGTTAAAGCGAACAGCTCCGTCACCGCGCTTCCCCCCGGGCCATACGACGAAGCCCCGTCCACACGAGCCACAGGGCCGGGACGAGAATCAGATGATCTCGCTGCAGCAACCAGGGGCCGGGATGCAGATGGCTGGCCAGGGCCCACAGGCTCCAGAGGGCGAACAGGGCGGCTCCCCAGCCCAAGGGTCGCCCCCATGCCTCCTGGTTCCGGAGCACCCGCCAGCCCAGGAACCCGAACGCAACGGCCAGGGCCGCGTGGGCGATCGCGTGGGCCGCCAGTCCCTCACCCGTGTGGCTCTGGACGGCCCACGCCGCTCTGGGGGCACAGAGGAGAGACCCGAGGAACAGGAGGCGTCGCATGGCGTTCTCCAGGATGCCGGGGTTTGGGGATAGGTACCACATCTCGCCGGGGTCCGGCCAGGCCTGCCGTCGGAGCCTTGGGGCGGTCTCAAGTTTCGCGGGCCGAGGCCGAAGAGGGAAAAGGCCTGGACCTCCGACGCGTTGGGAGACACTTTTCATGGACCTGGCAACGATCATCGGGCTGGTGGCAGGGGTTATCTTGATTCTTGCCTCCATCGTGATCGGCGGGGCGCCGCTGGCGTTCGTGGACGTCCCGTCCGTTCTGATCGTGGTGGGCGGCGTGACCGCGGTGACCTTCATCATGTTCCCCATGCGCACTGTGGTCGGTGCCGTGAAGGTGGCCGTAAAGGCATTCAAGGAAGACACCTGGAACCTGGACGAGATCATCGACCAGATGGTGAGCCTGTCGCGGTTGGCCCGCACGAACGGCATCCTGGCGCTGGAGGACGCCGAGAGGGAGATCACGAACCCGTTCCTGAAAAAGGGAATCCAACTGGCCGTGGACGGCAACGAGGAGGAGCTCATCCGGTTCATCATGGCCACGGACGTGAGCTTCACCCGGCAGCGCCACGCCATCGGGCAGAAGGTGTTCAAGCAGATGGGGGCGATGGGGCCGGCCTTCGGCATGATCGGGACCCTGATCGGGCTCGTGCAGATGCTCCGGAGCCTGGACGACCCGTCCTCCATCGGGCCGTCCATGGCCGTGGCCCTCCTGACCACCCTGTACGGAGCCCTGATCGCCAACCTGGTCTGCCTGCCGATCGCCAACAAGCTGGAGTACCGAAGCAAGGAGGAGGCTCTGGCCAAGCAGGTGATCACCGAGGGCATCATCTCGATCATGCAGGGCGCGAACCCCAAGGTGCTCAAGGACAAGCTGGAGGCGTTCGTGGCGCCCGGCATGCGCAAGGAGAAGCGCGACGGCGGTTCGGACGGAAAAGCCGCGGGGGAGGCGGCCTAGATGGGCATGGACGATCTCCTGAACCAGGGTGCCCAGGAGGAGGCCGAGGAGGGAGCCCCGGCGTGGATGGCGACCTTTGCCGACCTGTCCACCCTGCTGCTGACCTTCTTCGTTCTGCTCCTGTCCTTCGCGAACATGGATGCCCAGAAGTTTCGGGAGATGCTCGGCAGCGTGAAGGACGCGTTCGGGGTACAGAAGGAGGCCTGGGGCGACTACATGGCTCGGTCCCAGACCCCGATCGAGCAGATGCTCGAGCAGGCCATGCAGGACCAGGAGAAAAGCCAGAGCCAAGACCAGAGCCAGGAGCAGGGCATGTCGATGCAGCAGTTCATGAGCATCGTCCAGGCCCTGTTCCAGGACCTCGGGGGAGCGGCCGAGGTGTACATGGACGAGGAAGGGGTGACGGTGCGGGTGGAAGGGAAGCTCCTGTTCCCCTCCGGCTCGGCGGAGCTCCGGCCTGAGGCGGCCCCTGTGATGGACCGGATCGCGGCCCTCATGGGCAAGTACACCTTCGACCTCTACATCCTGGGTCACACCGACTCCGTCCCGATCCACACGGAGCGGTTTCCCTCCAACTGGGAGCTGAGCGCGGCCCGGGCCACGGCCGCGCTTCGGTACCTGGTGGAGAAGGGGGCGGATCCGACCCGGCTGGTGGCGGTGGGGTTCGCCGACAGCCGCCCCGTGGCTCCCAATGACACCCCCGAGGGGAGGGCCAAGAACCGTCGGGTGGAGTTTCTGTTCAAGAGCCCCCAAAGTTTGCCTTCGGGAGGGTACCGCCCTGCCGGGCCGTGAGGGGAGGGCTCAGCCCCGCTTCCGGTAGATCCTCAGCCTTGCGTCCCACGGGGCGAACAGCTCGGGCCGCAGCCCCAGGAGCGTCTCACTGGTGCCCAGAACCAGGATTCCCCCTGGGACCAGGGTAGAGGCCATGTGCTCGAGCACCCATATCTGCACCGGCCGGCGCAGGTAGATGAGCACGTTGCGGCAGGAGATCAGGTCCAGGCGCCCGGGGTACGAGGCCGGATCAAGGAGATCTGCGGTGCGGAACTCCACCCGGCCCCTCACCTCGGGCCGGACCCGCCACCGGCCGGCTCCGGCCCGTACCAACACCCTGGCCAGCAGGTCCGCCGGCAGGCCCTCCACGTCCCGGTGCTCATACTCCCCCTCCCGGGCCCGCGCCAGCGCCTGCTCGTCCCGGTCGGTGCCGAGCACCCGGAACGGAGGCGGCGCGGGCCGGGCATGGAGCATCGTGGCGGCCAGGGAGTAGGCCTCCTGGCCCTTGGAGCATCCCACGCTCCATAGGCTCAGTCCCCGGGGCCCCTCCCTCCGGGCGGCCAGCTTCGGCAGCAGCCCTCCCAGCGCTTCGAACACCGCGGGGTCCCGGAAAAACCCCGACACCGCCACGCTGAGGCTGCGGGCGAACCGGCTGGCCTCGGCCGGGTCCCCCGCCACCCGGCGGGCGTAGTCCTCGGCGTCTGCCGTCCCCAACGCCTTGGCTCGGGCCCGCACCCGTCGTACCACCGCGCTCTCCTTGTAGGCCCGCAGGTCCAAACCGGTCGTGCGAACTACGGCGTCGGCCAGGATGCCGAACCAGGGGAGATCGTCCCAGGGGTGGGGGAAACGAGGGGTGGCGCTCACGGCCCGGGCTTCCGGAAGTGGTCGTAGCCGGCGACGCTCTCCCCCCAGGGGCGACCCCGGTGGAGCAGATGGGCGCTCGATCCCTCGACGATGCAGCCGATCCGCCAGACCGGCACCGCCGCGGCGCGGGCCAGGGTCTGCACCTGGCGTCGCGCCGGGGGGGGGCAGGTGAACAGGAGCTCGTAGTCCTCCCCTCCCGCGAGTACCCAGTCCAGGACTCCATGCCCAAGCTCTCGGGCCGCCTGCTGCAGGCGCGTGGTCAGCGGGATCCTCTCGACCCACAGCTCCGCTCCTACCCTGCTGGCCCGGAGCAGGTGGCCCAGGTCCTGCAACAGACCGTCCGACACGTCGATCATGGCCGTGGCCGCGCCGGTCTCGCCGAGGCTGCGTCCTAGCTCCAGCCGGGGCTCGGGCCGGAGGTGGCGTCGTACCAGCTCAGGGAACCGCCCGGATCGCCCGCAACGGAGAAGGGCCAGGCCGGCCGCGCTCTCCCCGGGCGCTCCGCTCACGTACACGTCATCGCCGGGCCTCGCCCCCCGCCGGAGCACCGGGCGGTCCGTCCGGCCCAGGAGGGCGAGCGAAAGGGTCACGTCCCGCGCCGAGGTGGTGTCGCCCCCCACCATCTGACAGCCAAAAGTCCGGCAGGCCTCCCGCAGGCCCCGGTACAGGCCCTCGATCCACGCCACAGGCAACGCCGGCGGAGCCGAGAGGGTGAGCGTGAAGGCCCAAGGGGTGCCGCCCATGGCCGCCACATCGCTGACGTTGACGGCCAGGGTCTTGAACCCCAGGTCCTCGGGGCGGCCCCACCCCCGCCGGAAGTGCACCCCCTCCACCAGCGCATCGGCCGTGCACAGCAGAAAGCCGCCCTCCAACGGAAGGGCGGCCGTGTCGTCCCCCGGCCCCACGACCGGGCCGGGGGGAGGAGACGCCTCCAGGAGACCGAGGCGACGCAGGAGACCGAACTCGCCCACTTCGGACAGGTTCACGAAGCGGAAACCCCTTGCTCTTCGGAGGCATGGGCAGCCGACACGGGTTTCAACGCCAGCCGGATCACCTCGTCCATGGTCCTCACCAGGTGGAACTCGAGGGCCCTACGGACCTTGGGGGGAAGGTCGTCCAGGTCCTTGCCGTTGCGTTCCGGAAGGATCACGGCCTTCAACCCGGCCCGCATCGCCGCCAGGCACTTCTCCTTGATGCCGCCCACGGGGAGGACCCGGCCCCGCAGGGTGATCTCGCCGGTCATGCCCAGGGTGTGGTCCACCGGTCGGCCGGTCATGATGCTCAACAGCGCCACGGCCATGGTCACCCCGGCCGAGGGGCCGTCCTTGGGGATCGCGCCGGCCGGCACGTGGATGTGGACCTCCCGCTGCTCGAAGAAGTCCTCCGGCACCCCCAGGTCCGCCGCCTTGCTCCGCACGTACGACAGGGCGGCCTGGGCCGACTCCTTCATCACGTCGCCGAGCTGGCCGGTCAGGATCAGCTTGGAGGGGCCCTTCATGGTGGTGACCTCGACGTGAAGGATGTCCCCGCCGCTCTGGGTCCAGGCCAGGCCGGTGGCGACCCCCACCAGGTCCTCCTCCACCTCCGCCTCGGGCAGGAACCGCGGGGGGCCCAGGAACCGGTGCAGGTTTTGGCGGGTGATGCGGTGCTTGCGCACCTGGCCCTCGGCCACCCGTCGGGCCACCTTCCGGCAGAGGTTCGCGATCTCCCTCTCCAGGTTCCGCAGACCGGCCTCCCGGGTGTACTGATCGATCAGCATGCCCAACGCCTCGATGGAGATCTCGAACAGGCCCTCGCCCAGGCCGTGCTCGGCCGTCTGTCGGGGAATCAAGTGTCGCCGGGCGATCTCGAGCTTCTCCTCCCGGGTGTACCCGGACAGCCGGATCACCTCCATCCGGTCCAGGAGGGCCGGCGGAATCGGGTCGATCAGGTTCGCGGTGCAGATGAACATCACCTCCGACAGGTCAAAGGCCACGTTCAGGTAATGGTCCTCGAAGGTGGCGTTCTGGGCGGGATCCAGCACCTCCAGCAGGGCCGAGGCGGGGTCTCCCCGGAAGTCCTGGCCGATCTTGTCCACCTCGTCAAGCATGAACACGGGGTTGCGCGACCCGGCCTTGCGGATGCCCTGGACGATCCGGCCGGGCATGGCGCCCACATAGGTCCGGCGGTGGCCCCGGATCTCGGCCTCGTCCTTCACCCCGCCCAGGCTGATGCGCACGAACTTGCGGCCCATGGCCCGGGCGATGGACTGGCCCAGGCTGGTCTTGCCGACCCCGGGGGGGCCCACGAAGCATAGGATGGGGCCTTTGGTGTCGGGCTTGAGCTTCTTGACGGCCAGGTGCTCGAGGATCCGCTCCTTGACCTTCTCCAGATCGTAGTGGTCCTCGTCCAGGGTCTCTTGGGCCCGCGGAACATCGATGTTGTCTCGAGTGCGTTTGCGCCACGGCATCTCGGTGAGCCACTCGATGTAGGTGCGGATCACCGCCGCCTCGGCCGAGGAAGGAGGCATGTCCTTGAGGCGCTTGAGCTCCCGCTCCGCCTCGGCTCGGGCCTCCCTGGGCATCCTGGCCTTCTCGATCTTCTGGCGCAGGTTCTCGATCTCCTCCCCGCGCTCGTCGGTGATGCCCAGCTCCTCCTGGATCGCCTTGAGCTGCTGACGCAGGAAGTACTCCCGCTGGCTCTTGTTCATCTCCTCTTTGGCGGCCGACTTGATCTTGGCCTGAACCATGAGCACCTGGAGCTCACGCTCCAGCAGGCTGTGGACCCGGGTGATCCGCTCCTTGGGGTCCACGGCCTCCAGCACCTGGATCGCGTCGGCCACCTTGAGGTTCACGTTGGCGGCCACGATGTCGGCCAGCCGGCCCGGGTCCTCCACGTTTTCGAGGATCATCATGATCTCGGTGGAGATCCCCTTGCCCATGTTGACGATCTCCTCGAGTTTCTCCCTCACCGAGCGCATCAGCGCCTCGGCCTCGTAGTCTGGCTCGGCCGCCCCCTGCTCGGGCACGGGCTCGACCCGAACCCGGAAGCACGGGTCGGTGGAGAGGATCTCCAGGCGCCGGGCCCGGCTGAGCCCCTGGACCAGGATCTTGATGCGGCCGTCGGGGAGCTTGAGCATGCGCATGATCATGCCCACGGTGCCCATCTCGTAGATCTCGTCCGGGCCGGGATCCTCGGTGGCCACCTCCTTCTGAGTGGCGAGGTAGAGCATGCGGTTGCCCTGGAGGGCCTCCTCCACGGCCGCCACCGATTTCTCCCTCCCCACGAACAGGGGCAGGATCATGAACGGAAACACCACCACGTCCCGCACCGGGAGCATGGGCAGCACCTCGGGGATCTCGATCCCCTGGGTCTCGCTGTTCTCCACCACGGTGGGCAGTTCTTCGCTGTGCGACATGGATCGCCTCGTCACTCGATGGGAATCCGGCGGTATCCGCGCCGTCGCTCCTCCATCTTGGGGATCTGAACCTCCAGGACCCCCCGATCCAGGCCGGCCCTCATGGCCGAGGGCGCCCCGGGGGCGGGCAGGAGCACCATGCGCTGGAACGGCCCGTAGCTTCGCTCCACCCGCAGGTAGCTCCACCGGCTCTCCGGGGCGGGCTTCGTGCCGCGAAGCACCAGAAACTGGGGGCCGGCGAACAGCTCCAGGGAGGAGCGGTCCACCCCCGGCACGTCGGCCCGCACCCAGATGCTTCCCTCCTCCTCGATCACGTCCACGGCAGGGAACGCTCCCGGGTTCGCCAGCGCCGCTGGTGCCAACTGGTCCTCGAACAGCCGGCGGAACAGCTCCTCCACCTGCTTTTCGAAGTACTGCAGTCGCTCCAGGAGGTCACGGGGTGGGTTTCGCATGGTTGCCTCGATGGGCCTGCCGTGGCGGGCGGTGCCGCGGGATCATAGTCCCGGCTCCGGAGACCGTCAAGAAAGCCTCCGATCGGTGAAGAATCGGGCCACCCGTTCCCGCTCCCGGACCAAAGGAAACGGGGGCAGGCTCTGCAGCAGGAACCGGCCGTACCCCTTCTGCACGATCCGTCGGTCCAGGATCGCCACGAGGCCTCGGTCGTCCCCCCGCCGGAGCAGGCGGCCCACCCCCTGGGTCAGGGTCATGGCCGCGGCCGGAAGCTGGTAGGCTCCGAACGGGGAGCGGCCCTCGGCTCGGATCCTCTCGATCCGGGCCTGGACCAAGGGGTCCTCGGGGCTGGCAAAGGGGATGCGGTCGATGATCACGGCGCTCAAAGCATGGCCCGGCACGTCCACCCCCTCCCAGAACGACAGGGCGCCCAGGAGAACGGAGTGCACGTCCTTCTGGAACCGGGCGAGCAGCACCTCCCTGGGGCCCTCCCCCTGGACCAAAAGGGGGAAGTCCATCCGCCCCCGAAGCCGGTTCGCCACGGCCCGCAGGTTCCGGTGAGAGGTGAACAGGCAGAAGGCCCGGCCGTGGGTGATCCGCAGGAGCTCCCGCATCTCCTCTGCCACCGCTTCGGCGAAGCCTGGGGCGTTGGGCTCGGGAAGGGCGGGCGGCACGTAGAGCACTCCCTGGCTGCGGTGGTCGAAGGGGCTCTCGGCCACGAGCTCGCTGGCCGACTCCGGCACCCCTACCCTCTCCCGCAGATACTCGAACGAGCCCCCCACCCGCAGGGTGGCCGAGGTGAGAACCACGGGCATGCCCCGGGAGAACAGGGAGGCGGCCAGGGTGGGGCCGATCTCCACGGGGGCCGCCCGGAGGAACACCCCTCGGCCGCGGGTCTCGAGCCACCGTACCTCCCCGGGCTCCGGGGCCGAGGCGAACCGGCCCAGGTCCTCCCGGAGCTGCTGGGTGCGTCGCACCAGCGCCTCGGCCTCGGCCGACTGGGTCTCCCTGCCTCCGACCCTGTCGGCCCAGGCGGCCAAGGCCGACAGGATTGCGTCGAGGTTCCGGTCCGCCGGAGGAGGGAGCGTGCCCCGGATCCGGCGGGCCGTGCTCGCCCTGGGCAGGGAGGGCCAGAACGCGGCCGAGGCCCCGGCCACGGCTTCGAGGGCCCGGTGAAGCGGGGCCGGCAGCCGGCCAGCGGACGTGAACGCCGCGCGGGCGTCCCGGAGGAACTCAGCCAGCCGGTAGCTGCTTATCTGGGTGCCGAAGTGGTCCGTGGCCACGGCCTCGAGGTGGTGGGCCTCGTCCAGCACCAGGGCCTCGTACCGGGGCAGCACCTCCCCGGCCGAGGTCGCTCGCACGGCTAGGTCGGCGCACAGCAGGTGATGGTTGACCAGCACCACCTGGGCCCGCTGGGCCGCGCGGCGGCGGCGCAGGAAGAAGCAGCCCTCCTCCCGGGGGCACCGGGTGCCCCAGCAGGTCTCCCGGGTGGAGCAGACGTCCTTCCACGGCCCGAAATCGTCGGGCAGGTCAGCCCACTCGGCCCGATCTCCGGTGGAGGTCGCGCCCGCCCACTGCTCGAACCGCTCGTACAGGCGGGCCTCCTCCGGGAGCCGGAACTGAGGCTGGGCCCGAAACGCCTCGAACCTACGCAGGCACAGGTAGTTCTGGCGCCCCTTGAGCAGCACCGCGGCCACCGGCCGGCCCAGGGCCCCGGCGAGCAAGGGCACGTCCCGTTCGAGGATCTGGGACTGCAGGGTCTTGGTGGCCGTGCTTACGACCACCCGCTTGCCCGATAGGACGGCCGGGGCGAGGTAGGCCAAGGTCTTGCCGGTGCCCGTTCCGGCCTCGGCCAGGAGTACGTTGCCCCGGCTCAACGCCTCGGCCACCGCCCGGGCCATCTCCACCTGGGAGGGCCGGGGCTGGTACCCGGGCAGGAGCCGGGCCAGCGGTCCCTGTGAACAGAACAGGTCGTCCAAGGTCATGCAGGAAGTCCTTGGGGCTCACGACGGGAGCGGGTTGGCCCGACCCCCACCTACCCTCGCGGGCCGGTCTATACTACAATTCGCGTCCCATGCGCATTCAAGCCGATCTTCACGTCCACACCGTCGCCAGCGGCCACGCCTTCTCCACCGTGGCCGAGATCGCCCGCGAGGCCCGCTTGAAAGGCCTGCGGGCCGTGGGGCTCGCGGACCACGGCCCGGCCCTGCCCGGCGGACCCCATCTGTACCACTTCTCGGCCCTGCGGTTCCTGCCTCGGGTGATGGACGGGGTGCGGCTCCTCCGGGGGGTCGAGGCGAACCCGGTGAACGGTCGGGGGGACCTGGACCTACCGGATCGCCTCCTGGCCCGGCTGGACTTCGCCATCGTGGGGTTTCACGACGGGTGCGGGCTCAAGGCCTCAAGCCCCCGCAAGAACACCCGGGTGCTGATCGCGGCCATGGCCCGGCCCCGGGTTCGGATCCTGGGTCACCCCGGCAACCCGGCGTTCCCCGTGGACGTGCCGACCCTGGTGGCGGCCGCCCGGGACCAGGGGGTGGCCCTGGAGATCAACAACGCCTCGTTCGTGAACGCCCGCAAGGGGAGCCTGGAGACCTGCCACGCCATCGCGGCCGAGGCGGCCCGCCTGGGTGCCAGGGTGTGCCTTTCGTCCGACGCCCACGTGGCCCAGCAGGTGGGGAACGTGTCCGAGGCCTGGGGGGTGGCCTCGGCTGCCGGGGTCCGGCCGGAGCAGGTGGTGAACCGCACCTGGGAGACCTTGGCGCGGTTCCTGGAGCTCGATCCGGCCGAGTTCGAGACACGCCCCGGTGCGTATCGGTGACGTCGGCTGCAGGTCACCACAGGCCCCTGCGGGGCCGGATCAATGCCCCGATCGCCCAGGCCCCGTCCCGCCGCTGTCGGGTCGCTCGGGCCGCAGCGCGGTGACCCGGTCCCAGGGGATCTCCCGGAGCCCGGAGGGCGTTCGGATCAGGATGCCCCTTTCTCCCATCTCCACGGCGATCCCCCGGTGCTCCACCCCCGCGGCTACCACGACCACCGGCTCGCCGGTGAGGTGTCTCCAATCCTGCATCTACTCCTCCCGCCAGGAAGCCACCCACACCTTGCCCTCGCCCCGGCTGCGTTCCAGGATCACCCGGGCCTGCCGGTTCACGCCCCGCACGTCCGCGGCCAGATCCACCAGGAACCGAGGGCTCTCCACCGCCACCTGGAACACGAGCCGGGTCAAGGCGAGCCCGGCCATGGCCGAGCGGTTCTTCAGCTGGGTGGGACGCTCCAAGGGGCTCTCGGTGAGCTCGTCGTAGAGCTCCTGGGCCCGATCCAGGCCCAGGTCCGGGTGCAGGGCGTGGAGCACCGGGACCGACGCGGTGTTCACGTTGACCTTGGGATCCGCCCTCACGTCCAGGTAGGGTTGTACCGCGGCCACTACGTCGGGGGTGAACCCTTCGATCTTGGCCAGCTCGCCTACGTCCGTCAGGGGCCGGTTGGGAACCGGGTGCTCGGGATTGTCCTCGTACAGGCCGTCGGTGTTAGCGTCGATCCAATCCACCAGCGCCTCCACCAGGCTGTCCGGGTCCGCGTCCTCGGGAACCGCGGCTTCGAAAAGACGCCGCAGGGCCTCCACCCGCGAGGCCAGGGGGTCTCCCCGGTCGTTCAGGACCGCTGCCAAGGGAAAGCGGCCGTACAGGTCGTGCACCGCCACCGCGAGAACCCCGTCCCCCAGGGGGATGGGAGGGATCACATCGGCCCATGCTTCGCCCCGGTGGTCCACCTGATTGTCCTCGGCGTCGGCCCTCAGGAGGGCCGAGCCCACCGCGATGCCCGAGCGCAGCAGGGCATGGGCCTGCAAGGCGTCCCGCAGGTTCGCCGCGGTGCGGGCCTCCACCCGGGCCTCGCGGAGGAACTCCACCACCACGATGGACAGGAGGCTGACCAGCAGCAACACCAGCAGGAGCGCGGCGCCTTTCTCACGGTTCACGGCAGCCTCCGACGCGAGTACAAGGGGGTGGCGGTCCGGAGCACCCGTTCGCGGTCCTCGTCCGGCCCCCATGCGATCTCCAGCGACACCGCCTCGGGCAGGAACGGTTCCTCCTCCCGGACTCGGCTGTCCCAGGAATCGGTCCACTCCGTTCCGTCATAACATCGCACCTGGAACCGCAGCACGCGGTCCAGCACGGGATAGGCCATCCCCCCCTCCTCAATGTCCTCGTCGGGGTCGGCCTCCTCCCGCCGCACCAGCCGCCGCACCCCGTCGTCGTCGGCCTCCAGGCTGTACCGAAGCTCCACGGGCCCCCCGGGGCGCAGGCCCGGGATCGGCGCGAGGCGGGTGGTGAAGGTGAGGGTCGTGTTCCCGTCGGCGTCCGGTTCCACCACGAACCCGGTGGCCGCGGCGCGGCTTGCGGACACCAGGGTCCCGGAGAGCTCCGTGGCCATCCGGTCGAGGGCCAAGGCCGCCCGGTGCACCTCGGCCGTGGCTCGAGACGAGCGGTCCCGGCTGCGCACGGCCCCCGAGTACGTGCCCTGGACCAGGGAGAGGACCAGGGCCAGCAGTGCCAGGGTGACCACCACCTCGATCAGCGTGAATCCCCGGTTCAGGGCTCCTCCTCCTCTGCCCAGGCGTAGTACACCAGCTCCATGGACTCCCGCCGGTTTCCCTCGGGCCAGGACACCGTGATCCGCACCAGGCGGACGTTCTCGAACTCGGTGGTCTCGGACTGCCGCTCCCAAGTGAACCCCGGGAACTCCTCGAACTCCCCCTGATCGGACCCCAGGGGAGGCAGTCCCTCCACCTCGGTGCGGGTCAAGATGTCCCGGGCCAGGAGGGTGGCGGTCATGAGCTGCCGGGCGCGGGCCTCCTGCTTCAGGGCCGAGGCGTGGGCCACCAGCAGGGCCGTGAAGCTCGCACCCAGCACGGCCAGCGCCACCAGGAGCTCCAGGAACGTGAACCCCCTACGGCCCTTCAACACGGCCCTCCAGGATCTCGGCGCGGCCGAGCAGGGGATGGACCACCACGGTCATCTCCTGGTTGTCCCCGATCTCGAAGTGAATCCACGTGGGGGTTGCGTAGCCCTGGGGTAGGAACCGGGTGAGGGCCCGGCCGCTCGAGACCGTGCCTTCCAAGGCGGTCTCCACGTCGCGGAACCTCACGCCCTCGGGGAGGCGGGTGGGCTTGACCGGGAGGCCGGGGACGTCCACGTAGTCCCCGGTCTCCGGATCGAACTCCCCGGCACGGTACGACTGCTTCTCCAGGTCGTAGATCAGGGCCAGGCTTTTTTTTTGAACGCGGACTCTTCGTGGAGGACCTGGACCGAGGCGGCCAGGCGCCTGAGGGCCTCCTTGGCACGGAGGCCGGCGGGCCGGGGAAGGCGGGGGAGCAGGACCGCGGTCAGCAGGGCGAGAAGGAACAGGACGACCGCGAGCTCGATGAGGGTGAACCCCCGACAGGAGCGGCTCACTCGTCCTCCCAGTTGGTGATGTCGGCGTACTTGCCCTCTCCGCCGGGCTCCCCGTCGGCGCCGTAGGAGAACAGGTCGAAGTCGCCGTGGTTCCCGGGCGAGATGTACATGTAGGGGTTGCCCCAGGGATCCTTGGGGATGGTCCCCTTCTCCAGGTAGCCGCCCTCGCGCCAGTTCTGGGGAATCCGGCCCACCGTGGGTTTGCGCACCAGGGCCTCCAGCCCCTGCTCGGTGGTGGGGTAGAACCCGTTGTCCACCTCGAACTGGTGCAGGGCATCCTCGAGCACCCGGATCTGCACCTTGGCGGCCGTGCGCTTGGCCTCCTCGCCCCGGCCGAACAGGCGGGGCATCACGATCCCGGCCAGGAGCCCGAGGATCACCAGGACCACCAGGAGCTCGATCAGGGTGAAGCCGGCGTCGGGTCGGCGTCGTCGAGTCTGCATCGGGTCTCCGGGAGCGTCAGCCCACCAGCTGGCTCATCTCGAAGATGGGCAGGAGGATCGAGAGGACGACGAACCCCACCGCCGCCCCAAGGGCCAGGATCATAATGGGCTCGATCAGGGAAGTCAACGTGGCCACGGCCGCCTCGACCCGGGCCTCGAACGCGTCGGAAACCTTCAATAAAAGCGTGTCGAGCGCCCCGCTCTCCTCCCCCACGGCCACCATCTGGCACACCACTGGTGAGAACTCACCGGTACCCCGAAGGGCCTGACTGAGGCTGCGTCCCTCCCGCACCTCGTCCCGGGCTCGCTCCACCGCCTCTTCCAGCACGGCGTTTCCCAACACCGACTTGGAGATCTCCAGCGCCGTGAGTAGCCCCACCCCGCTCGCGAGCAGGGTGCCCAGCGTGCGGGCGAACCGGCTCACGGCCACGGTGCTCAGGAACCGGCCGATGGCCGGGGTGCGCAGCCAGAGCCGATGGAGCGTGCGGCGGCCCCGAGGGGTGCGGCCGTACCGCCGCAGCAATAGCCACCCGCCTAGCGCCAGGGCCACGGCCACCCACCAGTAGGCCCGGAACCAGGCGCTGGTGGCCAGCAGGAGGCGGGTGGGCAGGGGCAGGGCCTGGTGCAGGTCCTCGAAGATTCGCGTGACCCGGGGCACCACATAGGAGAGGAGGAACCACAGGATCCCCGTGCCCAGGAAGCCCATGAGCACCGGGTACACCAGGGCCGACTGGAGCCGCCGGCGGAACGCCACCGAGTCCTCCAGGAAGTCGGCCAGCCGCCCCAAGACCACCGGCAGGGTCCCGCTGGCCTCGCCTGAGCGCGCCATGTTTCGGTAGATGGGGGGGAACGAGGAGGGGTGCTCCCCCAGCACCTCGTGGAACGCCTTGCCCTCGTTCACCCCGGCCCGGATCTGGCTCAGCACCCGGCGGGTGCGCTGGTTCTCGGTCTGCTCCAGCAGCCCGGTCAAGGCGCCCACGAGGGGCAGGCCCGCATCCAGCAGGGTGGCCAGCTGCCGGGTGAGCAGGGCGAGCTCCACCGGCGAGATGCCCCGCCCCGAGAAGAGGCGGGCCCGGCGTTGGGGCTCCCGCTCGGCCCGTATCACCGGGGTGACCCGGTTGGCGAACACCCCCTGGCGCTTGAGGGCCTGCCGGGCCGCCCGGGGGCCCTCGGCGTCCACAACGCCGCGGACCGCTTTCCCCCGGGCGTTGATGCCCTCGTACTCGAACACCGCCATGAGAGCCCCCTACAGCACCTCGTCCTGGGTGACCCGCAGCACCTCTTCGGCACTGGTGATGCCCGCCGCCACCTTGCGGGCCCCGTCCTCCCGCAGAGTGATCATGCCGGCCCGTCGGCCGGCCTCCTTGATGGCCACCGAGTTGGCCCGCTGCATGACCAGCTCCCGGACGCCGTCGTCCACCGAGAGCAGCTCGTAGATCCCGGTCCTGCCGCGGTAGCCGGTGTGGCGGCACTCGGAGCATCCCACCGGTCGGTAGAGGGGCCCGGCGAACGACGGGTCGATTCCGAGCTCCTCCAGGGCCCCGGGCGGGGGATCGTAGGCCTCGTGGCAGGTGGGGCACAGCACCCGGACCAGCCGTTGGGCCAGCACGGCCAGGATCGACGACGCCACGAGGAACGGCTCCACCCCCATCTCCACCAATCGGGTCATGGCCCCGGCCGCATCGTTGGTGTGGAGGGTCGAGAACACCAGGTGTCCGGTCAGGCTGGCCTGGATCGCGATCTCCGCGGTCTCCGCGTCCCGGATCTCGCCCACCATGATCACGTCGGGGTCCTGGCGGAGGATCGACCGGAGGCCCGCGGCAAAGGTCAGGTCGATCTTGGGGTTGACCTGGATCTGCCCGATGCCCTGGAGCTGGTACTCGATGGGGTCCTCCACCGTGATGATGTTCACGTCCCGGGAGTTGATCCGGGACAGGGCCGCGTACAGGGTGGTGGTCTTCCCCGAGCCGGTGGGCCCGGTGACGAGGAGGATCCCGTGGGGCCTGCGGATCAGGCTCTTGAACGCCTCGAGCCGTTCCCCCCCGAGCCCCAGCTGCTCCAGGTCCAGGAGGACGGCGGACTTGTCGAGCAGTCTCAGGACCACCCGCTCTCCGTGGGCGGTGGGAAGCACCGACACCCGAATGTCGATGTCCTTGCCTGCGATCTTGATCCGGATCCGGCCGTCCTGGGGCAGGCGCTTCTCTGCGATGTCCAGGCCGGCCATCACCTTGACCCGGCTGGTGATTGGCGCCTGCAGCGCCTTGGGGGGCGTGAGCACGGGGTAGAGCACGCCGTCGATCCGGTACCGAATCTGGAGCTCCCGCTCGAACGGCTCGATGTGGATGTCGCTGGCTCGGTCCTTGACCGCCTGGAACAAGATGCCGTTGACCAGCCGGATCACCGGCGCCTCCTCGGCCGCGTCCAGCAGGTCCCTGGGCTCCTCCAGCTCCTGGGCGAGGCCCTCGAGGCTCCCCTCGGCCAGCTCCTCCATGATCTCCTCGGCCCGGTCCGAGCCCTCCTCGTACACCCGGTTGACCGCCTGATCGAGGGCCGCAGCAGGGGCCACGGCCACCCGGAGCGGTCGGCCGAACAGCACCCGTAGGTCGTGGAGCACCCGAGCATCCGTGGGGTCGGCCACGGCCACCACGATCCGCTCTCCCTCCTCCTCCACAGGAAGGCAGCGGTGCCGTCGGGCGAACGAGATGGGCACCCGCCGAACCCAGGCCGCGGGGACCTCGGCGGTGCGGATCTCCTCGATCCACTCGAGGCCGTGGGCCTCGGCCAGGGTCTTCGAGACCTCCCGGTCGTCCGCCAGGGCCAGGTCTCGGAGGGCCTCCAGCGCCGACACGCCCCGCTCGGCTGCCGCCTCGCGAACCTGCGCGGCCCCCGCCGGGGTCACCAGGCCCCGGGCCTCCAGAACGGGCAGGATGTCCGGGCCGCTCACGGTTGGGCCGGCTCCGCCGCGGGCGCAGGCTTGGGAGGGGCCTTGCCGCTGCGCTCCATGGCGTCGCGGTCGAACGTGGCCCGCTTCTCCCTCGTGATCTCGGTGATCTGGTCCATGGTCCGGATGATGTGGGGGGTGAGAAAGATCAAAAGGTTCGTCTTCTGGTTCGCGTTGGACGAGGTACGGAACAGGGCGCCCAGGAACGGGATGTCCCCCAGGCACGGCACGCTCGACACGTTGACCTGGGTGTTGTCCTTGATGAGCCCGCCGATCACCACCGTGGTCTGATCCTTGACCACCACCGTGGTTTTGGCCGACCGGCGGGTGGTGGTCGGCGCGTTCGTGGAGGTGCCGGTGGTGGTGCTCACGATCTGGCTGATCTCCTGGAACAGCTTCAGCTTGACGTAGTCGTCGTCGTTGATCTGGGGGGTGATCCGCAGGGTCAGCCCCACGTCCCGGTACTCGAACGTGAAGATGGGGTTCCCGTTGGTGTCGAACTTCTGGCTGGTCTGGAACGGGATGTTGTCGGAGACCACGATCTCGGCCTCCTCGTTGTCCGTTGTCAGAATGTGGGGGGTCGAGAGCACGTTCACGTCCCCGCTCTTCTGTAGGGCCCGCACCAGGGCCCCCACGTTCAGGAAAGTCTGGTTGTTGAAGGTGATCGTTCCCTTCACCGCCCCCAGGAACAAGCCTGTGGGCAGGTTCAAGGGGTTCTGCATGAGAGGGGTGATGGTGCCGAAGTTGGTGCCACCAAACACATTGGGCTGGTCCCGGGAGATGTCGTTGACACTTCGCCACTCCACCCCGAGCTCCAGGGACTTCTCATAGCTCATCTCCAGGATCGCGGCCTCCACCAACACCTGGGGCCGTCGCACATCGAGCTTCTCGATCACGGCAGTCAGGGTCTCGTAGTCCCGGGGGCTTGCGATGATCACCAGGGAGTTGGTGGCCTTGTCCGCCGTGATCTGCACCGGCTCCTCGAACTCCACCGGCACCTCGGTCACCTTGGGGCGTTTCGTCTGGGGCTGGCCGGGCTTTACCTTGGTCCCGGCCGACTTGGAGATGGCCGTGAGCACCGAGGCCACGTTCTGCGCGTCGGCGTACTTAAGGTAGTACACGTTGATCTTGCCCGAGCCCCGGGGGATCTCCACGTCCAGGGCCTGGATCATCTTCTTGATCTCGGCCAGGGTCTGGGGGTCTGCGATCACAATCAGACTGTTCGTGCGGGAGTCCGGGATGATCTTGACCGACACCTGCTCGGCCTTCACCTGGACGTTCGCCTTGCCCCTGGGGGTGGGCCTGCGCCGCACGGTGCGACCCTTCTCGGTCACGGCCTGACTGAGGTTCTTGGCCAGCGTCTCGGCCGCCGCGTACCGGATCGGGATCACCTCGAACACCGCGTCCACGGTCTTCACGTCGAGGGCGTCGATGATCTTCACGAGCCGCTCGATGTTGGACAGCGAGTCCGTGAGGATCAGAGTGTTCGTGGGGGCGTAGGCCACCACCGAGGAGTCTTTGGACACGAGGGGGGCGAGGATTCCCGCCACGGTCTCGGCCTGCACGAACTTGAGCGGCAGAAGCCGGGTCACGAACCTCTCGCCAGGCTCGGCCCCCTCCTCCATCGTCTCGATGCTCGTCTGCTTCGCCTCGCGGGTGGCCACGATCTTGTACACCTTGTCCGTGACCGGCGCGATGGTGAACCCCTTCACGTTGAGGATGGCCTGGAACACCTGGTAGGCCTCCTCCGGGGTCACCTTCCCAGGGGCGATCACCGTGATCTTGCCCCGGACCTTCTCGTCCAGGATGAAGTTCCTTCCGGTGAGCTCCGAGATGAACTGGACCACCGCCTCGATCTCGGCGTCCTTGAAGTTCATGGTGATCGCCTTGGGCGCGGCGGAGGCCGCCGTGACCCAGGCCGCAAGCACAAGCGCGATGGCAGGGGCGAGGATTCGTCGCATTCGGTCACCGGATCTCGTAGGTGAAGGTTTGATTCTGGTTCCTGCGAACGAGGTCGAGCTGGATGGACGTCTCGTCCTTGAGTCGCTGGTAGGCCTCGAAGGCCTGCTCCGGGCCCTGGATCTCGATCCCGTTGATCCTCTTGATGACATCGCCGTTCTGAAGCCCGATCTTCGCGAACAGGCTGCCGGGCCGGATGGCGAACACCTTGAACCCGTCGGGTTGGCCGTTGGTGAAGTTGGGGACCACCCGGATCTGGGTCAGCAGCTTGCTCATGTTGGCCTGGGCCTGCTCGATCTCCCTGGCGTCGATGATCCATTTGCCCTCGTCCACCTTGCGGACCGTGCCGCCGTCGGGCTCGGAGGGAGCGGGCTGCCCCCTCCGCGGCGGCTGTCGCGAGGCTCGCCCTCGGCCCTCCTTGGGCTCGGGCCGGAACAGGAGGATCTCCTCTTCTTTGTCGCCCCTGCGGACTCGGATCCGGTCCCGAAGCACGGCCTCAAGGGTCGCCCCCTCTGCCACGTCCTCGCCCTCCCGGACCACCTTTACGTTCTTCTTGGCGTCTTGGATCACTGCGAACGATCTGCCTCCGTCCACCACCACGGTGCCGAGGAGGGTCAGGTTGAGGGGCGAGAGGGGGACCGGTGCGGGTGCGGTGCGGGTTTCGGTCGGGGGGGGCGGGGCGGTCGGCTCGGGGGTGGGGTGGGCGTTGAAGAGGTTCCGCTGCTCGATGATCCCATAGTCGGCAAGCCTCTCCCGGGTCCTGGCCTCGGCCGTCGCAGGAGACAGCGCCTGGGCTCCGCTCTGGGGGGACCACAGTGCCCGGCCGATCCACACCCCTGCGATCCGGGCCGACAGATGGGCGGCGGCGATCAAGAACAGGACGGTGAGCACCCACCGGTGCCGGGAAACGGCTTCGCGCATGGCTCCTCCGGAAAACCGGCATAGCATACGCGAGGGGGTGCTCGGCCCGCAACCGTGAGGGGCAGGCGTTGGGCCCGGGCGGAAGGTCCGTCCCGGGCCTTGAACGTCAACGCCTGGCACCGAGCTCCGGCGCTACGAGCCCGCCGGCGTCCTGCGTCGGGCTCGGGCCTCCTCCTTCTCCAACAGGTAGATCGGGCAGGCGGTACGCCACTGGCAGTAGGCCCTAGGGTTGAGGCACCGAGGCGCGGCCAAGGGGACGTCCTTGTCGCTCTTCTGGCACCGGAACACCTTCTCGGTCCCGGCCACGGCGCTTCGCTCCACGGCTACGCCTTCCGGGCCTCGCACTCCGGATCGGGCACGCCGAGCTTCCGGAGGATGGTCATCAGGGGGCACCACTTGGTGAACGCGGACTGGAACAGGTTCAGACCCACGAAGGCCGTGAACAGGTGCCAGTAGGGGCTGTGCACGTACCCCAGTCCCAGGCTGACGAGCACGAAGAATCCTGCTGCCAGGCGAAGGCTGTCGTTGACGGTCATGGCGTATCTCCTTCCCGTGCGAAGTTTGGTCAAAGGGCTTCTGGGACGGCCGGGGTGGCCGACCATCTCTTTGGATGCGGGGGCCGACAAAAGGTCACGGCCGCGTCGAGGATCCTTGAACCGTTTGGAAACCCGTTGATAGAATCCGATTTTCTCAATACCCTTTTCCCACCGATGACCTTCGAGGCCAACGCCGTCATGCTCGACTCCATTCTCGGTTTTTTCTCTACCGATCTCGCCATCGATCTGGGCACCGCCAACACCCTGGTGTACGTGCGGGGCAAAGGAATCGTGGCCAGCGAGCCCTCCGTGGTGGCTGTGCGGAAGAACGGCCAGGGCGGGGGCCGGATTCTCGCCGTCGGTAAGGAGGCCCAGCGCATGCTGGGCCGCACGCCGGGCTCCATCGTGGCGATCCGTCCGATGAAGGACGGGGTGATCGCGGACTTCGATATCTGCGAGGCCATGCTTCGGTACTTCATCCAGAAGGTGCACAACCGCCGTAAGCTGGTCCGCCCCCGGGTCATCGTGGGCGTGCCCTCGGGGATCACCCAGGTGGAGCGCCGTGCCGTGCGGGAGTCGGCCGAGTCGGCCGGGGCGCGAGAGGTGTACCTGATCGAAGAGCCCATGGCCGCGGCCATCGGGGCGGGCCTCCCGGTGACCGAGCCGTCGGGCAACATGATCGTGGACATCGGCGGCGGAACCACTGAGGTGGCGGTGATCAGCCTGGCCGGCATCGTCTACTCCCAGTCGGTGCGGGTGGCCGGCGACAAGATGGACGAGGCGATCGTCCAGTACATCAAGCGCAAGTATAACCTGCTGATCGGCGAGCGCACGGCGGAAGAGGTGAAGATGACTGTGGGCACCGCCTATCCCGATCCGGACGCCGGTGACCATCCCCAGGCCATGGAGGTGAAGGGGCGGGACCTGGTGGCAGGCATCCCCAAAACGATCTCCGTGAACACCGACGAGATCCGCGAGAGCCTGCGCGAACCGATCAACGCCATCGTGCAGGCGGTGCGCATCGCGCTCGAGAAGACCCCACCGGAGCTAGCGGCCGACATCGTGGACAAGGGGATCGTGCTCGCGGGCGGGGGGGCGCTGCTGAGGAACCTGGACGTGCTGCTGAGGGAAGAGACCGGCCTGCCCGTCATGGTGGCCGACGACCCCCTTTCGTGCGTGGCCCAGGGCGCGGGCATGGCCCTGGACGAGATCGAGCTTCTGCGGGAGGTGACCTCCTGACCTCCGACCCGAACCCATGATCTCTTTTCTGGCTCGTCACCGGCGGATCCTGCTGGGAGGGGGGGTGCTGGCCGTGACCCTGGGGCTGCTGGCCGCGGCCGGGGGCGGCGCAGGGGTGTGGGGCGGCCGGGTGGGGCTGGTGGCCACGCCCTTCCAGTCGGCCGTGAGGGGGCTCGTGGGGGGGGTGGCCGCAATGGTGGACCGGTACCTCTGGTTGGTGGACGCGAAGACCGAGGCCGCCCGTCTGCGCCGGGAGGCTGCCGAGCTCCGTCAGGAGCTCGCCCGGGTCGAGGAGGTGTTCCAGGAGAACGAGCGGCTCAGGAGGATCCTCGAGTTCCGAGACGCCTTGGAGGGGTCGGCCGTGGCGGCGCGGGTGGTGGGCCGCAGCGCCACCCCCTGGCTGCGCACGGCGGTCCTGGACAAGGGCCAGGAGCAGGGAGTCCGCATGGACGCCCCGGTGCTCACGCCCGACGGGGTGGTGGGCCGGGTGTTCCAGGTCGGCCGTTCCGCGAGCCGGGTGCTCCTGCTGACCGACCCCAACAGCGCGGTGGACGCCCTCATCCAGCGCACGCGGGCGCAGGTGGTGGTGGAAGGGGGGCTCGGTGCCACCTGTCGGGTCCTGTACCTCCCCCGGGGCGAGGAGGTGAACCCCGGAGACCGGGTGGTCACGTCGGGCCTCGACGGCGTGTTCCCCAAAGGGCTGCTCCTCGGGGAGGTGGTCCGGGTGCGGGAGGAGCCGGGAGAGGTGTTCCAGCGGGTGGAGCTGCGGCCCGGCGCGGACCTGGGTCGGCTGGAGGAGGTGCTCGTCCTGGCCCCCGCCACGGAGACGCCTTGAGGGGATTTCTCGCCTGGACCGGTTTTCTGGTCTGTGCCCTGGGGCTGCAGACGACCCTTCTGCCCCTGCTGGTTCCCGAGCCCTGGAGGCCCGATCTCACCCGGATCCTGACCCTGTGGCTGGCGCTGACCGGGGTGCCCCGGGGCGGGGCGGTGCTGGCCGCTGGCTCGGGCCTGGCCGTGGACCTCCTCTCCGGCGGACCCCTGGGGTTCGTGGCCCTGTTGCGCCTGCTTCTGTACGGGGTGGCCCGTCCCCTGCGGGGCGTGTTCTTCGACCATCAGCCCCTGTGGCTCCTTCCCCTGGCCGCCGCCAGCCCCTTCGTGGAGGCGGCGGGGGCGTCCGTGTTGTTCCACTTCTCCGCGCCTGACGCCTCGACCGCCCCGGACGTATGGGGGGTGGCCCTCCGGCAGGCGCCGGGGGACGTGATCCTGGTGGTGTTCGTCTTCCTGGTGCTCGAGATGGCCACGGCGCGCCGGACCCGCCTGGAGGTGGCCCGCTGATGCTGCGCCCTCGGTTCTCCCGCAGCAGGCTGCGCCCCCGGCTCGTGGTGTGCGTGGCGATCGTGGCAGGGGCGTTCGCCGTGCTGCTGGGGCGCCTCGCCTACCTGCAGGTCTGGCAGGGGGCCCGGTACCGGTACCTCAGCGAGAACAACCGGATCCGCGTGGAGCGGATTCCGGCCCCGCGGGGCATGATGTTCGATCGGAACGGCGAGATCCTGGCGGATGTGCGGGCCGCGTTCGAGGCCCTCGTGGTACCGTCCGAGGTGCCGGTCGAGGGGCTCGACCCCTGGCTGGATCGGGTCTCGGAGATTCTGGGGATGCCGTCCGCGGACATCCGGAGTGCGCTGGAGGGGAGCCGTCCGGCCCGGTGGGAGCCCCGGTTTCTCAGCCGGATCACCCGGGCCCAGATGGCCCGGCTCGAGGCCCACCGCCTGGAGCTCCCGGGCATGCTGGTGCGGGCCCGGCCGGTGCGCCACTACCCCCAGGGGCCTCTGTTCGGCGCGGTTTTGGGGTATGTGGGAGAGGTGTCGGCCCGGGAGCTGGGGAGCGATGCGTTTGCCGAGTACGCAGCGGGTGACGTGATCGGCCGGGCGGGGGTGGAGCGGACCTGGGAGGCCACCCTGCGGGGCACGCCGGGCGGACAGCAGGTCGAGGTGGACGTCAGGGGCCGGGAGCTGCGGGTGCTGGCCGAGCGCCCCGCCAAGGCCGGCCGCAACCTGATCCTCTCGCTGGAGCGGCGTCTCCAGCAGGCGGCCCGCGAGGCCCTGGGTGACCGGGTGGGGGCGGTAGCGGTGGTCGACGTTCGAACCGGCGACGTCCTGGCGCTGGTTACCTCCCCCTCCCTCGACCCCAACGAGCTGGCCCGGGGGGTGTCCGCGCAGCGGTGGCAGGAGATCGTGTCCGATCCGCTCCATCCCCTCCAGAACCGGGCCGTGGCGGGGCAGTACCCGCCCGGCAGCACGTTCAAGGTGGCGGTGGCCCTGGCAGGCTTGGCCGAGGGGGTGATCACCCCCCGGACCCGGGTCTACTGCTCGGGGGCCTACCGGTTCGCCGGCCGGGACTACCGGTGCTGGAAGAAGGCCGGCCACGGGTGGGTGGACCTGGAACGAGCCCTCATCGAGTCGTGCGACGTGTACTTCTATCAGCTCGGCCTCGATCTCGGGGTGGATCAGATCGCCCGCTGGGCGTCCGAGCTGGGCTTCGGCAAGGAGACGGGGGTGGACCTGCCGGGCGAGCGGCCGGGGCTGCTGCCGACGCGAGCCTGGAAACGGCGGTCCCGGGGTAAGCCCTGGTACGCGGGGGAGACCCTGTCGGTGGCGATCGGCCAGGGGTATGTGCTGACCACCCCGCTCCAGATGGCCGCGGCCATGGCCGCGGTGGCCCACCCCCAAGGGGTCCGCTTCCGTCCCCGGCTGGTGACCCGGATCGAGGACCCGGCGGGCCGGGTCCTCCATGCTTTGCCGCCCGAGGAGGTGGGTCGCCTGCCGTTCTCGCTGGCCCAGCTCTCGCGGGTGCGAAAGGCCCTGCGGCAGGTGGTGGCGGGAGCCCACGGCACGGCCCGCCGGGCCGATGTGGAGGGGCTCCCCGTGGCCGGAAAGACCGGCACCGCCCAGGTGGTCAAGCTGCCCTCGGAACGCAACCTGCCCATCGAGCAGATCCCATGGGAGCACCGGGACCACGCTTGGTTCACGGGCTACGCCCCGGCCGACGACCCCCGGATCTCGTTCGCGGTGCTGGTGGAGCACGGTGGCCACGGAGGGTCGGCGGCCGCACCGGTGGCGGCGCGGGTGGTGGAGGCCTATCGGGATCTCCTCCGGGAGGGCCTGGCGGCCCGGGGGGAGCAACGGTGAGCCGCGGGGCGGTCTGGCGGCAGATCGACTGGGGCTTCCTGGCCCTGCTCGCCCTGCTGTGCGGGGTCGGGTTGACGGTCCTGTGGAGTGCGAGCCACGGCCCCGACGGTGCCGTCGCCTCGTACCCCCTACGCCAGGTTCGGTGGATGGCCATGGGGGTTCTGGCCCTCGGGGTGGCGGTGTCCGTGGACTACCGGAAGATCGAGGCATGGGCCCCCTGGATCTATCTGGGCACCCTGGGGCTCCTGGGGGCGGTGCTGGCGGTGGGGCACACCACCATGGGGGCCCAGCGGTGGATCGCGCTGGGGCCGCTTCGGATCCAGCCCTCGGAGTTCGCCAAGATCTCCATGGCCATCGTGACCGCCCACCTGCTGGCCCGGGAGCCTGCCAACCCGCCCTACGGGGTGCGCCCCCTTCTTCTGCCGGCCGGGGCCGTGCTGCTGGCCGCTGGCGCGGTGCTCCTCCAGCCGGATCTGGGCACCGCGGTGCTCCTGGTGGGGGTGGCCGGCGCCCAGATCCTGTTCCAGGGCGTGCGCAAAGGGGTGCTGATGGCCTGCGCCGGGGCCGCGGCCGCGGGCCTTCCCGTTGCTTGGGGGTTCCTCCACGACTACCAGCGCCAGCGGATCCTCACCTTTTTGGACCCGGAGCGCGATCCGCTGGGGGCCGGGTACCATATCATCCAGTCCAAGATCGCGGTGGGCTCGGGCCAGCTGCTGGGCAAGGGGTTCCTCCAGGGGACCCAGGCCCACCTGCGGTTCCTTCCCGAGCGCCACACCGATTTCATCTTCTCGGTGCTGGCCGAGGAGTGGGGGTTCGTGGGCGCGGCCTTCGTGCTGCTGCTCTACGGCCTGTGGATCCTGTGGGGACTCGACATCGCCTCGCGCGCCCGGGACGACTTCGGCCGGCTGCTGGCCGTGGGGCTGACCTCGATCCTCTTCTTCCACGTGTTCGTGAATGTGGGCATGGTGCTGGGCCTTCTGCCCGTGGTGGGGGTTCCTCTGCCCCTGTTCTCCTACGGCGGATCTTCGGTGCTCACCACCTTCGTGATCTGCGGCCTGCTCCTGAACATCCGGCTGCGCCGGTTCGGCCGGTTTTAGTTTCGGAGAACGCGTGCCGATGAGAAGGGCCATGGTGACCCGAGACGTCGAAACCTTCGTGGGCCTGGGCCGGGCCGTGGCCCTGGCCGCGGCCGAGCGGGCCCTGGCCCCCCAGGAGGCCCGGGAGCTCACGGCCGCCCTGGTGGCCGGGATCCTCAGCGGGTGCATGGAGTTCGAGACCTATGCCCGGATCCATGACGCCATGGCTCGCCTGCTGGACCGGGCGTTCGCCCAGGGGGCGGCTCCGGTGTCGGCCCCGGCCGATGCCAGCGCCCCGCCAGACGAACCCCTGGGGATCTATTTGGAGGTAGTGGGCGAGGCCTGGGACCAGGTGAGCATCCAGGACGAGGCCTGCGAGGGGCTCAAGGGGTTCGCGGGCCGGGCCTTCGATCTGGGACGGGCCCGGTTCGGAAACGGCTCCTGGTTCCAGGCTCCCCTGCGGGTGGGGGGGGCGGAGGTTCTACGTCTGGCCCGAGCCGCGGGCCTTCTGGTCGTGTCGGTGGCCGGCCCCATGCCGGCTCCGGCCTCGGACGGATACCTGACGGACCCGGCCCGGGCTCCAGGTGCGTTCCGGGTGGTCCTGGGGTGGGGGGATCGCCGGATCGCCCTGGACACGGGGGGGTGACCCGTCGCCCCCACAGACCCCGCGGGTCTCCGGCTCCGCCACCTTCCCTCTCCTCTCCGTTTCCCTTCTCCGCCCCCTTTTTTCGAACCCCTTCGTCCTTGCCCGGCCCTGCTGCGGGGGTATGGTTCATTCCTTCGGTGCCGGGATCAGGCCCTATGCCCCCGAGCTTTGGCGCGGTTCGAGAGCCGCCCGGCTGCCTAGCGGGCCGAAGGCCCCCGACCGGGCGACCAACGACCAACGACCGAAGTGACAAGGACGGACTCCATGGCGACCTACGACTATGACTTGGGGATCCTGGGAGGGGGCGCGGCCGGGCTCACGGTGGCCGCAGGAGGGGCCCAGTTCGGGGCCAAGGTGCTGCTCGTGGAGAAGAGCGGCCGGCTCGGCGGTGACTGCCTGCACGCCGGATGCGTGCCCTCCAAGACCCTGATCCGCACGGCCGGGGCCTGGGCCCAGGCCCGGAGGGCCCCGGAACTCGGGCTGCCGGCCCTTGAGCTCCCTAAAGTGGACCTGGGCGCGGTCATGGCGCGGGTTCGATCCGTGATCGGCACGATCCAGGAGCACGACTCCCCGGAGCGTTTCTGTCGCCTGGGCGCCGAGGTGCGGTTCGGCTCTGCCCGGTTCGTGGACGAGCATATCGTGGAGTTGGACGGCCGGCGGCTCTCGGCCCGCTCCTGGGTCGTGGCCACCGGATCGCGACCGGCCCTCCCCCCGGTGGAGGGCCTTGCTCAGACCCCCCACTGGACCAACGAGACCGTGTTCGGCCAGACTCGGCTGCCGGCGCGGCTCTTGGTGCTGGGGGGCGGGCCCATCGGGCTTGAGCTCGCCCAGGCGTTCCAGAGGCTGGGGTCCCGGGTCACCGTGGTGGAGTTCCTGGAGCAGATCCTGGGCCCCGAGGACCCAGACGTGGCGGCGATCCTGCGGAGGCGCCTGGAGGCCGAGGGTGTGGAGATCCTTACGGCCACCCGGGCCGTGCGGGCGGCCCCCCGTGGAGCCGGGGTGCGGCTCACCGTTGCGCCGGCCTCGGGGCCAGGGGAGCCCCGAGCGCTGGAGGCGGAGGCTTTGCTGGTCGCTACCGGCCGCCGACCCAACGTGGAGGACCTGGGGCTCGAGGCGGCGGGTGTGGAGGTGGGGACCAAGGGCATCCCCACGGACGCCCGCATGCGAACCAACGTGAGGCACATCTACGCCTGCGGTGACGTGAACGGTGTTCTCCCATTCACCCACGTGGCCGGGTACGAGGGCAGCGTGGCCCTATCCAACGCGATCCTCAGGCTGCCCCGCAAGGTCGACTACACCAAAGTCCCCTGGTGCACTTACACCGACCCAGAGGTGGCGAGCGTGGGGCTGAACGAGAAGCGGGCTCGCGAGCAGGGGGTGGAGTACCGGGTGCTGGAGGCACCGTTCGCGGAGAACGACCGGGCCTTGGCCGAGGCAGAGACCTGGGGCAAGATCAAGGTGCTGGTGAGCCCCAAGGGGAGGCTGCTGGGGTGTCAGATCGTGGGCCCCCACGCGGGGGAACTCATCCACGAGTGGGTCGTGGCCGTGGCCGGGGGCGTGCGGCTGGCCACCCTCGCCGGGGCGGTTCACGTGTACCCCACCCTGTCCGAGATCTCCAAGCGGGCCGCTGGCGCGTACTTCGCGGAAAAGCTGTTCAGCGATCGCACCAAGGGGGTGCTGCGGTTCCTGTTCCAGCTCAAGGGACGAGCCTGCACCCCCGACTCGCCTCCGCCGGAGCCCTGACCTGGGTAGTAACTTCCGCTGGGAAGCTAGGAGGCTAGGAGGCTGGGAGGCTAAAAACCTCTTTCATCTCCTAGCGTTTCACGTGACTCTGCGTCACAGCATCAGGGGCCGGGGGCATGGAGGCTGCCGGAGTGCCCGGGCTGGGTGGCTAGGTTTTCTCTCTTTGGGGCTCCCGGCGCCTGCCGTCCCACAGGTGGGCCAGGGCCAGCCACGGATGGCGCCAGAGCATGCGGGGGCCCGCGTAGCGCATCACCTCCCGCACCCGCTCGCGCATGCTGGGCTTGTAGCAGTGCACCGGGCACTTGGCGCAGGTGGTCTTGCCCTCCTGGAACGGGCACCGGCCCAGGCGCTCGAACGCGTAGGCCAGGAGCTCGGCGCACTCGGGGCAGGGACGGTCCGGCCCGGGGTGGTGGTCCCCACAGTAGATCCGGACCATGGCCTCGATGGTTTGCCGTTCCCGTCGCAGCCGGGGGTGAGGCTCGTGGGACATGGGGCGCTCCAAAGACTGTTTTCCGTGACGACTCCGGATGCCTTCCGCCTTTCGATCCTTCCGTACCCCCGCTCCCGGCCGAGGGCCTTGATCTGGGTCAGACCCTGCAGGGTTTGCGCGCCGCCCCCCGCACCCCCGCAGCATCTCCCCAGAGCGGTGCCGGAGCAGGGCTCGACCCGCATCGGGGCGGTGGGCCGGCACCGTGGGCGGCTGGCTCCCGGCGGCTCCGGCTCGTCTCCGCTCGTCCACAGGAGAAGCCGGTTCCGGTTGACGCGGGGTGTCGGGTCACGGTAAAGCCTTTCGTGACGTCCTGTAAATCTCTCTTCCTCCGCTGGGCGCGCCGGTCGGCCAAGGCATCGCGGACACAAGCGACGTGCTCTTCCTGGTCAGCAACGACGACGGGATTCACTCCCCGGGGCTCGAAGCCCTGGCCCGAGCGCTCTCGAGCCTGGGCCAGGTCGTGGTGGTGGCGCCGGACCGGGAGCGTAGCGCCGTGGGGCACGCCCTTACCCTGCATCGGCCCCTGCGCATGACCCGGGTGCGTGAGGGCTGGTTCGCCGTGGACGGCACCCCCACCGACTGTGTCCACCTGGGGCTCCACGGCTTGCTCGCCGAGCCTCCCACCATGGTGGTGGCGGGCATCAACCAGGGCGCCAACCTTGCCGATGATCTAACCTACTCGGGCACGGTGGCTGTGGCCCTGGAAGGGACCCTGATGGGGGTGCCGAGCTTTGCGGTGTCGGTGGTTGCCGAGGCCGAGTTCCGGTTCGGAGCAGCAGCCGAGGCGGCGACGCGCATCGCGCGGGTGATGGCCGAGCGAGGAGTGCCGCCGGGCACGTTCCTGAACGTCAACGTGCCCAGCCGCGACCGGTTCGAGGATCTCCGGGGCGTGCTCGTGACCCGTCAGGGCAAGCGCGTCTACGGCAGCGGTGTTGTGCGCAAAAAGGATCCTCGGGGCAGGGAGTACTTCTGGATCGGGGTCCGGGAGCTCGGGGAGACCCAGCGCACCGGCGACACGGATGTGGAGGCGGTGGAAGAAGGGTTCGTGTCGGTTACCCCAGTGCGCACGGATCTGACGGACGGGGATTCTCTGGCCGAGCTGCGAGGCTGGCCCTGGACGGAGGGATGAGTCGACGTGGGTTCTTGGGACGCCGTGGTGGTGGGAGCGGGGGCCGCCGGCATCTTCGCGGCCCGGGAGCTGACGCGGGCCGGCAGGCGGGTTCTGCTCCTCGAGAAGGGAGGCGATCTCCAGGGGCGCCGGTGCCCCCGCAAGGAGACCGATACGGGATGCCGTCGCTGCATCCCCTGCCAGCTTCTGTCCGGGTGGGGCGGAGCGGGGGCGTTCTGTGACGGCAAGCTGAGCCTGTCGCCCCAAGTGGGAGGGTTCCTGGGGGAGTTTCTCCCCCGGCCGACCCTGAGGGGCTTGCTCGACGAGGTGGACGAGGTGTGGCGGGCCCACGGCGCCCCGCCCGAGGTGTACGGCTGCCGGGTTCCCGAGTGGCAGGCCTTGCGGGATCAAGCCGAGGCTGCCGGCCTGGTGCTCGTGGAGAACCCGGTGCGCCACATGGGCACCGACGTGTGCCGACAGGTGCTGGCCAGCCTGTACGACGAGCTCTCCGACGCGGCGGAGATCCGGTTCCATACCCCCTGCGAAGGCGTGGAGGTGGCCAGGGGCCGGGTCCAGGGGGTGTGGGCCGGGGGGAAGCTCGAGCGGGCTCCGGTCGTGGTTCTGGCCCCCGGCCGGGGGGGAGCGGGGTGGATCCAGGACTTGGCAGTGGGTCTGGGGCTGCGGACCGTTCCGAACCCGGTGGACATCGGGGTGAGGGTTGAGTGCCCGGCCGAGGTGCTGGACCCGGTGACCTCGGTCCTCTACGAGGCCAAGCTCTACTACGAGTCCCCCACCTTTCGCGACGAGGTCCGCACCTTTTGTATGAACCCCCGGGGCGAGGTGGTGCACGAGGTGTACGAAGACTGCCTCACCGTGAACGGCCATGCCTACGCCTCGGCCCACAGCCCGGCCACCAACTTCGCCCTGCTGGTGAAGACCGCGTTCACCGAGCCTTTCGACGACCCCATTGCGTACGGCCGGTACATCGCGCGGTTGGCGAACCTGATTGGTGGGGGGATCCTGGTACAGCGGCTCAGCGACCTGACCGCGGGTCGCCGGTCCACCCCAGAGCGGATCGCAAAGGTGGCGGTGCCTCCCACCCTCCACGACGCCACGCCGGGGGACCTGTCGTTCGCCCTGCCCCACCGCCATCTCACCGACGTGATCGAGACTCTTTACGCCTTGGACGCGTTCTGCCCTGGTCTGGCCGGGCCGGACACCCTGCTGTACGGGGTGGAGGTGAAGTTCTACTCGAACCGCCTCGAGCTCGACGAGCGCTTGGAGACCCGCATCCAGGGGCTGTATGGGGCGGGGGACGGAGTGGGTGTGAGCCGGGGGCTCATGCAGGCGAGCGCCTCGGGCGTATGGGCGGCCCGGGCCGCCTTGGAGCGCCTGTGACTCCGAGCCGGTTCGCGGCCGCCCGGTGCCGCATGGCCCGGGTCGTGGCCCGGGCGGTCCCGGCGTGCCCGGAGCGGGTTCTCGAGGCCCTGGCCCGGGTGCCGCGGCACCGATTCGTGGACGAGGCCCTGTGGCCCCGGGCGTACCGGGACGAGGCCCTGCCCATCGGCCACGGCCAGACCATCTCGAAGCCTTCGACCGTGGCCCGGATGACCGCCGCCTTGGATCCGCGCCCGAGGGAACGGATCCTGGAGGTGGGCACCGGCTCCGGCTACCAGGCCGCGGTGCTCGCCCTGCTCGCCGGCGCCGTGTTCACGGTGGAGCGGATCCCGGCCCTGGCGGTACGGGCGCGTACCCGACTGAACCGGTTGGGGATCCAAAACGTAGAGATCCGGCCGGGGGACGGCCGGGTCGGGTGGCCGGAGCAGGCGCCGTTCGACGCTGTGCTGGTCACGGCAGCCGCGGCCCGGGTGCCCTCATCGCTCTTCGAGCAGGTTCGGCGGGGGGGGCGGCTGGTGGCCCCGGTAGGCGAGGGAGAGGACCAACGGATCGTTTGCTGGATCCATGCCAGAGAGGGGTGGATGCCCCAGGAGCTGGACTCGTGCCGGTTCGTTCCGCTTCGCGAAGGGACGGGGGGGCGTTGACCCGACCGGTCCACCTGGCGGTGGTGGGGGCCGGGGCGGCCGATGCGACCGCCTACGACCTGGCCCTTCGAGTGGGCCGGGCCGCAGCCCGGGCCGGTGCGGTGGTGGTGTGCGGGGGGCTCGGCGGGGTCATGGAGGCGGCGTGCCGGGGCGCGCGGGAGGCCGGGGGACGCACGGTGGCCGTGATCCCGGGTCCGGATCCGGCCGCGGCAAACCCATGGGCAGAGGTGGTGGTGGCCACCGGCCTAGGGCACGCCCGCAACGTGGTGGTGGTCCAGTCCGGGGATGCGGTGGTCGCGCTTCCCGGCTCCTGGGGAACCCTGAGCGAGATCTCTCTGGCGCGCAAGTGCGGCCGGCCGGTGGTGGCGGTGAGCGCGTGGCGTCACCTGGAAGGAGTCCGTGTGGTGGAGGACCCCGAGGAGGCGGTGGGCCTTGCCGTGTCCTTGGCGGGCCGCTCCGGCGGGCCTGCTCGCCTTGGTGCCGAGTTGGCACCGATCCGAGGCCCATGGGACGAAGGCGCATCGTAACCCTGGTGACGTGGGTGGGGGTGGCGGCGGCCGCGGGGGGCTGCGGCACGCCCTACGCCCTACGCCATCGGATGGTGGCGGGAGAGACCCTGGCTGCGGTTGCAGCTCGGTACGGGGTGAGCGAGGAGGAGATCCGGCGGTTCAACCACCTGAGGCCGAAGGACCGGGTGCGGCCGGGGGACGTCCTGTTCGTGCCGGCCGGAGGGCCCCCCCCGGCCGAAATCCCTCGGGAGAAGAAGCCGACGGAGCCCCCGTCCAAAGAACCCCGGCGGGTTGCACCCCCGCCGAAGCCCCGGTCCCGGAGCGTCGGGGCCGAGTGGCCGGTGGCCGGGAAGATCGTGCGCGGGTTCGCACCCGAGCGAGGGAGCCGGGGGGTGGACCTGGCCGTTCCCCGGGGAACACCGGTGCGGGCGGTGCGCAACGGGGAGGTTGCCTACGCCGGCACCCCCTCGCCCGCCTACGGGGGGCTGGTGGTTCTTCGGCACGCCGGGGGTGTGTACACCGTGTACAGCAATCTGGACTCCGTGGGGGTGGTGCGGGGCGAGGCCGTGGAGGGGGGGAGGGTGCTGGGCACGTCCGGCCCAGCCCGGCGGGGGCTCGGACCCCACGTCCATTTCGAGGTCCGGCGGGGGGAGGAGCCTGTGGATCCCCGCGAGTTCGTTTCGGGACGCTGAACCCGGCTTCCTCCGGATGGGGGTTTCCCGCTACCATGGGAAGAGGCCAGGGTCTGTGGGGGAGTCGTTGCTGCCAGCGCGCAGGGAACAGACCCTCTGACGAGCCACTCTTGAGGATCCCATGCACGATCGTCGGGACGGGGCGGACCGAAGAAAGGCGGCCAGACGCTACACCCCCAGCACGATCTCCATCTACCTGTCGGAGATCCGGCAGACCCGTCTGCTCACGCCCGACGAGGAGAAGGAGCTGGCGGCCCGGGTCCAGGCCGGCGACCCGGGGGCCCGCCAGCGCATGATCGAGTGCAACCTCCGTCTGGTGGTCACCATCGCCAAGCGGTATGTGAACCGGGGGCTGCCGCTGCTGGACCTGATCGAGGAGGGGAACCTGGGGCTCATCCGGGCCGTGGAGCGGTTCCGCCCCGACAAGGGCTGCCGGTTCTCCACCTACGCCACCTGGTGGATCCGCCAGTCCATCGAGCGGGCTCTGGTGAACCAGTCCGACACCGTGCGGTTGCCGGTGCACGTGGCCGAGGAGATCAACCGCCTGCGCCGGGCTGCAGAGGAGATCCGGGGGAAGGAAGGCACCGAGCCGGACGAGGAGACCCTGGCCCAGAAGATCGATCGGGACCTGGAGCACGTGCGTCGGCTGATGCGGCTGGCCCGCCGCACCTTCAGCCTGGATCAGCCCCTGGGCACCGAGGAGGATTACACGCTCCAGGACGTCATCGAAGACCCGTCGGCGCAGGATCCCGAGGAGGTGGTGCTCGAAGACGACCGGATCCGGGTGCTGGAGCGGTGGCTGCAGGACCTCCGGCCTCGGGAGCGCCGGGTTCTGGAGCTCCGGTACGGCCTGGGCGATGAGGCGCCCCAGACCCTCGAGCAGATCGGGCGTGAGTTTGGCGTGACCCGGGAGCGGATCCGGCAGATCGAGATGAACGCGCTCAAGAAGCTCCGTCGGATGGCGGCCCGGGCCCGGGTCCCGTTCGGCGAGCTGTACTGACCCCTACCCGCAAGCGAGGAGGCAAGTGCGCCGTGGTGGAAGAACTCAAGAAAAAGATTCGGGATATCGAGGACTTCCCTAAGCCGGGCATCGTGTTCAAGGACATCACCACCCTTCTGCGCGACGCATCGAGCTTCAACCGGGCGGTGGACCTGATGGGCCACCGGTACCTGGAGCGCTCCATCGACGTGGTGGTGGGGATCGAGGCCCGGGGCTTCGTAGTAGGGGCTGCCCTGGCCTACAAGCTCAACAGGGGCGTGATCCTGGTGCGAAAACCGGGCAAGCTCCCCTACAAGACGCACTCGGTGAGCTACGAGCTTGAGTATGGGGCCGACACCCTCGAGATCCACCAGGACGCCGTCGAGCCGGGCCAGCGGGTGCTCATCGCCGACGATGTGCTGGCCACTGGGGGCACGGTGCGGGCCGTGGTGGACCTGGTACGCAAAACCGGCGGCGAGGTGGTGGAGTGCGCGTTCCTGGCGGAGCTCACCTTTCTCAAGGGCCGCGAGAGGCTGCAGGACGTGCCGGTCCACAGCCTGATTCAGTTCTGAGGGTGGGGACGCTGGAACGCCTGCGTGGGGGGGGACGACGGGCTCCCGGCCCTCCCCTCGGCGCCCACGTGTCGGTTGCCGGCGGACCCCTGACCGCGTGGGAGCGCACGGTTCGGCTCCGAGCCGAGGCGGCCCAGGTATTCCCCGGCAGCCCCCGGACCTGGGAGAGCCCTGTGCCCGGGCAGGAAGCGCTCGCCGAGGCCGGCGAGGCGTTCCGGCGCTCGGGTATCCCGGTGTTCGTCCATGCCATCTACCTGGTGAACCCCGCCTCCGACGACCCCGAGGTCCGGCGAAGATCGGTAGAGGCCCTGGCCCGGAGCCTGGAGTACGCGGCCGGTCTGGGGGCCCGAGGGCTCGTGGTGCACGTGGGGCACGGCAAGGGGGTGGTCCGGTTCACTGCCCTGGACCGGGTGCGGACGACCCTGGAGAGCGCTCGAGACCGCGCGAAGACGAGCGTGCCGTACCTGCTGGAGACGGGCTCCGGGAGCAGGGGCTCGGTGGGGTCCTGCCTCGAAGATCTGGTGGAGCTGGCGCGTGGGCTGGGCCGAGACACCCGGATCTGCGCCGACACCGCCCATTTGTTCGCCGCCGGCGAGCCGGTCCACACCGCCTGGGGCCTCGACGAGTGGCTCTCGGCGGTGGCGGCGGCGCTCGGGCCCGGCGCTGTGGGGCTCGTCCACCTCAACGACTCCAAGACCCCCTTCGCCTCCGGCCGCGACCGCCACGAGAACCTGGGCCAGGGCGAGATCGGCGGCCGGGCCCTGGCCCGCTGGGTGCGCCACCCGGCCCTTCGCACCGTGCCCTTCGTTATCGAGACCCCCGGCTTCGAACGCCAGGGCCCCGATCGCCAGAACCTGGCCCGGGCTCGCCGCTACCGTTGCGGCCCCCGGCGCTGAAGGACCGGTCCGCCGAGGCCCAAAATCGGCCCCCATCGAGGTTGTTGACAGAGCCCCGGGGCCGCGCGGTATACGAAAACCATATGCGGGAGAGAGCGTGGATCAGGGGGAGGCCATGCCAGAACATCCCGCCCATTCCCGAGCCCGACCAGCCGCGGCACACCCAACGAGGTGGCCGCGGCTGTTTTGCGTCAAGGATGCGGCTAGAACAGTTCTCGGCCGGGCCCCCCGCCCATCCCCGTCCCTGGCGAGGTATCGGCTGGTGATCCTGTTCCACCTGGGCGGCCTCCCCATGGACCCCGTTACCCACTAAAACGTCGGAAGAACCCCGAGGGGGCCGATGCATTGGCAGCGGGCCGCCTCCTCGCGTGCCTCCCTGGCCATGGCGGCCAGATCGTCGTAGGGAAGATCGAGGCACCCCTCCACCGCCTCCCGGAACGCGTCGAGCCCGATGCGCTCAATGGTGGCGGCGAGGCGCTCGTCGGGCTCGGCCCGGTCCCGGTACGTGCGGATGACGGCCGCCAGGTACCTCGGCACGTCGTCCGTGGGCACGGACGAGGCGATCTCCCGGCCGATCACCGGGGTGTTGCCCATCTTCCCCCCCACGAACACCTTCCAGCCGTCCACCGTCCCGTGGATCCCGAAGTCGTTGAGCTTCGTGTTGGCGCAGCAGTTGGGGCACCCGGACACGCTGATCTTGAACTTCATGGGCGTGGGGACCCCCCGGAACGTCTTTTCCAGCAGGGTCGCCAGGGGAAAGGTTCGCTGGAGGCCGAAGGGAGAGAAGTCCGCGCCGGGGCAGCACTTGACCTGCCGCACGTCCCTGCCGATGGAGCGCACGTCGAGGCCCGCGTCCATCACGGCCTGCCTCGCCTCGTAGTAATGCTCCCCGTCGATCCCCACGATGATCAGGCTCTGGGCCGTCGAAAGGTGGCCGACGCTCCCGTACCTCTCCACGATGTCGGCCAGGCTTCGGAGCTGCGAAGGGGACAGACACGCCGTGGGAACGCCCACCGAGAGTGCGTATTTGCCGTCGCGCTGCCGCCCGAGGCACCGGTGCCCCGGCGTCTTCTTGCGCTCCATTGTGGCTCTGCGAAGCTCGTTGTCGGGCCGGGCCGAGGTGTCCATGACGTCTCTCCTTTTCGTGGCCGGGAGCGCTCTCCAGGGGATGAAGGCGCGCGCCCGAGAAAGGGGCTCTCCGCAGGGCACCGAGGGGCAGAGCCTCGAACCCGGCCCACCCAGGGGGCCGGAGGGGCCCCGCGCTTCCCCGGAGGATGCTAGCCCTCGGATCCCCAGGGGTCAAACGGCGACCGGGGCGGCGCTGCCCCGGATGGGGAGCGGTACAGAGCCGGGAGCGTAAGAACGTTTGGACGTTGTTGTGGGTTCAGGGCGGTCCCAGTGGCGGGTTGGGGGCGCCGCGGAGACCCGGTGGGTGCGGGGTGTGGCGAGAAGCGCGCCCGGATCGATCTGCATGGCCGGGAGCAACACGTGATCGTACGCGGGGTGGCTCACGAGGTGATCACCCCCCAGGGGCGACGGGAGACGCCCCGTGCCCGGTTGCGGGATGGCCGGCGGCCCTCCCTTGGGCAGCACCAGGACCGAACGTTTGGCAACTGCGCACCGCCGTCCCCCAAGAGCCCCAGCGCCGTCCCCCAGGAGCTCAAAGTGTTCGGCATGGAGGGCCGGAATCGGTGTTCGATTTGGCCCGGATTGCGCGGTTAGGGACCTGTCATGGCCCCGGATCAAAGGAGGTGGCCCAGAGATCGGTGCCTCCCTCCACCCACAGGGCTGTCATGGTCCCGTCTGCACCCACGGCGATCTCCAGGTCGGACACCGCCGAGGTGGTGATCCGAATCCAGCCGGGCTCACCCCACCCGGCTGCTGGGTCGTATCTCACGGCCCGGATTCCACCCGACTCCACCCATGCCGCCAGCGCTGCCCCGTCGGGGCCCATGCCCACCGCCAAGTCCTCCGTGGCAGGTGTGTCGGTAGCCAGGGTCGTCGGCAGGCTCCAGGCGGCACCGGCGTCGTGGTAGGCTCCGAGCACTGCCCCGCCCTCCCGCCACAACGCCACCGCGTCGCCTTGCCCATCCGAGGCGAGCCGGGGGGAGGACGCAGAGGCTTCCCCCGAGTCAAGGGGCTGAGGGGACTCCCATCCGCTGCTGGGGCTGTATGCAGCCATCCACACCCGCCCGCCCTGGAGCCACAGGCAGAAGGCGGTACCTTCGTCTTGCATCTGCAGAGAGAGGCTCGACACCGGCTCGGTTCCGCCGGCATCGATCCTTACGGCCGAGGACCAGGCAGGGGGGGACTCGCTGATCACGTTCGTGCTGGACCACAGCTGCCCGTCCCGGATCCACACCACTACGACGCGGTTGGAGGAGTCCACCCCCACCTGGGGGGCAGAGCTCTCTCCTTCGCCCGGGTCCAGCTCTGGAAGCACCCCCCAGCTGTTGGCTGGCTTGGCGTAGCCGCGTATGAAGATGCTTCCCCCCGACTCCCAGGCCAGGGCTCCGTAGCCTCCATCGTTTAGGTCCAGGGTCACAGAAGCGGGAGTCCCTCCGGTGGAGTCCACCACCTCGGGAGTTGCCCACGGTTCGCCCGGCGTACGCCGCGACCACCGCACGACGTCCCCTTCGGGCCACACGGCGATCAGCATCCCTGCCCCATCCGCCGCCAGAGCCGGGCGCCCTGCGGATCCGGTGCCGGTGTCGAGGCGCACCGGATCGTCCCAGCCGTCGGAAGGGCCGTGCTCAGAGAACCAGATCTCTCCCTGGTCCTCCCAGGTGGCGGCCGTTTCGCCACTTGCCAAGGTGGCTGCGTCCGGTACCGAAGGGGTTTCGGTGTCCTGGACCACGGGCTCGCCCAGGGACCAGCCAGCGGCTAAAGACGTCGCGGAGACCACGACCTCGTCCGGCTGGCTGTCCAGCTCGCCGTCGCTGACCACGAGGCGCAGGACGTAGGAGCCGTCGGCGTCGGCGGTGAAGGAGGGGCGGACGTCTGCCGGGTCGGAGAGGGAGGCGGAGCTGCCCTGGGGCCGGGAGACGAGGCTCCAGGCGTAGGAGATCGTGTCACCGTTGGGGTCGGAGCTGGCAGAGCCGTCGAGGGTGACCACAGCCCCGGTCTCGACGCTCTGGTCGGGGCCGGCGTCGGCAGAAGGGGCGGCGTTGGCGGTGGAGGCGGAGACCACGACCTCGTCCGGCTGGCTGTCCAGCTCGCCGTCGCTGACCACGAGGCGCAGGACGTAGGAGCCGTCGGCGTCGGCGGTGAAGGAGGGGCGGACGTCTGCCGGGTCGGAGAGGGAGG
>Ga0256830_1000105_pt1 | contig 73425 bp, 61 predicted proteins | sample 128326metaG_FD_190537 | JGI IMG/M metagenome (GOLD analysis project Ga0256830, IMG submission 190537) | Hydrothermal vent microbial communities from Lau Basin, Pacific Ocean - 128-326 | ecosystem: Environmental > Aquatic > Marine > Hydrothermal vents | place: Pacific Ocean: Lau Basin | collected... | reverse complement strand
GGCGCCGCGATGGCCGAGCATGGGGTTGGACTCCCTAAGCCTCTCTATCTTCAGCTTTACCGTGTGAAATGGCACACCGAGCGCCTGCGCCAGCTGCTTTTGCGCCTTTTCGCTGTGCGGGACGAACTCGTGGAGCGGGGGGTCAAGCAGCCTTATGGTGACGGGCTTGCCCTCCATGGCCCTGAAGATCCCTGCGAAGTCCTTTCTCTGGAAGGGGATCAGCTCGTTGAGCGCCGCCTTCCTGGCCTCCGAGCTGTCTGCGATGATCATCCTCTGGATGGCGAGCCTGCGCTCTTCGGTGTCGAAGAACATGTGTTCGGTCCTGCAGAGCCCTATGCCCTCTGCCCCGAGCTTGACGGCGTTCTCTGCGTCATAGGGTGTGTCGACGTTGGTCCGCACCTTTAGGGCCCTTATCTCATCGGCCCACTTCATGACGGTCCTGTAGGACCTGGGCAGGACGGCCTTTATAAGCGGCATGGCGGTTCTGTAGACCTCACCGGTCGAGCCGTTGAGCGTTATCTCGTCGCCCTCCCCGAGGACCGTCTCTCCCACGCGTATGGTCTTTTCTTCGTAATCGATCGAAAGGTCCTCGCAGCCCACTATGCAGCATTTGCCCCAGCCCCTCGCCACGACGGCCGCGTGAGAGGTCTTCCCGCCCGTGGCCGTGAGTATCCCCTTGGCGGCGTGCATGCCGCCTACGTCCTCAGGGCTCGTCTCCTTTCGCACGAGTATCACGCTCTTGCCCTTAGCCGCCTGCCTTTCGGCCTCCCTGGCGCTCAGGACCACGTGGCCGGATGCGGCCCCGGGAACCGCCGGTATGCCCACGGCGAAGAGCTTTTCCCTGAGCTCGTCCGCTGGTATATTGGGGTCGATTATCGGGTAGAAGAGCCCCTCTATGTCCCTCGGGGTGATCCTTTGAACGGCCTCTTTCTTTGTGATGAGCCCCTCCTTGACCATGTCCGCGGCTATCTGGAAGGCGGCCTTCGGCGAGCGCTTGCCAGCCCTCGTCTGCAGGATGTAGAGCTTGTTCTCCTCGATGGTGAACTCTATGTCCTGCATGTCCTTGTAGTGCCGCTCGAGTTTCTTCCTGACCTCGACGAGCTCGCGGTATATGTGTGGCATCTTGCGCCTGAGGTCGCTCAGGTGTATGGGGGTGCGTATGCCGGCGACCACGTCCTCGCCCTGCGCGTTCATCAGGACGTCGCCGTAGAAGGAGTTCTTTCCGGTGTTGGGGTCCCTTGTGAAGCACACGCCGGTGCCGGATCTCTCGCCCATGTTGCCGAAGACCATCTGGACCACGTTGACCGCGGTGCCGAGGAGCCCGGTTATCTTCTCAACCCTCCTGTAGGTGACCGCCTTTTCCGCCATCCACGAATCAAAGACAGCGTCAATGGCCCCCCACAGCTGCTCGATCGGATCCTGCGGGAATTCCTTCTTCGTGTAGAGCCTGTAGATCTCCTTCATCCTCGGGATCAGCTCTTCGAGCTCCTCCTCGTTCACGTCGGTGTCGACTATCCTGCCGGTACGCCTCTTGAGCCTCGTTCTGGTCCTCCTTGTCTTTATGTCGTCGAACTCCTCCTCGAACTTCTCCCGGGGTACACCCATCGCCGTAGAGCCGTACATCATTATGAAACGCCGGTACGCGTCGAGTGCGAAGCGCCTGTTGGAGGTCTTTCTGGCGAGCCCCTCCACCGATCTGTCGTTGAGCCCCAGGTTGAGTATGGTCTCCATCATGCCCGGCATGGACATGGCTGCACCGGACCTCACCGACACAAGGAGGGGGTCGTCCGGGTCACCGAGCCTTTTGCCGACCAGCCTTTCAAGCTTTCTGAGGTTTGCTTCAACCTCCTCTTTCAACCCCGGCGGGTACCTTCTGTTGTTTTTATAATAGATGTTGCAGACCTCGGTCGTTATTGTAAAGCCCGCGGGAACAGGCAGCCCCAGATTCGTCATTTCAGCCAAGCCGGCCCCTTTTCCCCCCAAAAGCTCCTTCATCGTTCCTTTGCCTTCGGCCTTGCCGTTGCCAAAGAAGTAAACGAACTTTTTCTTCGCCTTCGCCATAGAATCCTCCAGATTACCCGTGTTTTAATAACTTAGAGGTGCGCAGCCGCCATCGCCCGGTAACCGGTGCTATGTTTGTAAGTATAATCCACATAAAGGGATTTTTTCGCAGGACCCCGGTGATCCAGCCGTTCAATGGTCCGGTCAGACGGGTCCATAGAAAAATAGCAAAAAAAGAATGAAAAGTCATCAGGTAATTTTAAAAATTTACGGGAGGTGCGCGGCGGGAAAAACCTAGCTCCTGTCGCTTGATCTCCATCAGGAAAAAGAGCCGTCGTTTTTCACTTTTATTGTCTTGACACCAAATTGTCTGCTATGATATATTAAAACATTAAAAAAGCCTTGAAGATAAATACTTATGAGAGTTGCCATGGGGAACAATAACAACAACAGCCTTGTCGGCCTGATAAATACCGGTAAGGAAAAGGGTTTTCTGACCTACGACGAGATAAACGACGCCTTCTCGGACGACAACTTTTCCGTCGAGGAGATGGACAACCTCCTGGAGACCCTGGGGGAACTCGGCATAGAGGTGGTCGATACCGCCGAGGAGAAGTCTCCGGTCATCGAGGAGGAAGCGGTCGAGGTGAAGCAGGAGGAGGTGTACGAAACCGAGAGGCTGGAGGACCCTGTAAGGATATACATGAGGGAGATGGGTGCGGTCGCGCTCCTAAAGAGGGAAGAAGAGATCGTGCTCGCCAAGAAGATAGAAGAGGGCAGGGAGGCGCTCAAGAGGCTCACGCTGAGCAGTCCGTTTGCGCTCAGGGAGGTGTTGCGGCTTACAAAGAGGATAAAGGAAGGAAAGACCTCCATAAGGAAGCTCCTCGAAGAGGCCGAAGAGGGCCAGTTCGACGAGGAGTATACGGCCGAGATAATCTCCAAGATAGAAAGGCTCAAGAGGAGAAAGCCCGAGAACGCCTACAAGGTGCTCAAGGACATGAACCTGAGCTATAACGTAATCCAGAGGATCGTTGAGAGGGTCGTCAGGCTGGAGCGTCTGATCGAGCGCGAGGAGAAGAAGAGGGGACCCAAGAAGTCGGAGCGTGCAAGGGCCCGCGTAAGGCGCATTCTCAAGATGCTCGGGATGAAGAGGTCCGAGCTCAAGGCCCTTGCCACGGACGTCAAGGTCCACAACTACCATATGTGGGAGGCCAAGCAGAGGCTCATAGAGGCCAACCTGAGGCTAGTGGTAAGCATAGCCAAGAGGTACGTAAACCTCGGCCTCAAGTTCTCCGACCTCATCCAGGAGGGCAACATAGGCCTTATGAAGGCGGTCGACAAGTTCGACTACAAGAAGGGCTACAAGTTTTCAACGTACGCCACCTGGTGGATAAGGCAGGCCATAACGAGGTCCATCGCGGACCATGGAAGGACGATAAGAATACCGGTCCACATGATAGAGACCATCAACAGGCTCCTGCAGACATCGAGGCAGCTTCTGAAGGAGCTCGGCAGGGAGCCGGACCCCGAGGAGATGGCCGAGAGGATGGACATCCCGATCTCCAAGGTGAGACGTATCCTCAGGCTCATGAAGCAGACATTGAGCCTCGAGACCCCGATCGGCGATGACGAGGAGAGTTCCCTCGGAGACTTCATCGAGGACGAAAAGTCTCCGTCCCCGGCCGAAGCGGCCATAGAAAAGGACCTGGCCTATCAGACGGAGCAGGCGCTGCACAGCCTCACCCAAAGGGAGCAGAAGGTGCTCAAGATGAGGTTCGGCATAGGCGAGCGCCAGGATTACACGCTCGAGGAGGTTGGAAAGGTCCTGGGGGTCACAAGGGAGAGGGTCCGACAGATCGAGGCCAAGGCCATAAGAAGGCTCAGGCACCCGACCAGGGCGCGGCTTCTCAAGGCATTCTGTGAGAGCTGATGGTCGATAACAACGACTAAACGCACAAAGAGGCGGCCTCTGCGGCCGCCTCTTTTTTTACATGCATCGCGAGCACATCCCCCCGCAGCGGGCTTCGGGGTTAGCGAGCGAAATATAATCGGATAATTCCTTTTGCTGCAGGAATCTTCAATCCGCCTTTGCGGCTAACCTTTCGAGCAACCTTGCCGCCTCCTCGGTCGATGGTCCTTGGATCCTCAAAAGCTTAAGCCGGGAGGATTCCCCTTTTTCAACAGCAACGCAGGACCTCTTTACCCCGAGGAGCCCGGAGACGAAACGTACAAGGGCCCTGTTCGCCTCTCCTTCGACCGGCGGGGCGGTGAGCCTTATCTTGAGCGCACCTTGATGGATGCCGCAGACCTCGTTGCGCGAGGCCCTTGGCTGCACATGGACCTTCAGGTAGACGCCGCCCTTTGCCGGATTTATGAAAGAATGTCCGCCGGCGGCCGTCCCTTGAGAGCTTCCCCCTCTGTCTTTCATGTCGCCTACTTGGGAAAGAATGCCAGCTTCTCGGTCTCCTCGTCTTTCTTGCTCGAATCCTTCTCCTCGATGGCGAGGATGCTCAGGTGGTACTCGAGCGTCGACTTGAGGGATGTCTCGAGCTCTACCCGCTGTTTCTTGAGCTGGGCTATCTCCTGCTGGATCTCCAGGACGCGGTCGCGCGCCTGGCGGGTGATGTCGTCCGCCTGCTGGCGTGCCTCGGCTACTATGAGTTCGGCCTCCTTGCGGGCGTTGTTCTTGAGGTCGTCCACCATCTTCTGGGCCGTGGTTATCGTGTCCTTGAGTATGACCTCGCGCTGTTCGTGCTCGGAGAGCCTGGCGGATGTGTCCTTGAGCCTCTGCTCAAGCCCCGCTATTTCCTTGGCCGCCTCGGTCAGGGCCTCCGCGCACAGTTCGCGGAGCGCCTCAACGTCCTTCCTGTTGTAGCCGAATAGGCTCCTTCCAAGCCGATACTCCTTTATCTCCAGAGCAGTTATACCCATCACACCACCTCCTTGTCAGGCGTTAGGGGTTGCGCCTAAAAGGCATGTCCTGTGCCGAGTCTTATCGCGATGTCCCGTATGGTCCTTACCAGAAAGGTCTGCAGAAACATGATGATCATTATCACTATGATGGGCGAGACATCCAGACCCCCGAGGTACGGCAGCCTCCTCCTTATGGGGTAGAGAACCGGTTCGGTTATGCGGTAGAGGAACTGGACTATGGGGTTGTAAGGGTCCGGGTTCACCCAGGAGAGAAGCACCCTTATGATGATGATCCACATGTACAGGGTAAGCCCCCATGAAAGTATCATGGCGAATGCTTCAAGAAGGTTTGAAAGCACGAACATTTTTCACATCTCCTTAATAAGGCTTTTAAGGATCATTGGGCACGATAAATACCTTATCGACCCATGCCGGACAGTTCCTTAGCCCTTTTTGCCGCCCTGTCCACCGCGTCGGCCACGATCGAGGCAAGACCCGCCTCTTCAAAGACCCTCAGCCCCTCGACCGTGGTGCCGCCGGGCGAGGCGACCATTTCTATGAGCTCGGTCAGCTCCTTTCCGCTCTTTCGTGCGAGGTTCGCCGCCCCGGCGGTTGTCTTAAGTACGAGCCTCTTGGCGATGTCCCTGGGGATGCCAGCCTTGATGCCGGCGTTGATGAGGGCGTCCATGAAGAGGAAGATGTACGCCGGGCCGCTTCCGCTCAGCCCGGTGACCGCGTCCATGAGGGATTCATCTTCAAGTACTACAACGTCGCCGACCGCCCCCATGATCGCGCAGGCAAGCCGGAGCCTTTCTTCTCCCACCCCCTCTTCCGCGTACAGCGCCGTTGCGCCTTCTCCTATGAGCGCCGGGGTGTTGGGCATGGCCCTTATGATCGGCACGGGCCGGTGTATCCCGCCCCGGATGAGTGCATCCTGTATGGCGGCGACGGTCTTGCCCGCTACGGCTGAGACCACGAGCTTATCCGGCGTGATCTCGCGGGCCACCTCTGTCAGGACATCGTCCAAGGTGTCCGGCTTTACCGTGAGTAGTATTATGTCCGCAGATCTCGCGACCTCGTGGTTCTTGCTGAAGACCTTGACCTCGTACGCCTCGGCCATGTAGAGGAGCCTCTGGCTGTCCTTGTCTCCGGCTATTATCTGGCCGGGGCTCACCATGCCCGACGATATGAGCCCCTTTATGAGGGCCTCCGCCAGGTTGCCCGAACCGAGAAAGCCTATGGTCTTTTTTGTGAGCACGGTGGGGCTGCTCCTTCAACCCTTGCCGGGGGATCGTGAGGCCTTTTTCGCGGTCTTTTTTGATGTGCTTGCCGCCGGTCCGGCGCCAGGCTTGGCCTTGGCCTTCTTTGCCGCCTTCTTCTGCTCCCGTTCCCCGAATATGGCCCGGCCGATCCTGACGATCGTCGCCCCCTCTTCTATAGCCACCTCGAAGTCGTGCGACATGCCCATCGAAAGCTCGTGCATGGATACACCGGGGATGTTTTCCCTGTTTATCCTTTCGGCTATCCTTCTGAGCGTCATGAAGTAGGGTCTGGAGAGCTCGCTGTTTTCGTGGTAGGGAGGGATCGTCATAAGGCCCTTGAGCCTTACGTTCTCAAGCTCGGCTATCTCCCTGGCGAGTTTGCTCACCCCTTGTACGTCGACCCCCTTCTTCGTCTTTTCACCGGCGATGTTCACCTCTATCAGTATGTCAATGGGTTGCTTCGCCCGCTTGGATATGACCTTTGCCAGTTCGATGGAGTCGACCGTCTCGATCATGTCGAACAGTTCTACGGCCTGTTTCGCCTTGTTCTTCTGCAGGTGTCCGATGAAGTGCCAGGATATGGGCTTTTTTTTAAGCTTTTCTATCTTCTCCTGCGCTTCCTGAACGTAATTCTCCCCGAAGATACGAGCCCCTGCGCTGAAGGCCTCCTTGATCCGTTTAAGCTCCACGGTCTTGGTGACGGCGACGAGCTTTATCTCAGCCGGGTCCCTGCCGGACTTCCTGGCCGCCCTTTCCATTTTGTAGTAGATCCTTGCAAGATTTTCTGCTATGGTGCCGCTCATCCTGCACCCCACGTCATGATTTAGGCATGAAAATGCATAGAGCGCGTACTCCCTGCGGTTCGCCGCAGGGGACAGAAGGCGCTGTCAGATCTCTTTGCCGTACCTTGATGCCATGGCCAGGGCACGGCTCTACCATATTATCAGCATCTTATAGCATATTCAGGTGTTCAATCCAAGTGAAATCTTTGATTTTTTTTGATTTTTTGGCATGTTTACGGCCGCTTGCCCTGAAGATGCGTATCAGGCGCATCACCGGCGGCATGCCGCACGGGCTTTGAAACAGCCGCCCATGCCTTCAAAAGACGGTTATAAGAACGACCCCGGCCAGCATGACGGCACTCCCCAAAAGCCGTTCCTTTATCCTCTCCTCATGGAAGAAGAGCCTTCCGTAAAGGACGCTGAAAAGAAGGTTCGTTCTCTTGACCGATATCATGTATGCGACGTCCGTAAGGCTTATGGCTATGAAGTGCGATATTATCATGGCTGCGGTGAAGGCCCCTATGAGCAGGAAAGAGGCCGGCCTCGACAATACACCCCGCAGACGGCCTTTGGCGGCCACCACGGCAGTAAGTACCGCGACGAAGATTATCGAGTAGAAGCAGCCGAAGAATACCGGTCCGGAACGTTGTACGGCGATCTTGCCCAGCGTGGATGTCACGCTGAATATGAGCGCCACCGCTATCATGAGGAGCGAGCCCTTCTCCTCCCACACGGCCCGTATCGGGGCGAGTATTCCGTTCCTGGATGCGCTTGCATTGAGGATGTACGCACCTGCGGCGATCAGCACTATCCCGAGCATCCCCGAGCGGTCCGGCCATTCACCGAGGAGGATGAAGGCGATGAAGACGATGAACACCGGGCTCAGCGCCATGAATGGAATGGTGAGTGAAAGCGGCGAGGCCTTAATCGCCTTTACGTAGAGCACAAGGGCCAGAAGCTCAAGCGGCACAAGGGCGGCCACCACCACCCAGAACCACAGGTCGAGTGAGGGGATGGGGACAAAGAAGAGCGGTACGGCTACAAACGGCAGCGCATAGCCCCTCCTTACCCACATTATTACGAACTCGTCCGTATCTCTGAGGGCGCGTTTGCTCAGCGCGTCCATGGTCGCCAGCGAGAACGCCGTAAGGAAGGCAAAGGGTATCCAGTTCATATCGGCCTTGAAACGGGGCTCAGGCCTTCAACGCGCCTGTCCCGTACGGGGGTCGGCCGTCCTGCGGGCCCTTGTGAAGGTTTGTGACGATCCTGCATGGAGACGGGCGGAGACGGCGGCGCCATGGATGGATCGCGGAGGTCCTCAACACGGGACCATGAAGACCTTAGCCCCCAGTTCATATGCCACGATCCCCACACCCACTATCGATGCGGTCTCGGTGCGCAGTATGCGTTGCCCCAGCGTTACGGGGATGAAGCCGGCTTTTGACGCCTCTTCCACCTCGTCCGCGGTGAACCCGCCTTCCGGGCCGACCAGAAGCGCGACACTACGCGCCCTGCTTTCGTGTAGCACGTCCTTGAGCGCCCTGCGGCCCGCGCCCTCGACGAGCATGAGCCTGAGCTCGCTTTCCGCCGCGGTGGAAAGTGCGTCCGCAAATGAGCGGTATGGCAGGAGCTCCGGCAGTGTGGCCCTTCGCGACTGTTTGGCCGCCTTCAGCGCCACCGAACCCCACCTGTGGGCCTTTTTCTGCCTCGATTCCCTCTCTTCGAGGCTTATCGACCTTTCGGACTTGAAGGGCACGATGCAATCGGCCCCGAGCTCCGTTGTCTTCTGTATCACGAGCTCCATGCGCTCGCGGTCCGGCAGCGCCTGAAGGAGGGTTATGCGGACTTCATTCGCCCTGGTGAAGCCCGTGTCTTCGAAGACGTAGAGTGTCGAGCCTTCCCCGGTAAGCGCTGTTATCCTGGCCCTGAAGAGCCTCCCTTCGCGGTCCGAGACCGTAACCGCCTCGCCCGGCCTCGGGCTCCAGAGCATGAGGTTTTCGAGTCTCTCGCCCTCGATCTCGAAGCTCCTTCCGGGTGCGACCGTCCCGTTGAGGACTATTTCGCCCTTTCCTCCTGCGGCCATGAGAGGATTTTATGCCAGGGTGCAAGGTATGTCAATCCGGGTGCAGGCATGCTGCAATATCCGTAATGAGGCGACATCATGGAGGTAATTGCTTGACGAACACCGGGACCGCTGATTTAATGTTTCATGTTCATGATCATACATGCAACCTCAAATTGACGCATACAAAGGCGTATCTGAAAAAAAATGGCCGACAGGGTGGTGATACACATCGACATGGACGCCTTTTTCGCCTCGGTCGAGCTTAAAAGGAGGCCGGAGCTTGCCGGAAAGCCCGTTGTTGTCGGAGGCTCGGGAGACCCTGCGAGCCGCGGTGTCGTCTCGGCCGCCTCATACGAGGCGCGAAGGTACGGCATACGCTCCGGCATGCCGCTTAAGCGGGCGGCAAGGCTTTGTCCCGAGGCCGTTTTCCTGCCGGTCGACTTCGAGGCATATGAGAGGGAGTCGGAGAGGTTCATGGCCATACTCAGGGGGTATACCGACCTTGTCGAATCGTTCGGCCTTGACGAGGCCTTCGTCGAGTTGCGGGTAGGCCGGGACGAGGATCCCCTTGAAAGGTCCGTCAGTGTGGCCAGGGAGATAAAGAGAAGGGTTCGGGAGGAGCTGGGGCTTTCCTGCAGCGTAGGCGTGGCCCCGAACAAGCTCCTTGCGAAGCTTGCAAGCGGCATGAGAAAGCCGGACGGTTTCTTCGTCATCAGGAAGGAGGAGGTGACAAGGGTACTGAGGAATATGGACGTCCTAAGGCTCTGGGGCGTGGGGCCTAAGACCGAAAAGAGGCTCCACTTTCTCGGTATAAGGACCATCGGGGACCTGGCGGGCGTGCCGCTTCAGCATCTTGTCGGGAACTTCGGTCCGGTCCTCGGGCGCATGCTCCATGAGCACGCCCGCGGCATCGACGACAGTCCGGTGGTTCCGTTCCACGAGCCCGGTTCGATGTCGAGGGAGGTGACCTTCGAGCGTGATACCGGCGACCTGTACTTCATCAAGGAGACCCTGTATGAGCTTACGAAGGACGTCGTCAAAAGGCTGAGGGAAGAGGGTTACAGGGCAGGGAACGTTACGATCAAGGTCCGTTACGCCGACTTTCAGACCATTACGAGATCCAGCACCTTCCCCTCGCCGACTGAATCGATGAACGATATCTGTACAAAGGTGCTCGAGCTCCTCGGCAGGGTGGATCTTGCCAAGAAGGTAAGGCTTGTGGGGGTGAAGGTCGCGGGCCTTGAAAAGGTGTAGCCGACACATTCTCCGGCCGCGGGGTCGGCGGGCAATAACGCGGTCGAAGCCTCCTTACGGGTACGAAAGCCTGTACGTCTGTACAACCGCCTGTAATGACAGTGTTTTTCAGGTCCGCGGTCTCGCCGTTTTCCGTGCAGCCGGGTACAAAGTCCTTGAGTTTTACCACGCATTTCGGTATAATGTTTTTGCACACCCAACCGGTTTCCCGCCACAAGAAATATCAACAAGGGGAGGTGTCCCTCCGTGTTTAGAAAGATCTCGACACTGATAGTATTCTCGATATTCCTCCTTGCGGCCGTACCGGCCAGGGCCGGAGACGCCATGGAAAAGACCCTACGTGACGCCGTCTACGGCGGTATAGTCGGGGCGCTCATGGGCGCCGCTGTCATGGCCTTCACCGATGAACCAGAAGACCACCTCGGCTACATTCCGGCAGGGGCCGCCGCCGGTGTGCTCGCTGGCAGCGCATACGGCTTCACCACCGGGGTGGCGGACGACTACTACGCCGATGCGGAGGTTGATGAGGTTGGTGTGGAGCCGGGCCTGCAGATGCCTACCGTAAAGGCCGTCGAGCTTCGCGACAAGAGGACGGACACCGTCGAGGTCATAAGCATACTTAACATCTTCAGATACCGGTTCTGACCCGCACCGGGATCATACCCGGCCCACCAACATGCACACCGATCGTGTTCCCTGCGGCACGTTGCACGGAGCCTGAGTCCCGTCCGGGGCTGGGAAGGCCCGGCCGGTTCCGACCTGTATGAAGACCTTCTCAGCGGGCGGCCTTCCGTTGTGTACGGGCGTGCCTTATGCGTGCGCCTCGAGCCTTCCTTCTGCCGCCTCTTCCGGCCACAGCCTCTGCTGAATCGCCTTTACGAGGGGTGCAAGTGTTTCCGGGGCCTTGGCCGATACGGCCACGGCGTTGTACCTGGCGCAGAGGTTCGCCGTAACGGCAGGGTCTGCAAGATCTGTCTTGTTGAAGACCGTAAGCCGCGGTATGTGAGAAAGCCCTATCTCGTCGAGCAGCCTCTCCACTGTCTCCATGTGCATCTCGAAGCCGGGATCGCTTATATCCACAACATGCAGCAAGAGATCTGCATCCTCCATCTCTTCGAGTGTTGCCTTGAAGGCCTTCTTAAGCTCCTCCGGCAGGTCCTTGATGAAGCCCACGGTGTCGGTTATGACGGCGTCCCTTTCCCTCGGGAAGCGGAGCCTGCGCGTTGCCGTATCGAGTGTCGCGAAGAGCTTGTCCTCCACAAGGGTCGTACTCCTTGTCAGGGCGTTCAAAAGTGTGGACTTGCCGGCGTTGGTGTATCCCACTATCGATATTATGGGTACGCCGCTCCGCGCCCTGCGGCGTCTTCGCTCGAGCCTTCCGCGGCTCAGGTCCTTAAGCACCTTTTCCAGGTGGCTTATCCTGTCGGCCACGCGTCTTCTGTCGACCTCGAGCTTCGTTTCACCGGGACCGCGGCCTCCTATGCCGCCGGCGAGCCTTGAAAGGGAGGTGCCCTTTCCCGTTAGCTTGGGCAGCAGGTACTTGAGCTGTGCAAGCTCCACCTGTACCTTTCCGTCCCTGGAGTGGGCCCTGCGGGCGAATATGTCGAGGATGAGCTGGGTACGGTCTATCACCTTAAGCTCGGTTATGTCTCCTATTTCCCTGACCTGCGTGGGGGTGAGCTCCTGATCGAAAATGAGCAGTGTCGCCTGCTTCTGAAGCGCATTTATTATGAGTTCTTTTATCTTGCCCGAGCCCATGAGGTAGCGGGGGTTTATCCTCTTGGGCCTCTGGTGGACCTCGTCCACGACGATAACGTCGCTCGTGCGGGCAAGGGACCTAAGTTCAGAGAGAGAGTCGAGCTGCTCTTCCACCGGTCTTGTGGACACACTTACAAGTATCGCCCGTTCCCTCCTGTCGTCCACGTCCCTTACAACGGCCCTGCCCATCTCGTCCTCGAGCGATCCTACGAAGGCACTGAAGTCCTTTATGCGCTCCTCCATCCTGTGAAATGGTACGGAAGGCTCGATGTGACAGGGGCCTTCTTCCGTACCCGCGGGCAGAAGGTAGGCCGTGTAAAGATTCAGCGGCAGCCCGTCTTCTCCTACACCTATGGCGGCCATCATGTCGAGCCGAAGCAGCGCGAGGTCAGTAAGGTCGTCCTTTGAAAGGGGTTCGTTCTTTAGGTGGGTGTGTATGCAACGCACCCCCCTGAGCGCCCTTCTCCCGAGCGGGTACTCCGTAAGAAGCGGGATTACTATCTCCTTTTCGTCGCCCACTATGGCCGCCGCGACCCTGCCCCTGCGGTCGATGATGACGCCTATCTGGCGCTTTATCTCGCCGGAGAGTTCGGTGATGTATCTTGCAAGCTCGGGTGTGATGAGGTTGGATGGCGGGACCCTGCGTCTGTAGATACGCTCGAGTCTTTTTATCTGGCTCGACTTGAGCCCCTTTGTATTTCCGTAAAGCTGTGGAATAGGGTCTAACCTCCTTAAATTCTTGGTGTTCCTGGTTAAAATTATATCATCTCCGCGGTGTTAAGGCAAATCGTCCCGCGACATAGGCGAAACCGCTCCTTCGGGAGACCTTTTGTGCCTCCCGGCCCATGACGAAAATGGACGGCATGTGCATTTTTAAGTCACCTCGAGTGAGCTCAGGGAATCTTCAAAGGTAAGTAAGTTTGTATTATATTTACTAACTAACCCCAAAGACCGCTGCGGTGTTCGCGCTCGCTATGCATTTTCAACATTGCTTAAGATCCTCCCGGCTCATGCAGCCTTCCCTGATATATCCGTTTGACTGGGAGGATCTTTTCTGTTAAGAATCTTCTCATGGAGCCTCGTGGTTATATCGAGTGCATTTAAGTCAGGAGGTCAGTACTATGGCAAAGGAGTACAGGATCCTTATAGGCGGCGAGTGGAAGGCGTGCGATAGGAGGCTAGAGGTTAGAAGCCCCTTTGACGACAGTATCGTGGGGGTCACCTATCTGGCTGGACCTGGGGAGCTCGCAGAGGCTGTAGAAAAGGCCCACTCGGCCTTCGGTGAACTCAGGGACCTTCCATCCTACAGGAAGGCGGAGATCATCGGCCGGGTCGTGGCAGGGCTTGAGAAGCGTGAGGAGGAGCTTGCAAGGACCATGGCCCTTGAGGCAGGCAAACCCATCGTGGATGCAAGGGTCGAGGTGAGGAGGGCCATGAATACCTTCAGGATAGCCTCGGAGGAGGCGAGGCGGCAGGTCGGGGAGGTTATACCGCTCGATGTGAGCGCCGGCGCCGAGAAGAGGGTGGGTATTGTAAGAAGGTTCCCGGTCGGTGTCGTACTCGGTATCACGCCCTTCAACTTCCCGCTAAACCTTGTCGCCCACAAGGTCGCCCCTGCGATGGCCTGCGGATGTCCCATAATAGTAAAGCCCGCATCGAAGACCCCTCTTACGGCGCTTCTGCTCGGGGAGATCATAACAGGGGCCGGCTGGCCCGCCGGAGGCGTGAACATAGTGCCTTCCTCTGGTGCCGATGCGGAGAGGCTACTTGAGGATGAAAGGATAAGGAAGCTTACCTTTACCGGCAGCCCTGAGGTGGGGTGGCGGCTTAAGGAAAGGTCCGGACCAAGGCGTGTAACCCTTGAGCTCGGCGGTAACGCCGGGGTGATCGTCCATGACGACGCGGACCTTGACTTCGCGGTGAAAAGATGCACCACCGGTGCCTTCTCCTACGCAGGGCAGGTGTGCATATCCGTACAGAGGATATACGTGCAACGCACCGTGTTCGATGCATTCAGAGACAGGTTCGTGGAGAGCGTCCGGGCGCTCAGGCTCGGGGACCCTCTCGATGAGGCCACGCAGGTGGGCCCGATGATAGACGAAGCTTCCGCCGCAAGGACCGAGGAGTGGGTGCGTGAGGCCGCGGCAGGCGGTGCGAAGATCCTTGCAGGTGGAAGGCGCAGGGGGAGGCTCTTTGAGCCCACGGTCCTCACATCCACGAGCCCCGGGATGAAGGTCTGCTCCAAGGAGGCGTTTGCACCGATCGTTGTGCTCGAGCCTTATGACGACTTCAACGAGGCCCTCGGGAAGGTCGATGACTCTGCATACGGCCTTCAGGCGGGGATCTTTACAAGAGATGTAAAGAAGATATTCCATGCCTTTGAAAGGCTCGAGGTGGGTGGTGTGGTGGCAGGCGATGTGCCCGCCTTCAGGGTCGACAACATGCCCTACGGGGGTGTGAAGATGAGCGGCTTCGGCAGGGAGGGGGTCAGATACGCCATAGAGGAGATGACTGAATTGAGGCTGCTTGCGCTTAACCTCGTCTGATGCCCATAGTTGATAGTCCGGAGCCCGGCAAAACGTGAGTTGCTCAGGCCGGGATCAAAAAAGACTTGAGTTTTGCCTTGGGCTGGGTTAGGATGTCGTGTAGCATATTGTATACTGTATACAGAAATTAAAACCAAAGGAAAGGGTGGTGATGTCAAGTGGCTCTTAAGATTACCGAAGACTGCGTTGCGTGTGGAGTGTGTCAGCCGGAGTGCCCGGTCGACGCCATCAGCGAGGGGGATCCGATCTACAGCATCGATCCCAGCAAGTGTGTTGAGTGTGAGGGTTATTACGACTCACCCAAGTGTGCGGAGGTCTGCCCGACGGACGCATGCGTGCCTGCTTAGGATCCTGTGTAGGATCTTCGGGTGAGGTTCAAAAGCGTTACAGGCATCTTTTGCGCGGGCATCTGGGCGGAGTAGAAGGTTTTTTATGGATACGGCCTCCTTTCGGTGTATGGGAGGCCGTATCTTCTCATGAGTCGAGAAGATCGCCGGACCTTATGAAATGAAAGAATTCGCTGTATTCTGGGGTTGCACCATACAGGCACGCTTTCCCTTCCTCGAAAAGTCCGTACGTACCGTCCTGGAGGGGTTCGGCCTGCCGTACAGGGATATCGACGGATTTACCTGCTGTCCTGAAAAATCCCTTGTAAACAACGTCGACCACGGCCTGTGGACCCTTACCGCCGCAAGGAACATGGCGATAGTGGACGAGAAGGGGCTCGATCTGGTAAGTCCCTGCACAGGATGTGTGTCGAACCTGGCTACGGTCAAGGGTGAGATAGAGGCTAACCCTGCTGAGAAGGATGCTGTGAACGCCATGCTGAAGGGGGTGGGAAGGAGGTTCAGCGGGGAGGCCGGGCTGAGCCACCTCGTCCCGTTCTTTCACGACAAGGTCGGCGTACACAGGATAAGGAACACCATAAAGAAGGACTTCAAGGGGATGAGGCTCGCCGTCCACTACGGATGTCACATGATGAGGCCGTCCCATGCGCTGAAGAGTGATGACCCCCTTGAGCCGCAGAAGTTCGACAACCTGCTGAAGGCACTGGGCGCCGAGAGCGTGAATCACACAACTAAGCTTATGTGCTGCGGACAGGGGCTCGACAGGGTTGACCAGCATGACAATGCGCTGCACATGGCCAGGATGAAGCTGAGGGAGCTTCGAAGCTTGGGGGTCGACGCCATGGTGCTCTGTTGCCCTTCGTGCTTCCTCCAGTTCGACAACAACCAGTTTCTCATGGAGAAAGACGGCGAGAGGTTCGGGGTGCCGGTGCTCTACTTTACGGACCTGCTGGGTCTTGCGATGGGCTACAGCCCCGATGAGTTGGGGTTGGCATTGCACAGGATCGATGTGGGTCCTTTCATCGAGAAGTGGCGCGAGCTCTCATCCAGGCCCTCTCCGGCGGAGCTGATCGATGAGGAGCTCAAAAAGCAGGGGGCCTTTGTTTAGCGCGGTCCCGTATCACGTATCTTGAACGGGTTTGAGCTCTCTCGGCGGGCTCGGGGAATCGCCCGGTCGTGCTTCGCAATGTATCTTTAATAAGGACGATCGTTATGTTGGAGACCCATCTGGACTTCAATCTTTTGAGTAAATGTTCGAATTGCGGGGCGTGCTACGATATATGCCCCATGTGCCTCAATGCGGACGGCTACGACCCGAGGGCCGTCATAAAGGATATCCTCGAGGGCAGGGCCGAGAGGTGGCTTTCGTCCGAGAGCATCTGGCAGTGCCTTGAGTGCCACTACTGCCTGGAGATGTGCTACCAGCACTATGGCTTCGAGAACGCGATGACCGCCATGAGGCTTTACGCTACCAAGAAAGGGGTGTACCCTCAGCAGGTCAAGCGCGGATGGGATATGTTCGTAAAGACCGGAAAGCTCGGAGAGCCCAACGTGCATGCCAGAAAAAGGCTGGAGCTTCCGGAGCCCAAGAAGTCCGGCAAGGACGAGTTCCTGAAACTGCTTGCGCTTTACAGGGAAGCGAAGTGCGGGGAGCATGAAGAAGAAAGGACCTAAGGAGTCGAGGGGATGAATCACAATTTTCAAAAGGACATAGCGGGCTGCGGCCTTACAGGCATAATAAGCAGAAAAAAGAGGAGGCTCGACGGAAGCCTCATAAAGAACTCTCTCTGCCTCATGCGGGACAGGGGTAACGGGCTTGGGGCCGGTTATGCAGCTTACGGTATATACCCGGACTTCGAGGACTTCTATGCCTTCCACGTCATGTATGACGACCGGACGAGCAGGATGGAGATGGAGGAGCACCTCAAGGACAGCTACGACGTGGAGAAGATCGAGGAGATACCTACCTTCCCTGTAAAGTCCATTGTAATAAGCCCGCTCCTTGTGCGTTACTTCGTTAAGCCCAAGAAGGGCAGGCTCGTGGGCGGCATAAGCGAGGACGATTTTGTCGTAAAGACCGTCATGAAGGTCAACAGCGAGATAGAAGGCGCCTATGTCTTCAGTTCCGGAAAGAACATGGGGGTCTTCAAGGGGGTGGGAAATCCGAAGGAGATAGCGGAGTTCTATAGAATAGAGGAGTACGAGGGGTACATCTGGACCGGACACACGCGTTTTCCCACGAACACCCCTGGATGGTGGGGCGGAGCACATCCCTTCACGCTTCTTGACTGGTCGATTGTGCATAACGGAGAGATATCATCCTACGGGATAAACAAGAGGTACCTCGAGATGTACGGCTACAAGCTCACGCTGCTCACGGATACGGAGGTTGCGGCCTATCTCTTGGACCTTCTCGTGAGAAAGCACGGGCTTGACATAAAGACCGCCTGTACGGCGCTGGCCGCCCCGTTCTGGAAGGACGTGGACAGGATGGAGGATGGCAGGAGGGAAGTGCTTACCGCGCTGAGGCTGACCTATGCAAGCGCCCTCCTGAACGGCCCTTTCTCGCTCCTCTTCGGCCACTCGAAGGGGCTTGTCGGGATAAACGACCGGATCAAGTTGAGACCCCTTGTGGCCGCCACAAAGGACGACCTCGTATACATGGCAAGCGAGGAGTCCGCAATAAGGGAGATCTGCAGCGCCCCCGACAGTGTCTGGGCCCCGAGGGCCGGTGAGCCCGTGGTGGTGGAGGTCTCGGAGTAGTGGTCGGCAGGGTGTTGGCGTTTTTTCAGCCTCCCCATCTTTTGATTGGATGATGGAGGGACCTTTCAAGGAGGGTTCCTTTACATAAACCGGAGGAATCAGCTATGTTCAAGAGTCTTGCGCCGCCGGATTATCTTGCGACGATAGACACCGACAAGTGCATACGGTGCAAAAGGTGCATCCAGAACTGCGGCTGGAGCGTGTACTCCTGGGGCGGTGACCGCGTGCTCATCGATACGATGAAGTGCGTCAAGTGCCTGAGGTGTTACCACTACTGCCCTGTGGAGGCGATACAGATCCTCGACAACCCGGTCAAGTTCAAGCCGAACGCCTACTGGAGCTACAACAACATCAGGAACATAAAGAAACAGGCCGAGACAGGGGGCATGCCGCTTACGGGCATGGGCAGTGACCTGCCCTATCCCATACTCTTCGACAGGCTCCTCTTGGATGCCTGTCAGGTTACGAACCCCTCCATAGACCCTTTGAGGGAGCCCATGGAGCTTAGAACCTACCTGGGCAAGAAGCCCTCGAAGGTGGAGGTTGAAAGAGGTGAGGACGGAGAGCTGAGGCTCAAGACCAAGATGCCTCCGCAGATACGGCTCGAGGCACCCTTCATCTTTTCGCCCATGTCCTTCGGCTCGATAAGCCTGAATGCACAGAAGGTCCTTGCAATGGCCGCCAAGGAGTGCGGCATCATCATGAACACCGGCGAGGGCGGGCTGCATGAGGATCTTCTGCCCTACAGGGACCACATAATGGTACAGGTCGCATCCGGCAGGTTCGGCGTGAATCCGGAGTACCTGAATGCAGGCGTTGCAGTCGAGATAAAGATAGGCCAGGGCGCGAAGCCGGGTATCGGCGGGCACCTGCCAGGAGAGAAGATACCGCTCGAGGTGGCCAAAACGAGGATGATACCCGTCGGTACGGACGCACTCTCTCCCGCGCCGCAGCATGACATATACTCCATAGAGGACCTGCGGCAGCTCATATACGCCATAAAGGAGGCGACGAACTACAAGCCGGTCTCCGTGAAGATAGCGACCGTCCACAACGTGGCGGCCATTGCCTCGGGTATAGTCAGGGCCGGCGCCGATATCGTCTACCTCGACGGTTTCAGGGGAGGGACCGGGGCTGCGCCTACCATAATACGCGATCACCTGGGTATACCGATAGAGCATGCTGTGGCCGCCGTGGACGACAGGCTCAGGCAGGAGGGTATAAGGAACGAGGCCTCCATAGTGGCCGCCGGAGGAATACGGTCGTCAGCGGATGCGGCCAAGGCCATCGCCCTCGGAGCTGACGCCGTGGCCATCGGAACGGCCGCGCTCATAACGATGGGCTGCACGGTCTGCGGCAAGTGTTACACCGGTAACTGCTCGTGGGGCATCACTACCCAGAGGCCGGAGCTCACCGCAAGGCTCGATCCGGAGGTCTATGCAGAGAGGCTCGTAAACCTCATCCATGCATGGGCTCACGAACTGCGGGAGATACTAGGGGCGCTTGGAATAAACGCCGTTGAGAGCTTGAGGGGCAGCCGGGAGAGGCTCAGGGGTGTCGGTCTTGATGACCAGACACTTGATATCCTCGGCGTCAAACCGGCCGGAAGATAGTAGGGACCGCTGCATAAGAGATATCATATGCGCAGCGCGCATCACGTATCACGCACAACGGAGAAGAAAAGAGGATGTACGAGATAGATGCAAAGGGAATGTACTACCGTAAGCTCAACGAGCTGGTACGCAAGGCCGTTGGCGATGGTGAAAAGGAGATCCTTCTCAAGAATGTCAATGGCCAGTACTACATCGGTGACGGCATAAGGGAAAAGGTGAAGATAATAATAGAGGGGGTGCCGGGCAATGACCTTGCGGCGTTCATGGACGGTCCCACCATCATAGTCAAGGACAACGCACAGGACAACATAGGAAACACCATGAACAGCGGCAAGGTGGTCGTCCACGGCCATGCCGGTGACGTACTCGGCTATGGTATGAGGGGCGGTAAGCTCCATGTGCGCGGCGACGTGGGCTACAGGGTCGGCATTCACATGAAGGGGCTTAAAAAGCAGATCCCTGTCATAATCAGCGGTGGAACCGCGGGTGACTTCCTCGGTGAGTACATGGCCGGTGGCATACTTATACTCCTGGGCCTTGACGAGAAGAGGGACAGGCCGCTTGTGGGTGACTACATAGGAACGGGCATGCACGGCGGCAGCATATTCATCCGTGGAGACGTTGACAAGACAAGGTGCGGGGCAGAGGTCGGGGTGATGGAGCCGGACGACAAGGATATGAAGACCATAAGGGAGTGCCTGAAGGAGTTCTGTGAGGACTTCGCCCTTGACCTTGAAGAGATAATGAAAAAACCATTTAAAAAGCTTGTGCCTGTCTCTGCAAGGCCCTACGGTAATCTGTACGCATATTGAAGCCTGTCCCGTCTTTTATTCCAAGCCGCCATTGAGACCGGTCTGCCCCGGTCTTTTTTTTGCAAAACCACCTAAATCCCTTTAAAATCAATAGGTTAGAGTTGGCGGTTCACCTTTCGATACCGCTTGACTTCTCATGGCAAAAATCGTATTATGTAAGTAGCCGGAGGAGTGTTGCTTGATAGCAATGGAAAGAAGTAACTTCGAAAAACTGGAAGAAAGGATAAACGAGCTATTAAAGGCATGTGAAGTGCTTGAGTCCGAAAACAGGAGGCTCAAGGAGCAATACGGATTGAAGGAGTTGGAAGTCGAAGGGCTGAAGAAGAGACTTGCGAAAATCGAGAGGGAGAAAGGACTGGTAAGGGAAAAGGTTGAGGGTCTTATAGACAGGCTCGACGGTTTGATGCAGAATGCTTGAGGTTTTTCTTTGAAGAATGTTGTAGAGTTGACGATACTCGGCCAAAGGCTTGTGGTAAGGAGCGAAGAGGACACCGAGTACGTACGCAGAGTGGAGGATTACCTCAACAGCCGGATCGAAGAGATCAGGCGGAATTCAAAGGCTGTCGCCACCCTTGATCTTGCGCTTCTGGTGGCGCTTAACATCACTGGCGAGCTTATAAAGACCAGGGAAGATCTTGAAAGCATTGAAAAGAGGTCGGGCGAACTGGCACAGCTTATCGAAAGGAGGTTCCCGCAGGAACTCCCTTGAAGAGCGGATTCTCCCCTGCGGTGTGCGTGATCGATGGAAATTTTTGGAACCAACATTTTACGCTAGGCAACTGGCGCTGGCCTTCGGACGGCACAGCCCCCTGAGGTGACGAAGGGGGAAAGTCGGAAGAGGCTATTCCGGTCGCCACCTGTTGGTACGCGGTTCAAAAAAATGCCATTGACACGGCACGCGCGGGGGAGAATGAATAAGGTTGACGGGGGACTTGATCCTCGGGCGGTTTTGAAAAAGAGATTTCCAGTGGCAAGAAGAGTTCCCTTTTGCACCATGAAGGATCTGCCGAGAAAAGTTGTGCCTTGAGAAACAATAAAAAGAGCTGATACACCCTGCCTTTTGTTCACTAGAAAGTCCTTCGCAAGTCCAGTCTAATTGCAATCCTTCATCCCTTCATCATTGTCGCATCGTTGTTGTAAAAACCGATGGCCGAATTTTCAACTACTAAAAGGTCGCTTAGGGAGGAAGTGTTGCGTCTGAGGAGCCGTATGGCCTTCGAGGACGTTTACCTTCTGAGCGCCGCCGTCCAGCAGAGGTTTATCGGTACACCGGAGTTTAGAGCGGCCACGAGGCTGGCGCTTTATGCGAGCTTCGGAAACGAGGTTCTTACGGATGATATCTTTACAAGTGCGGTGGAGGCCGGCAAGGAGGTCTACTTCCCCCGTGTGGTCAGGGAAGGCCCTCATCTGGCCTTTTACAGGGTTAAGTACAAGGAGGAGCTTTCACCGGGCTCCTACAGTATCATGGAGCCTCCGGCCGGAGGACCGGAGGCGCGGCCGGAGGTCTTCGACTGTATCGTTGTTCCTGGCATAGCGTTTGATCTGAAGGGTGCCAGGCTGGGTTACGGGAAGGGGTACTACGACAGGGTTCTGGCCGGGGCCTCATGCCCGCTGGTGGGCCTGGCCTTTGATTTTCAGGTGCTGGACGAACCTGTGCCGTGTGAGCCGCATGATGTAATGGTCGGCCTGATCGTGACCGAGAGCAGGACAATAAAGGTTTGAGCCGGTTTCGTTCCTGGCAGATTTTGAAGGTACGCAGTGTGCGAATAGAATATAATCGAAACGTCCTTGCATTCGGAGCTTCCATGCCTCGGACCGAGGTGGCTTCAAAAGGGGGGATCTGTTTCGATCGCCAAGAAAGGAGTGAAATATGGGGATGTCTATGCTACTACTGATTGTCGGTTGTGCGATAGTCTTTTTCGTTATAGGTGTTGCGGTAGGCAATGTCATAAGAAAGAAGGTTGTGGAGGCTAACCTTGATGCCGCGGCCAGGAACGCCGAGAGTATAATGGAGGGGGCCAGGAAGGAAGCCGAGAATATAAAAAGGGAAGCCACGCTGCAGGCCAAGGATATACTGTATCAGAGCAAGCAGGAGTTCGACAAGGAGGTTGCGGAGAGCAGGCGCGAGTTTCAGGCGCTCGAAAAGAGGCTTCTTGCCAAGGAAGAGAACCTCGACAGAAAGTTTGAATCCATAGAACGCAAGGAGAATGAGCTCAACAAAAGGGAAAGGGCCCTGACCAACCAGGAGAGGAGGCTCCAGGAGCTGGAGAGGAACGCCAATGCCCTGGTAGAGGAACAGAGGCGCAAGCTCGAGAATATCTCTGGACTCTCCAGCGAGGACGCAAAGAAGATGCTCATCGAGGCCTTGGAAAACGAGGCCAAGCATGATGCAGCAAGGACGCTGAAAAGGATAGAGGAAGACACAAGGCTCGAGGCGGAAAAGAAGGCAAAGGAGATTCTGGCCCTTGCCATACAGAGGTACGCAGGGGACTATGTCGCGGAAAGGACCGTTTCGGTCGTAACGCTTCCGAGCGACGAGATGAAGGGGAGGATCATCGGCAGGGAGGGGCGCAATATACGTGCGATCGAGGCCATAACCGGCATAGACATCATCATAGATGACACGCCCGAGGCCGTAATACTTTCTGGGCACAACCCGGTAAGAAGAGAGATCGCCAAGAGGGCGCTCGAGAGGCTGGTCTCCGACGGCAGGATCCATCCTGCAAGGATAGAAGAGGTCGTCTCCAAGGTCGAAAAGGAGGTCGAAAAGGGCATAATGGAGGCCGGGGAGAGGGCTGTCTTCGACACTGGCCTCCACGGAATCCATCCGGAGCTGCAAAGGCTAATCGGCAGGCTCAAGTTCAGGACGAGCTATGCGCAGAACGTATATGCCCATTCACTCGAGGTCGCCTTCATCTGCGGTATAATGGCCTCTGAGCTGGGCGTTTCCACCAAGATCGCAAGGAGGGCGGGCCTGCTTCACGACATAGGAAAGGCCGTAGACCACGAGGTGGAGGGCCCGCATGCCGCCATCGGGGCCGATCTTGCCAAGAAGTACGGGGAGAGGCAGAAGATAGTCGCAGCCATAGCGCAGCACCATGACGACCGCCCGGAGTCCATATTCGGCATACTCGTACAGGCCGCTGACACGCTTTCAGCCGCGCGTCCCGGGGCGAGAAGGGAGATGTACGAGTCCTATATAAAGCGCCTCGAGGACCTTGAACACATAGCCAAGGCGTTCAAGGGCGTGGACAAGGCGTACGCGCTTCAGGCCGGCAGGGAGGTAAGGGTCATCGTGGAGAGCGGTTCCGTCGACGACAACGCGGCGGTCGTGCTGTCCAGGGACATAGCGAAGAAGATCGAAAAAGAGCTCAGTTATCCCGGCCAGATAAAGGTCACGGTGATAAGGGAGACGAGGGCCGTGGATTACGCCAAATAGCCTGTTACGGATGCATCGGGAGCCAAGGCGGACCGGGACAGGAACCATCCAGTATCCGTCTCGGTGAAGGGGGTTTTTTCACGTCTTGCAACGGCGACAAGGCGGTTCCAAGAAGGTGTTGAATGGCAAGCTCTACAAGGATACTGTTCATAGGCGATATAATAGGAAGGCCCGGCAGGCGCGCCCTGAGTATGCTCATGCCCGGGCTGCTCAAACGTTATTCACCGGATGTCGTCATCGCCAACGGCGAGAACGCGGCAGGCGGTTTCGGCATAACCCCGGAGATATGCGAGGAGCTTCTCTCGCTCGGCGTTGATGTCGTCACATCGGGCAACCACATATGGGACAGGCGCGAGATAGTCGGGTACATAGGACAAAACCCGAGGCTCCTGAGGCCAGCGAATTATCCTGCGGGTGTCCCCGGCTCGGGTACGTTACTCTTTGAGTGTCCATCGGGAACGAAGGTGGGCGTGCTGAACCTGTGCGGCAGGGCCTTCATGGAGAACCTCGACTGCCCATTCAGGGTAGGGCTCGAGCACGTAGAGAGGCTCAGGGAGGATACCCACTTGATCTTCGTTGACATGCACGCCGAGGCTACATCAGAAAAGGCCGCGATCGCCTGGTATCTCGACGGCAGGGTGAGTGCCGTGGTAGGCACCCACACGCACGTGCAGACTGCGGATGAGAGGATACTGCCTGGCGGAACGGCGTTTGTGACCGACGCCGGCATGACCGGCCCGGTGGATTCGATCATAGGCATTGAAAAGGACCTTGTGATAAGGAAGTTTCTGACCAACATGCCGGTACGGTACGAGGTGGCGAAAAAGGGGGTTGAGTTCCAGGGTGTGCTCATAGAGGTGGATTCGGCCACGGCAAAGGCCCTGTCCATAGATAGGATAAAAGAGCCGGTAATTTGAGGGACTGTAATATATGGATCCTGAAAGGCAGCTTAAGATACTCAAAAGGGGGGTCGTAGACCTCATAAGCGAGCAGGAGCTCTTGGAAAGGCTCATCCGCTCCGTAGAGACCGGAAGGCCCCTCAGGGTCAAGGCCGGATTCGACCCCACGGCCCCGGACCTGCACCTCGGTCACACCGTTCTGATACAGAAGCTCAAGCATTTCCAGGACCTCGGCCACCATGTACTCCTGCTAATAGGCGACTTCACCGCAATGATAGGGGATCCGACCGGGAGGTCCGAGACGCGAAGGCCACTTACAGAGGAGGAGATAAGGCGGAACGCCGAAACGTACAAGGAGCAGGCCTTCAAGATCCTCGACAGGCACAGGACCGAGGTGGTCTTCAACAGCGAGTGGATGGGGCGGATGAGCGCTGCGGAGCTGATACAGCTCGCTGCAAGGTATACGGTCGCAAGGATGCTTGAAAGGGACGACTTCTCCAAGCGTTACAGGCAGGGACAGTCCATAGCCATACACGAGTTCCTCTATCCGCTCATACAGGGTTATGATTCGGTCGTGCTCCGTGCGGATGTCGAGCTCGGCGGGACCGATCAGCTCTTCAACCTTCTTGTGGGCAGGACGCTGCAGAAAGAGAACGGCCAGGAGCCGCAGGTGGTGATGACCATGCCCATACTCGAGGGTACCGACGGCGTGCAGAAGATGTCGAAGTCACTGGGCAACTACATCGGCATAACCGAGCCGCCCACGGAGATATTCGGCAAGCTCATGAGCATATCCGACGAGCTTATGGTGCGCTACTACGAACTCTTGAGCGAGGCCACTGAGGAGAGGATAGAGGCCGTAAGGCGTGGAGAGGTGCATCCGAGGGATGCGAAACAGGCCCTTGCCTTCGAGATAACCGCGCGGTTCTGGGGCAGGCGGGAGGCTGAGCGGGCACTGGATGCGTTTCGAAAGCTCTTTGTCAGAAAGGAGCTTCCCGAAGAGATCGAAGAGGTACGTGTGAAGCCCGAAGGGGGCAGTATGGGGCTTGCGCGCCTCATGGTGTGTGCGGGTATGGCCAAGAGCACCTCAGAGGCCATGCGCCTCATCTCACAGGGAGGTGTGCGTGTCGACGGCGAGAGGGTGACCGACAGGAGGGCCGAGGTCCCGACGGACAGGGCCCTGCTCCTTCGAGTGGGCAAGAGGAACTTCAAGAGGGTCTCTTTTGTCCATGAGTGACGCATCGAAGCCTCGTGGCAAGCCGTGGAAGATCTTCAAATGTAAAAGATGGCCCTTATGCTCTTGCTTATCCCAAAACCCGCTATGCGGTGAACATGCATAGCGAGCGCCTGTGTGCGTACGGATACGTACAGGCAGGCATTCGGACAGGCGCTTGCTGTACATTCCCTTTAATAACTCAATAAGTTAGGGGTTGTTTCGTCGCGTTTCGTCCTTTTGCGATTGCGAATTGCCTATGGGGCCCGAGGGCAATAAAAAGGGCTTTACTTTCTGTAGATTTATGGTATATATAGTACCACATATGACGGATGGTCCTGCCGAAGAGGTTTGCACCAAAGAAATTTCTCCCACGGATCAAAAAAACCTTGACAAGCTGTCAAGGTTTTAGCATAATAAAAGAATTGCTTTTTGCAGTGAAGCCTGTCTTTCGAGGCTTTGACAGCATAACTTATCCATGTTATAATTAAAAGTGGATAAGATTGTTCTTTGAAAACTAAATAGCAAGCACACACCCTGTCAAATCCTTTACATCCGAATCATCAAACTTTCAAGTGGAGAGTTTGATCCTGGCTCAGAGCGAACGCTAGCGGCGTGCCTAACACATGCAAGTCGTACGAGAAAGTCCCCTTCGGGGGATGAGTAAAGTGGCGCACGGGTGAGTAACGCGTGGGTAATCTGCCCTCGAGCGGGGGATAACCTGCCGAAAGGTGGGCTAATACCGCATAATACCCCAGGTCGCATGTCCTGGGGTCAAAGGCGGGGACCCTTCGGGGCCTGTCGCTTGAGGATGAGCCCGCGTCCCATCAGCTTGTTGGTGAGGTAATGGCTCACCAAGGCTAAGACGGGTAGCTGGTCTGAGAGGACGATCAGCCACACTGGCACTGGAACACGGGCCAGACTCCTACGGGAGGCAGCAGTGAGGAATATTGCGCAATGGGCGAAAGCCTGACGCAGCGACGCCGCGTGAGGGAAGAAGGCCTTCGGGTCGTAAACCTCTGTCGGGGGGGAAGAAACCCCTGGGGACTAATAATCCCCAGGCTTGACGGTACCCCCAAAGGAAGCATCGGCTAACTACGTGCCAGCAGCCGCGGTAATACGTAGGATGCAAGCGTTGCTCGGAATTACTGGGTGTAAAGCGCGCGTAGGTGGCTTGGTAAGTCAGGGGTGAAATCCCTCGGCTCAACCGAGGAATTGCCTCTGAAACTGCCTGGCTTGAGTACGGGAGAGGGAAGCGGAATTCCTGGTGTAGCGGTGAAATGCGTAGATATCAGGAGGAACACCGGTGGCGAAGGCGGCTTCCTGGACCGATACTGACACTGAGGCGCGAAAGCGTGGGGAGCGAACAGGATTAGATACCCTGGTAGTCCACGCCCTAAACGATGGGCACTAGGTGTGGGGGCTTAAAAGTCTCCGTGCCGAAGCTAACGCATTAAGTGCCCCACCTGGGGAGTACGGCCGCAAGGTTGAAACTCAAAGGAATTGACGGGGGCCCGCACAAGCGGTGGAGCATGTGGTTTAATTCGACGCAACGCGAAGAACCTTACCTGGGCTTGACATCCGGAGAATCCCCTGGAAACAGGGGAGTGCCCTTCGGGGAACTCCGTGACAGGTGCTGCACGGCTGTCGTCAGCTCGTGCCGTGAGGTGTTGGGTTAAGTCCCGCAACGAGCGCAACCCTTACCCTTAGTTGCCAGCGGTTCGGCCGGGCACTCTAAGGGAACTGCCGGCGTTAAGCCGGAGGAAGGTGGGGATGACGTCAAGTCATCATGGCCTTTATGCCCAGGGCTACACACGTGCTACAATGGCCGGTACAGAGGGCTGCAAACCCGCGAGGGGGAGCCAATCCCAAAAAGCCGGCCCCAGTTGGGATTGGAGTCTGCAACTCGACTCCATGAACGTGGAATCGCTAGTAATCGCGTATCAGCACGACGCGGTGAATACGTTCCCGGGCCTTGTACACACCGCCCGTCACACCACGAAAGTTTGCTGTACCAGAAGTCGGTGCGCCAACCCGCAAGGGAAGCAGCCGCCTAAGGTATGGTAAGCGATTGGGGTGAAGTCGTAACAAGGTAGCCGTAGGGGAACCTGCGGCTGGATCACCTCCTTTCTAAGGAGTACCCGTCGGCACCGGGAGAGTTCCCTGTGCCGACAGAAACTCACGAAACAAACGTTGTGAACGGGTTTGGCAGGCGTGCTTGCTATTTAGTTTTTGGAGAACAACGGGACCGTTTCCGGACAGTCCCGAGTCGGGCTCGGTACAGGGCTGTGCTACGGCCCGTTAGAGTGAATACAGGAACATACACCCTAAATAACGCCTGGTAACGGGCCTGTAGCTCAGCTGGTTAGAGCACACGCTTGATAAGCGTGGGGTCGAAAGTTCGAATCTTTCCAGGCCCACCATCACAGAGCAGGGCTTCGGCTTTTAGAATACAGCGTATAGGGGGGTATAGCTCAGTTGGGAGAGCGTCTGGTTTGCAACCAGAAGGTCAGCGGTTCGAGCCCGCTTACCTCCACCAGTAGCAAGGTGCGTGTCCGTAATACGTTAGATGTGGGAAGGCCGCTTTTCCACCTTTCACGTGTCACGAACACGGATTGAGGTTTAGAGCTGCTCTTTGACAATCGAATAGCAATGAGAGAAGTCGCTGAGAGTCGATCCAAGCGCCTTTTTCGGTTGGTTTTCGGCTGATCGTCTGGCTGCATGCGTGCGGCAGGATGATCTGCTTGATGACCTGACTGAAAAATTATGGTTAAGCTACTAAGGGCGTATGGTGGATGCCTTGGCACGAGGAGGCGATGAAGGACGTGGTAAGCTGCGATAAGCTCCGGGTAGCCGCAAGCAGGCTTTGATCCGGAGATCTCCGAATGGGGAAACCCGGCCGGGCAAACCCCGGTCATCTTAAGCTGAATACATAGGCTTAAGAGGCGAACGAGGGGAAGTGAAACATCTCAGTACCCTCAGGAAAAGAAATCAATTGAGATTCCCTGAGTAGTGGCGAGCGAAAAGGGAAGAGCCCAAACCTCGGAGAAGCAATTTTCCGGGGGGTTGTGGGACCCCAACGTGGGATGCGGATTGATAGTGGAATGGTCTGGAAGGTCCAGCCATAGAGGGTGACAGCCCCGTACACGAAATCTTGATGCACCCTAGGGGTATCCCGAGTACCACGGGACACGTGAAATCCTGTGGGAATCAGGGGGGACCATCCTCCAAGGCTAAATACTACCTCGTGACCGATAGCGTACCAGTACCGTGAGGGAAAGGTGAAAAGAACCCCGGGAGGGGAGTGAAATAGAACCTGAAACCGTACGCCTACAAGCAGTTCGAGGGCTATGCCCCTTCGGGGGAATGCCTGAGAGCGTGCCTTTTGCTTAATGACTCAGCGAGTTACTGTGTGTGGCAAGGTTAAGCCGTAAGGTGGAGCCGTAGCGAAAGCGAGTCCGAACAGGGCGATTCAGTCGCACGCAGTAGACCCGAAGCCAGTCGATCTACCCATGGCCAGGGTGAAGGATCGGTAACACGATCTGGAGGCCCGAACCGGTGTAGGTTGCAAACTGCTCGGATGAGCCGTGGGTAGGAGTGAAAGGCTAATCAAGACTGGTGATATCTGGTTCTCCCCGAAATATATTTAGGTATAGCCTCGTGTAATTGAGTGCCGGGGGTAGAGCACTGGATGGGCTAGGGCCCTCACAAGGGTACCAAACCCAACCAAACTCCGAATACCGGTAACTTGTACCACGGGAGTCAGACTGTGGGGGATAAGCTCCATGGTCGAGAGGGAAACAGCCCAGACCGCCAGCTAAGGTCCCTAAAAGCAGACTAAGTGTGAAAGGATGTGGAACTACTCAGACACCCAGGAGGTTGGCTTAGAAGCAGCCATCCTTTAAAGAAAGCGTAATAGCTCACTGGTCTAGTGGTCCTGCGCCGAAAATGTAACGGGGCTCAAGTCTGTTACCGAAGCTGCGGATCGTGATCCGTTTCACCATGGTTTTCAGTGGTGACGGGTGTTGCATTTGGTGAGCCTGCCGAAGGCAGGCGGACAAAATGTTCAAAGCCAAGACCCTGGAAGTTGTGGTGAAGCGGATCACGATGGTAGGGGAGCGTTCCAGTAACCTGTGAAGGCGGATCGAAAGGACCGCTGGAGGAGCTGGAAGTGATTATGCTGAGATGAGTAGCGTAAATGCGGGTGTGAAACCCGCACGCCGTAAGCCCAAGGTTTCCTGGGGAAGGTTAATCCGCCCAGGGTTAGTCGGGGCCTAAGCCGAGGCCGAAAGGCGTAGGTGATGGACAACGGGTTAATATTCCCGTACCACCTGATCTGCGTTTGAGTGAAGGGGTGACGAAGGAGGGTAGACCATCCGGGTGACGGACGTCCCGGTTTAAGCCCGTAGGCGGGGGAGGTAGGCAAATCCGCTTCCCCATGCAACGCCGAGAGGTGATGAGGAGGAAAGCCGCAAGGCGGACCGAACTGGTTGAGCCCACACTTCCAAGAAAAACCTCGTAGCGAGTAGGTCAGGTGCCCGTACCGCAAACCGACACTGGTGGGCAGGTAGAGCATACCAAGGCGTTTGAGAGAACTCTGGCTAAGGAACTCGGCAAATTGACCCCGTAACTTCGGGAGAAGGGGTGCCCTTGAGGGTGGTCCCGATTCGCTCGGGAATGCTTTCAGGGGTCGCAGTGACCAGGGGGGTGCGACTGTTTACCAAAAACACAGGACTCTGCCAACTCGTAAGAGGACGTATAGGGTCTGACGCCTGCCCGGTGCCGGAAGGTTAAGGGGACCTGTTATTCACCTTCGGGTGGAGAAGCAGTGAACCGAAGCCCCGGTAAACGGCGGCCGTAACTATAACGGTCCTAAGGTAGCGAAATTCCTTGTCGGGTAAGTTCCGACCTGCACGAATGGCGTAACGATATCCCCGCTGTCTCGGCCAGAGGCTCAGCGAAATTGAAGTGCCGGTGAAGATGCCGGCTACCCGCGACAAGACGGAAAGACCCCGTGCACCTTTACTACAACTTGGTATTGGACATTGGGATAGTTTGTGTAGGATAGGTGGGAGGCTGTGAAGCGGAGGCGCCAGCTTCCGTGGAGCCGTCCTTGAAATACCACCCTGATTATTCCGGTGTTCTAACCCAGGCCCGTTATCCGGGTCGGGGACAGTGCCAGGCGGGTAGTTTGACTGGGGCGGTCGCCTCCTAAAAGGTAACGGAGGCGTGCAAAGGTTCCCTCAGGCTGATTGGAAACCAGCCGTCGAGTGCAAAGGCATAAGGGAGCTTGACTGCGAGACCTACAAGTCGAGCAGGTGCGAAAGCAGGCCTTAGTGATCCGGTGGTCCCGTATGGAAGGGCCATCGCTCAACGGATAAAAGGTACGCCGGGGATAACAGGCTGATCTCGCCCAAGAGTTCACATCGACGGCGAGGTTTGGCACCTCGATGTCGGCTCATCGCATCCTGGGGCTGGAGCAGGTCCCAAGGGTTCGGCTGTTCGCCGATTAATAGCGGTACGCGAGCTGGGTTCAGAACGTCGTGAGACAGTTCGGTCCCTATCTGTCGTGGGCGTAGGAGATTTGAGGGAAGCTGTCCCTAGTACGAGAGGACCGGGATGGCGGCACCTCTAGTGTTCCAGTTGTTCCGCCAGGGGCAACGCTGGGTAGCTATGTGCCGAAGGGATAACCGCTGAAGGCATCTAAGCGGGAAGCCCCTCCCAAGATAAGATCTCCCGGACCATTTGGTCCCTGAAGGTCACTCGGAGACTACGAGTTTGATAGGCCGGGTGTGTAAGCCCTGTAAGGGGTTCAGCTAACCGGTACTAATCGACCGTGCGGCTTAACCATAATTTTTTCAGTCTTATGCAATCATGGAGCCTACTAATAGAGTCCGCTTGGTACAGGCTCAAGGTGACTTCCTCATGCTGTTCGCTGATACTACATAGTCAAAGCTTTCCCGCGGTCATGCCGGGGAGGACACACCCGTTCCCATTCCGAACACGGAAGTTAAGCTCCCCAGGGCCGATGGTACTGCGCGGGCAACTGCGTGGGAGAGTAGGACGCCGCGGGGATTAATTGAAAAACCCCGCCATCTATACGATGGCGGGGTTTTTTACTTAGATGCACATCTGTCACATTTCGGCTCGGCAGATCTGAAAGAGAAGCGCTCTACTGATCGACGTTGACGAAGTACCCAAGCGGTTCTATAGTTGTCACGTAGCCTTTCTTTGCCTTTCTTTTGGCTCAGTGTATAAGCACTTTTTGCGTACCGGGGCCGGGGCTGAAAATTCATGACGAGAGAATACAAAAGAGAGCTTCCTTGTATCAAAGGGATCGCCCGGTTGTACTTTACTCGTTATGCATCTTCACCGCGGCTTCAGCTGGAGCTTCGATAAGGTGTCAAGATTATGTACAAGGCATTGCTCATTACCGCCGTGTCGATCACCCCTGCCTATGGTGCCGGTCAATCGGCACGGCAGGATGCAGCGGCAGGCGGTATGCCGGAAGAGGAGATCAGGCTGGGTTTGGATTACTTCAAGTGATACCTCATAATACCTGTGATCGACGACAATGGGGGCTATCTGCTCCTTTCCTACAGGTCTTAGCCCGTCGCTGTATCCACAGCCCTAAGGAAGGGCATGCTGATGACGGCCTCACCAGATCCCTGTATTATGATGCAGGCCGCGTTAAGCCCCGGAAGACAGCTGCCATAAAAAGAAGCATCGTTGTCATAAGGCACAGGCCCGCAAGGCGACGTTTCATGATTTGAAGATCTGTGCGAGCGGCGCAGGATGTTCCTTCAGCTTAGATCGCCGAAGTTCGCTTCGGTGTGAAGACGGGGCGAGCACTGGATGAGCAACCGTGTGTGACGGCGGTATCAGGCAGTTGTCTTTTGGTATGCGAGGGTTCATGTACAGCGCAGCGGTGAAACAGGCATCGCTGTGGCTGTCCGCCTATTGAGAGATCATCACCATCGCAACGACTTGACACCAGGGTATTTCACTTTTATACTTCAGAAAACCTGCATGCAGAACCAAAGCTCTCCGAACCCCCTCTTCCGTGTCTCAAGTTTTCAAAAAAGACATCCGATAGTTTCTTTGATGCAGGTTGGACGTGATGTAGTCTGTAAAAACACTGAATGAGAAGGAGGTTAGAGATGCCACGTTGCAGGGAGATCAAGAAGGTTTTTGTAACCGATGTTCAGGGCTTCGGCAGGGGGCCTGCGGCCTATGAGAAGGCGCTGGAGCAGTTCAACAAGAAGGTCGATGCAGCCACTAAGGCCACCGGGCGTACCTACAAGGGCGCCCTGAAGTGGACGAAGGAGACCGACTGTGCACGCGGCTGCACCAAAAGCGGACAGATGGTAATAAGTCCATACGTTACCAAGATAAGCTACGAGGTCAAGCGCAATCCGACGCGAGTCTGGCTCAGGGCGCAGGCAGGGGTGCTGGCCGTAATATTCTGCGAGCCTGAGGCCGAGGCGGCCAAAAAGGCGGCTAAGAAGACGGCCAAGACCAAGTCCAAGGGTGGATGCAAGACCATGGCAAAGTCCAAGAGCGGGTGCAAGACGGCTCCAAAGGCCAAGGCAAAGACAAAGAAGAAGTAGCTGGTCGAAGCTTACGGCAAGCCGCAGAATATTTCTCCGTGCAAGGAATCGTCCGGTTTCATTGCGCACGCTGACAGCGTAGTGCTCCGAGAGGTCGGATAGCGCCGTTTTGCCGGGCGTTCTGTGCATGCGGTGCTGGTCCAAAAGCCCGGCCTTGGAAAGGCCGGGCTTTTTCTTACAGGCCCTGGTGCACGGCCTGCGGTTTAAGACCTTGACCGATGCGCGGCTTCTTCATACAGACAGATTGTCCTTGCGGCGCATTGCCCTATGGATCGGCTGGAATGCAAAGGGTATCTTCCTTTGCTTTTAAAGGTCCTCGCAGATTGCCGCACGTACTTCAAAAGGCGGTCGTTTTATAGTATCATGCCTGTGGCGGCATGACAGATGGTGCATGCCTTCATCAATTAATCAGGATTACAAAAACAGCAGGAAGGTGAGCCATGAAAAAAAGACTCTTTTGTTTGTTGCTCCTGTTGGCGGTCACGGGCCTCTTCGCCTGTGCCGCACCGATGCAGCTGCTTGTAGATGTCGACAGAAACCGCATCGAAGAGGCATGGGAAGTGGCATACAACACGGCCGGCACACTCGGATACGTCAGTGGACAGCATGATGTTGAAAAAAAGATAGTTCACTTCTACCGCAGGGAGATCGATACAGTGCCGCTGCCCATGAACCTGCACATAAGGATCGAGATGGACACGAGCGTGGATCCGCCGGTGCTCAGGATGGAGGGAAAGGATGAGGATATTGCCGGAGAGGACGAGCAGGTCCTTGAGGACATGAACAAGATAGCCACCATGGTGCACAGGTGCTGCGGCATATACGAGAAGATCGATGTGCCTGAGAAGGTGAGCGGTCCGGAGGAGTAGTTGCCGGTCTGTGCCGAAGGTGCGTCCCAGGCCGCGCACTCATCGGGCTGCTGTGTAGTAAACATCCCTCCGGCAGATGACGGAGGGTGTAAAATGCTTTATAAGTACCTGCGGTTATGGTAGATTAAGTGTATGATCACCGAGGATGTTAACGTAGAATATCTTCCGGAGCTCTGCGTCAGCCGCTGCAGGGGGATCTGCTGTGATCCCTGGTGGGGTATCATACTTTACACCTTGAAAAAGGATAAAGGGCTTTCGCGGCTGAGCGACTTCAAAAAGGTGGTGGCCGACAGCATACGCGAGAGGGTTGAAAGGATCAAGGCACGGTACATAACCAAGGAGCACCCGCCGCGTCACCTGTTCGATGACCCGGAGATATACAATATCAGCGTCGAGGAGGTCAAGGCAGCTCCGGACGGCACACTGCTCATAAACCTCCGCGCCATGTTCGCGTTCAGGTGCCTTTTCTTCTCCTCCCGGGACAAAAGGTGCCTGATTCATCCCTCGGTATTGAAGACAGAGATCCGTCCGCCTCATTGCGCTGAGCTCGGCTCGCCCGTTGCACGTCCGGGGGAGAAGGGGTTCTGCAGGATCGTGTATGCTGCGGTAAGCTCTTACGCCGACAGAAGTGCCATTGACTCCGCCGTTGAGTTGGAGAGAAAGGTGAGTGAAAGGCACTACAACGAGGGTTTTTCAACCGTTGAAGAGGCAAGCGGTAGCGTTGTCCGGCAGCTTAAGGAGTTCTGCGCAAGGCACCTGCCGCATCTTGTGCCGGTGGAAAGGGGTGAAAAGCCGGGACGCAATGAGCCGTGTCCGTGCGGAAGCGGAAGGAAGTACAAAAGATGCCACGGCAGGTAGCGTAGCAGCGTACAGTCTTGTACCATCGTATTGAACCGCAGGTATAGGTGCCGTCCCACCCTGCAGTACCCTATCAGCACGACACACGGTCAACAACGAGATCTGACGGTCACTTGGAAGCCGGTGAAGCCATGTCCTTGAAGCTCGCCACATACCGGTGCGCCTCACCGAGGCGCGAAGACGAGGGCTTGAGGATCGGTGCGGTTAGGTTCCTTCCTCGCGGGGTGAAAAAGGAGGATTACGCAAGGCTCGGTTACTTCGATGTATGGTTCCCGCTGCTGGCACCGAGCAAAGAGGCCGTAAGCGCCTACAAGAAGAGCCCCGACAAGAAAGAGGCCTGGAAGAGGTTCGCAAGGCAGTACCGTAAGGAGATCGACTCCAACACTGATGCGCGTCAGGCCGTAAAACTCCTTGCCGCAATCGCCGAAAGGATCCCGATCGCCATAGGCTGCTACTGTGAGGATGAGGAGTTGTGTCACCGGTCCATATTGAAGAAGCTCATTGAAGATGCACGCTGAGTCGTCGGAGTCGTATCAAGGGAGTAGACAGCGCCGCCATAGGTATCGACCGATCGCACCGCAGGGCCTGAAAGAATTTATTTAATGATTTCCTTGTTGTTTTTTGGTACGCTTTAAGGTCGAAACTTAATCTTTCAACCAACGGGAGGATGAAGATGCGTACAACAAGGCTGCTGTTTGCAATGGCGTTTGCTGGAGTCATGTCCCTGAGCGCTCCGGCTTTCTCCCAGGAATCCGATATCATAAAGAACTTCATCGAGGCCTTTGACGCAAAAGACAAGGCGAGGATGTCTTCCATCGTGGAGGAGAACAAGGACGCGATCCCGGCTGAGATAAGATCCCTTCTCAGACAGGCCGTAGCCCCTGGAACAACGGTGGAAGATAAGGAGGGCGCTTTCTATCTTGCCGAGGTCATGGCGAATATATACAAGGATAAGTTCGGGGATGTCGAACCCCTGAAGGAGGTCAAAAGGGCACGCTTCGAATCGTTGCTCGGACCGGCGGTACGCCTTACATCTCCAGACGGCGTTCATATAGTCGATCTGCCCGAGGCTACCGATACGGTGAAGAATATCTTCAAGCCTGACAATATAATCATAAAGAAGGGCGAGACGGTGAGATGGGTCAATTACGACAAGGTGGCGCATGTTTTCGCTTCCATGCCTTTCATAGGCAAGGGCGGATTGTTCGCACCGAGCATAGAACCCGGCGGTTCCTGGGAGTACACATTCGACAGGCCCGGCGAATATTATTACATATGCTTCATACACAAGGGTATGATCGGTAAGGTTACGGTAGAGGAGGGTGACGGGACAGCGGACGGGAAGTAAGTGTTTTCGATAGGGATTCGTCTGATGCCGCACGGCACTCCGGTGCGTTACGCCCGAGAGGTTTTGCAACTGTACACCATGGTCCTTCCTCACATCCCGTCCGAACCTTCTGTTGCCACAGGAAGTTAGGGTTAGAAGCCATTGACAGTCGCCTGCGACGGTCTATACTTTGGTTATGGCGATCATCAAGCAAACCGGGCAGATCCTATTGTGCATTATAGTCCTCTTTCCCGTCCTTGTCGGTTCTTCCCATGCACAGCCGTCTGATCCACATGCCGGTCATGTGCAGATCAGGATAAGGGCCGGCAGTACAAAAGAGGCCCTTCGGACGGCATACATCAAGGGGATGGTTCTTGGATATACCCCCTGGCGTTACGACGTGGAAGAAGGGATACTGCATCTCTACCGCGAAGAGTATTACGGCCCGTTATTTATAAGTCTGCACATAAAAGTTGAACTTACAAGGGACGAGGTCCCGCATTTGTTGACCCTTCACGGCGAAGAGCTCACTTATACAGGGGAAGAGTTTCAGGTACGTTCGGACATGGAGAGGATCGCTGCAGCGGTGAGGGTGTGCTGCGGCGCCGGGGACGGTAGAAGGTAGGAAGGCTTTTTCGATTTACATAACGGGTAGGGGGTGGTTTCATGGCTGATCCGGGGAAGTACAGATGTCCTCACTGCGGTGACGGACACGGCGAGATCTTCTGCGATATATGCAGCGGTTTCATCTTCGAGTGCGTGGAGTGTCACTGTGAGATCTTTCACAGCCTCGTGTGGAGCACCGAGGACCGTTACCACGGCTGTCCGCGTTCAGGAGGGACCATGACCATGGGCGGCGAAGCCTCGGTCGACCCGCGTGGTCCGAAGAAGATCCTTTTGTAGGATCAGGGTTCGGCTCCAGGTGATGTGTTTTCATTGTTACAGCATAGATCGGCTTCCTGTGTCTGCCGACCGCGTTTGTAGCAAAGTAGACACGGGCCGTCACAGGCAGGTGCCTCTTACCTGCCTTCATTCGTCGCAAGCCCTCTCACAAACTCTTCTTCGTCCTCCTTCGAGAGGATCTCACCGTCGAGGCGCTTTTTCAGAAGGGTGTTGAGTACCTCTCCGATGACCGGGCCCTCTTCAAAGCCCATGGCCTTGAGGTCGGCCCCTTTGAGCGCCGTCCTTGCGGACCTCAGTTCGGTTACATAGGTTGATACGGCCTTTTTCACCCCTTCGTCGACTGACCTTGCCATGAGATACAGAACCAGCTCAACAGGCAGCGGGTTCAGGACCTCGTACAGTTCGCTCCCCTTTCTTACCCTGCCGGAGCCTATGAGCCCGAGGGCCTTAACTCCGTCCCTTCTTCTACGTATCACCTCTATCCGCCTCCTGCCGGTTATCATGAGCCTCCTGCTGAGCGCATCGAGCTCCTCCTGTGTCAGCTTGTCGGTGAGAGAGAGAAACAGCACGATCCAGTCCTCGGCCTTTTCCTCCGTGTAGAGAAGGCGGTACCAAGCCAGCACCTCCCGTGTCCTTTCGAAAAGGGCGGCGCTTTCGTCGTTCCATTCAAGGTTTTCGTGTATGAGGGAGAGAAGTCCCAGCTCGGATAGCCTTGCTATAGCAGCCGCACCCCTCTCCTCCAGGAGGATGTTCTTAAGCTCATCACGTATCCTCGCACCGGAGGCCTGGTGCAGCATCTTGAGCTTTACCGAGTTCTTTATGAGGTTGAGCGTGTGTTTGGCGATCCTGAAGCCGAACCGTTCGGAAAACCTTACGGCCCTCAAGGCCCTTACAGGGTCTTCGACGAAGCTCAGGTTGTGAAGCACCCGGATGGTCTTTTCCTTTATGTCCTTCTGTGCACCGAAGAAGTCTATGAGCTCTCCGAACCTTTCCGGGTTGAGCGCCACCGCAAGCGTGTTGATGGTGAAGTCACGCCTGTAGAGGTCGAGCTTGAGCGAAGAGAGCTCCACAGTGGGCAGCGCCCCCGGCCTCTCGTAGTACTCAAGCCTTGCCGTTGCAACGTCGAGCTTGAATCCGTCGGGGAAGACGATGACGGCTGTCTTGAACCTGTCGTGGCTCTTCACCCTGAGTCCGCGGCCCGCTGCGAATTCGTTGGCGAACCTTATGCCGTCCCCTTCCACGACTATGTCTATGTCAAGGTTCTCTCGCCTCAGGATAAGATCCCTTACAAAACCGCCGACCGCGTAAGCGCTGTAGCCGAGTGATCCGGCCGTGGCGCCTATGTCACGCAGCAGCCTGTAGGCCCACTCGGGAAGCCTTTCCTTCATGAGGGAACCGACCAGCCTTTTTTTACGCATCTCCCGGGAAGGCCTTTCAGTGAGTTCTTCCTGAAGGAGCTTGAGCATGTCGGTTCTCGTTATCACCCCCACTACACGGCCTTTGTCCACAACGGGCAGAAGCCTCTGACCGTAGACGCCTACCTTCGTTCGTATCTCCTCGACCGGGGTTCTTGCCTCGACCCAGTCCACATCGGTCGTCATGTAATCCCCGGCCTCTTCCTTCCCGAGTCCGTGGTCCAGTGCCCTGTCGACCACCTGTCTGGTTATAACCCCCGCGAGCCTTCCGTTCCTTACCACGGGCATAGCGTTTATGTTGTAGCGGCGTAGCAGCCGTGCGGCATCGGACAGGGTTGTCTCCGGGGATATGGTTATGGCCGGTGATGACATTATGTCAGATGCGGACCTCCTGGGCGCTATCCTTTCCTTGAGGCTCTTAAGCACCTTTTCCCTTGCCTGTATAAGTGTTACACCCTTTAGTGTGGCTGATGCCGCCTGAGGATGACCACCTCCGCCGACACCTTCGGCCACACATCCTGCATCGACCTCAGGTACGGCGCTTCTTATGACCACGTGGACCCTGTCGGCCGTCTCAACGAGCAGGAAGAGGCAGTCCATGTGTTCCATGTCCATCAGCCTGTGTGCGAGTGTGGCTATATCGTTTTTATACTCCTCAATGGAAAGCATGGCAACGACCACGCTGATGCCGCCGATGGTGTAGGTGACCTCGGACTCGATGAGCTTGTTCAGGGCAGCCACCTCCTGGGGGGTGAGTTCTTTTTTGAGGAGCCTCGTGACGGCCTTGAGGTCCGCACCGCACGAGAGGAGAAATGAAGCCGCCTCGTAGTCTTCCACTGAGGTGGAGGGAAAGCTCAGTGAGCCGGTGTCCTCGTAGATGCCCGCCATGAGTATAGTGGCCTCTTCCGGTGTTATCTTAAAGGACTTTTCCTTCAGTAGGAGTGTGAGTATTGTCGTCGTTGAGCCATAGGGTCTTACCACCTCGACCGAGCCCTTTATGTCATCCTCACGAGCCGGGTGGTGGTCGTAGATGTGTACGTCGAGCCCCTTGCGGCCTATTATGTCGGCGAAACGCCCGATCCTTGCGGCCTGCCTTATGTCGACGAGTATGAGCCTCGTTACCCTCTCAAGGTCTATGTCTTTGGCACGCTCTATGGTGTAGGGAAGCCTGAGCGTCCTAATGGCCGACCTGAGACCCTTTTCAAGTGAGCCGGGGAAGACAAGGGTCGCTTCCGGATAGAGCTTCTTTGCGGCTATCATGGACGCAAGGGTATCGAAGTCCGCATTGGTATGCGTGGTGATAACCTCCATACATACGGATATTAGCACAGTTTGCCGTATCAAATCAAAGTTTACCCCTCCGGGGCCAAGGCGGTCGTGGATCTTTAGTAGGCCGCAAGGTGCATACGGATAGCGGCCCCGGTTTTTTCGCCCTTTACGGATTTTTCTACACGCTTGATTTATCCGGACGATTGATATACCCTTTGAAAGGGTACGGATAGAAGACATGTTTTTTCATTTAAGCTTACCGCAGCCCGCTTTAAGGGGCCTCGATACCGTTATCATTGACAATGACGGCTTACCACAAAGAGAGGCTTGCCCTCTTCGACCTGCTCGCTAGGGACTGGAAAGGGGTTGTAAACGGCAGGTTCTGGACGCTCGATCCCAGGTCCTTGAGGTTCAAACACGGAGAGACCCTTACCGAGTTGAGGATACCCTATCATCTCGGTGCCGAGGATGAGGCGGTGATAGAGAAGGCCGTGGCAGCCCTCGCCCTCCTCGTCAAGAGGCGCTTTGAAAGGACGGGCGAGGATGAAGCGGTGGAGGTCCCGTCCCGTCTCGATGTCGCCATACCCCAGCCGTTAAGGGAAAAGACCTGCAGAACCGACCTTCTGCTCCATGGCTCCGTCGAGAAGAGGACCGCAACCGACACCCTTCTCACAACACCTTTCATGGACGGCGCCATCCTTACAAACTGGCTCGGCCCCGATGGGCACGGAAGAGGATTCGTACGCTGGATCTCTGGGCTCATGGAGAAGGCCATGAAGGACGAGGCCGGCAATCCCAAGGGGGAGAGGACCTCCTACCTGGCCCTGCTATCTGTAATCAACGCCGTAAAGAAGAAAAAGGAGATGCTGAAGGAGTTGAGGATATCCGGCCTCTCGTATGACAAGCTGGACGCAGCGGTGGGCTTCACCCTCTACAATGCATGCAGGGCGGCGCTCTGGGGGCTCTTCGACAGGTTGAAGACGGAGGCGGTGCCGTACTACAGCAGGACCTCCGAGGCGGTCGTCAAGACGGCTCTCGGACCGGTGATGTTCCTCGCAATCCCTTCAAACATCATATCAACCTCCCTGAATCCGTACGGTATCAACAGGGAGCTCTTCGATTCCATAGAGCCGCTTTTGCCGTCGATGGACGAAGCGTCCGGGGATTCAAGAACAATCATCTCGGAGATGGTGGATAATGTAAAGAAGGATGCGGGGCTGGCCGAAGAGATCAGGCTGCAAATCAATATCTTGCGTTTCAGGCGACTCGTCCTGGCCTACCTCATGGACTTCGACTCCAAGGGGATCGAGGTACACGGCACGTTGCGCGAGATCTACCCCGATGACCGTCGGATCAGGGGTCTTCTTACGGACCACAGGGCTGCAGAGAGGCTCAGGGACCGGCTGGATGAGATCAGGCAGAGGTTTCCACGGGATACGAAGAGGCTCGGGGCAATAGTGCCTCTGGAGGACTTTCTTGCGGGGCTGCACAGGTCAAGGGGCGGATGGTTCAGGAGGCAGTCAAGGGAGGACTCTACTGAGGCCATCACCGAGTGTATGGAGAGGGCTCTCTCCTTCTGGTTCGATGGATTCGTGGAGAGGTTCGTAGAGCCGATGAGGCTTGTTTTAGTGGACAGGGGGCTGGAGTATGACGACGCCGTGCTTGCAGAGGAGTACAACAAGGGACGGTTGTATCGGTTTTCCGCGGACAGCAGGCCGGTCCTGACGGTGCTGGCCGTGGAACACGAGGCCCAGCTCTTCATAGATATGAAGGATTTTACCAGGAGGACCCTCAAGGTCAAGGAGATAGCCATGGCCGAGTTCATGAAGGAAAACTTCTACAGGCCGATACTGGATGCAGCGGCCCGCCATGGCATGGGGGAGGGGCTCGTGGAGACGGAAGGAGGGATAAGGCTCAACAGCCTTCCCGGCGATGCCGCCATATTCTCCGGCAGTGTATCAAGGCTTATCTCGCTCGCCCGTGACATACGGTGCATAATACGGCTTTACCGGCAGAAGCTCGAAAAGAGGCTGCCGCCGGTAGAGGACGAGCTGCTGCTCGGAGACGTACACGACAGGTTCATGGGTCAGAAACAGAGGATCAGGGAGAAGAGGACCGAGCTTGAAAGGGCCCTTCACAGGGGCGACGAGTCGGCCTGCGCCAGACTTTCGGCCTTGACAAGGGAAGAGCGCCGGCTTGAAAACATTTACCATTACGAGGTGGAAGCGGCCGTCTCCAGGGAGATGGAGGCAGGCCTCTTCATCTCCTACGGTATGAAGGCCGAGACCATGGTGCTCAGGGGAGGAAAAGGAGGCGGCTGGCCGATCATGGTGGCCATAGGCGAGAAGATAAACGAGGCCGCAAGGGGCACGGACAGGGACCGCAGGGTCAGGGCCAGGCTCGAGGTGATGCTCGAAAAGGAGCGGCTCGGAACCGGCAGGGCGGATCTTGGTTATCCCTTCGACGTGTATATAGACAGCACCTACAGCATACGTATACCGCCGGAACTCGAAGAGACCATAGAGGGGCTTATGGAGCGCAGAAGGGACGTGGATATCAGGGCTGCGACAACGAGGCTCGCCAGGGAGTACTACAACGACCTTGTACGCCTCTCCAGGGGCAGGGCCATGGAGGATCTGGCCCTGCTCGAGTCGACCACGGCCATATACAACAGGGGACAGGCCCTGAGCAGGGAGGCGTTACGCGCCTACATGGAGGAGACCAGAGGGACGAAGTTCTTCTTCTCGAAGACCGTCTCGACGGATGAGCTCGACGAACGCATCCTGGAGCAGTTCTACTTTCCCTCCGAGGTCATTGAGCTGTGGTTCAGCTACGAGCTGAGGGGCAGGACAGAGGTGGTCGAGGCGTTCCGCAGGTGTGGAGAGGTGGTCTTCAAGGGATTCGAGTCCAGCGGCCCCACGGTCGTGTACGAGATACTGGATACAGAGGGTGACTTCTTCAAGGCGCTCCAGGCGCATCACCTGAAAAGGTGGATCGAGGAGGCAAAGGGGAAGAAGGCGGATGAGTTCGTGCCATGAGTCGGTCGGATCCGCCGAGACCCCCGGTACAGGCAGGCATTTCCAGAAGCCCGCTTCTGGGAATGCGCTCGAAATATAGTCGGACAACCAACCCCTTCTTACACCTCCTCAGGCGTGCCCTTTCCGTCCTTTTGCCGCCTGCGCCCCGCCTCCCCGCAGCACCTCGTTCATGGATCCGGTTCTATAGCCCTCGAGGTCCAGGGTGACATAGGGAAAGCCTATCTTCTTGAACTCCTCCACGATCGAGCCCCTGAGCCCGGCATCCAGAAGACGCCCTATGGACGACTGCTCCACCTCGATCCTGGCCACCTCGCCGTGGTACCGCACCCTTACCTGCTCAAGGCCGAGTCCTTTCAGGTATTCCTCGCACCTCTTCACCTTTTCTAGCCTCTCCTCGGTTATGCGGGTGCCGTACGGAAAGCGGGACGAGAGGCATGCGAGGTTTGGTTTCTTCCACGTGGAGAGCGCCATCTCCCTGCTCAGAAGCCTTATCTCCTTCTTGGTGAGGCCCGCCTCCACGAGAGGGCTCCTTACGCCGAGCTCCTCGGCGGCCGCCTTGCCCGGCCGGTGGTCTGCCAGATCATCGGCGTTGGTGCCGTCCACTACGTATTCAAGCCCCAACTCATCGGCCTTCCTGCGGCATATCTCGAATAGCTCGCTCTTGCAGTAGTAGCACCTGTTTTCCGGGTTATCGGCGAAGTTGGGGATCAGAAGCTCGTTTGAATCCACTATGATGTGTTCTGCGCCGAACTCCTTGGCCAGCCTTTTCGCCTCCTCGAGTTCGCTCTCGAGGTAGGTGGGTGAGGTGGCGGTGAGCGCTACGGCGCGGTCTTTGAGGGTCTGGTTTGCCACCTTGAGCAGGAAGGTCGAGTCCACCCCTCCTGAGAATGCAACAAGTACAGAGCCCATATTCCTAAGGATCTCCCTGAGAAGGTCGAGCTTCTCGGCTGCACTCTTTGTTGCCTCGTCTCTCGCCGGTGCATCGGCCGTGTTACGGCCTTTTTCGCTCAGCATACCCTTATCTCCTCTATGGTTCCGTCATCAGGAGGGTTTGCAACCTCCAGCGAGGTCGTTTTTCCGTCGCGGGTAAGGAGGACCATTCCCCTTTTCTCCGTGTTCCTGGAAGAGTACCTCAGTATGAGCCTTGCTGCCATCTCGACTGTGCCGTTTGTCGCTCCTCCACAGACAAGCGCCACCGGGCCGGGGAAGCCTTCGGGCTCGAGGACGGTATCGCCCTCCTGGATCAGGTTCCTGAGCCTTACATTCTCGGATTCGTTCCTGCTCACGATGAGCTTCGTTCCGTGGTACCGGAAGTGTCTTCCGAGCTTGAGGGCCTGAAGATCCTTCATGGTGACGCTCTCCTTGTGGTCGAGTAGATCCCTTACCTTCTTGGAAAAGATCTTGTCCGTGAGTAGGCATCCACCGGATGGGCACGGATAGTCCCCTATGTTGAGATCCTCTGCAAGCTCCATCTGCGGCCTTCTCGTCCTGCCGAGCATAGAAAGGAGCCTTTCCCTGTCCACCATACCGGTCCTCTCTGGTATGGTCGGTTCAAGGTGCTTTGCGCAGAGCGGCCTCAGTATGCGTCCCTCGAGGCCGCTCTCCCTCTCTATTATGCGGAAGGTGTCCCTTCTCTGGCTCATCGGTCTCTGGCCCAGGACCTCGCCGGTTATTGCGAATTCGGCCCCTATCTCTTCCATGTACTCCTTTGCCCTCTTGAACATGTAGATGCGGCAGTCCACGCAGGGGTTTATACCCTTTCCATAGCCGTGTCGGGGGTTTCTTACGATATCGATGTAATCGAGCCCCTTAAGCAGTATCTTTATGGGTATGCCGAACGCCTCGGCGACCCTCCTTGCCTCGCTCCTGCACCCGCCTTGCTCTCCCTTCTTGTGCTTTCCCCCGGAATCACACGTGCAGAAGGCAGAGGTGAAGTTCAGCGCATGGACCTCGATGCCCTGATCGAGTATGAGCTTCACCGCAAGCGTTGAATCCAGCCCGCCCGAAAGAAGTGCTACAGCCCTCCTTGCCATAAGAACGAAACCTCCACATAATCCTTGTAATTTGCTGAAATAATATTATACTTGGAAGGGTCCGCAAATGCAAAACCGAATTTCCACAGGCCTCGCAGAGGATGTACACCAGATGGTGTGCTTGCCGCATGAAGGTTTAATCTTCAAAGGTAAGGTACCTTAAGGCCGGCGGCGCGGTTGGTGCCCGCTGCATATTTTCATAGTATTTGAGGATTCTTTCCGTAGCAGGGCGGCTTCGGTAACGGGGTTAGTAAGGATGGTTTCGGGGCCTTTCATGGGAGGTTGCTTTACCCTGTATCTTTGTTATGAGGGAGTATTACGCGTTCAGAGAAGGGACCCGTCGAGTGCGGCCCAGGCTGTTTCTGCCGGTCCTGCTCTTTATCGTGACGGTCTTCACCACCATGACCGCCGGGGCCTTTTATGAAGGTGTAAACCCCCTGCGCGATCCGGCGGGGCTCATAAAGGGCATACCGTTTTCGGCCTCACTGCTCTTCATTCTCGGCACCCACGAGCTCGGCCACTTCTTTGCATCCAAGAAACACAGGATTCACGCAACACTCCCATACTTCATACCCGGTCCGCCTATACCTCCTATGATAGGCACCTTCGGGGCGATCATAAAGATGAAGGCCCCGATTACCACAAAGGGCGCGCTCGTAGACATTGGGGCTGCCGGCCCGCTTACCGGTTTCGTCGCGGCCGTGCTGATAACCTCGTGGGGGCTGAGCATCTCCACGCTTATACCCACGCCTCCGCCGGGGTCGGTCGAGCTGGGCTCTCCGCTCGTCTTCAAGGCCCTGTCTGCTCTCATGGTGGGGCCCATGCCGGAGGGTAAAGAGCTCATGCTCCACCCGGTGGCATTCGCAGGCTGGATAGGCATGTTCGTCACCTCGTTGAACCTGCTTCCCATAGGACAGCTCGACGGCGGACACATAGTTTACGCGCTCCTGGGCCCGTACCACAGGACCGTATCGATACTCATGGTCTTCGGGCTCCTGAGCATGGGCATCCTTACCTGGCTGGGCTGGTTCGTGTGGGCGGTCTTGGTGTCCATCATAGGAATATGGCATCCACCGGTCGCCGACCAGCACATAGGACTCGATATAAAGAGGAAGATAATAGGTATCTCAACCATAATCGTATTTATATTGACATTCACCCCCACACCGTTTTATATTTCCTAGCTATGAAGAAGTTTACGGAAGAAGAACTCAGGGCCTTCGACGGGAGCGATCCGAACAAACCGGTGTACTTTGCGTACAAAGGCAAGGTCTACGACGCCACGGACAATCCGCTCTTTACGGACGGGATGCACTTCGAGCATCCCACAGGATGCGACCTCACCGACTATATAGAAGAGGCCCCACACGGAGACGAGGTCCTTGAGGAACTGCCCGTTGTGGGTGAATACATAGGGTAAAGGGTGAGGCACCTCCTGCCGTACTTGGCACAGTTTCCACACCTGCGAGACCCTGACACGGCCCGTCTGCCATGAAGATTCTGATCCTCGGATGCGGCACATCCACCGGTGTGCCGGTGATAGGATGCCGGTGCGGTGTGTGTACATCCGGTGAGCCGGCGAACAAGCGCACGAGGTCTTCGGCGCTCATCCAGGCCGGGGAGAGGAACATCCTCATAGACACGTCGACCGATCTGCGCATCCAGGCGCTCCGAAACAACGTAGAGAGGGTCGACGCCGTACTCTTTACCCATCCCCACGCAGACCACATCCACGGCATAGACGACCTCCGGATATTCAACCTCAGGCAGAGGGGCCCGATACCGTGCTACGGGAACGAATACACGGTAAAGAGGATAAAGGGGTTCTTCGAGTATATATTCGTCGATGACGAAGGTAACGGCTGGAAGCCCAGGCTCGATGTCACGGTGGTGGACTCTCCCTTCACCCTCTTCGGTTGCGATATAAAACCCGTCGAGATATGCCACGGAAAGGCCAGGATCCTGGGCTACCGCATAGACGACGTGGCCTACCTTACGGACTGTAGCGGCGTCCCGCCCGAGTCCATGGAGCTTTTGAGGGGAGTTAAGCTCCTCATCATCGACGCGCTCCGCAAGAGGCCGCATCCGAGCCACTTCAGCATAGACCAGGCCATAGAGGTCTCACGTAAGGTCTCGGCGGAGAGGACCGTCCTCACGCACCTGAGCCACAACGTAGACTACGTGGCCGACGGTAAGGGGCTTCCGGCCGGCGTTGAGCTTGCCTATGACGGCATGGAGATAGAGGTCTGAGGGGAGCCCGGCTGCTCATACTGTCGCTTAGGAAAGGATCGTAGCATGGAAGGTGCTGGCAGGCTGTTCTTCATGGCGAGTGTCTTCTACCTTGCGGTCGGAACCTTCATGGGGCTTGCGATGGCATTTTTGAGGGGCAAGTGGACCCTGAGGCTCATGCCGGCCCATGTGCACATAAACCTTCTGGGCTGGGTATCGATGCTCATCTTCGGCTTCGCCTATACATTCCTTCCTGCGCTCGCCGGCAGGGAACTCTACAGTACACGGCTGCCTTACGTGCACTTTGTTGTCGCCAATATAGGTCTTCCGGGGATGGCGGCGGTCTGGGTGGGCAGCCGGTTTCCTGGCTCGCGCATCCCGCCGCGGCTTGTCTGGCCCTTCGGCGGGCTTGTGGCGGCCTCGGTGTGGATCTTCATATTCAACATGGCGATGACGATGTTCAGGGGATAGGTGGGGATGGTGTTTGGTGCGTAGCTTGCCTACGGGTATATCCTCGTGCCGGCCCTCCCGGATGCGGCCTCTTCGACGAGTTCGGGTGTCGTTATGACGACCTCGCTGCCGCCTCCTTGCAGGAACTCTATGGCGGCCTCTATCTTGGGTGCCATGCTTCCTGTAAGAAAGTGTCCTTCGTCGAGGTATCTTTTCGCCTCGGCTACGGTCATCCGTTCGATGGGTCGCTGCGAGGGTTTGCCGAAGTCGAGGTAGACACATTCTATCTGCGTCAGGTTTATGAACCGTTCGGCCCCTATCTCGAGGGCGAGTGTGGATGTGGCGAGGTCCTTGTCTATGACTGCGTCCACGCCGCTCAGGGTTCCGTCGCAGCCTTCAATTACCGGTATGCCGCCCCCTCCGGCGGCTATGACCATGACACCCATATCCGAGTTCATCCTTATCACCCCGGCCTCCACAACACGAACGGGCCGCGGCGACGGAACAAGCCTCCTCCAGCCCCTGCCGCTGTCCTCGGCCATCTCCCAGCCCTTTTCGGCGGAGAGTGCCGCGGCCTGCTCCCTTGTATAGTACGGGCCAACGGGTTTTGTGGGATTCGTGAAAGCAGGATCATTTCTTTCCACCACGACCTGGGTCACGACCGTAACCACGTCCTTCACCTTGCCGGTCTTTACGAGCTCGTTGTAAAGGGTCTGCTGGATCATGAACCCGATGCCGCCTTCGCTGTCGGCATCGCATATGTAGAGCGGCATCGGAGGGACCTCGTCACTCGCCGCCTCGTTCCTTATAAGTATGTTGCCGACGACCGGGCCGTTGCCGTGGGTTATGACTATCCTCTCACCGCCTTCGGCGAGGCGGGCCATGTACCTGCAGGCGGTTTGTGTGTTTCTGAACTGCTCCTCTATGGTCCCGGCATCGTTCCGCCTTATTATCACGTTTCCGCCGAGCGAGACGATGGTCCTTTTTCTGTCATCTCGGTCCATGGTCATGGAATGCATGGCGAGCGCCTGTGCGCCGCAACACCGGGACGGGCAGGCGGTCCCGGCAGTTTACCGAAGGGAGTCATCAATCGCCGAATCCTTCCACGTAGCCCTCGGCCACGAACGCCGCGATCGCGCCGTCGCCCACGGCGGTGGACACCTGCCTAAGCGGGGTCGTGCGGCAGTCGCCGGCCGCGAAGATCCCCTCTACCGAGGTCTCCATCCTCTGGTTCGTCTTTATGAACCCACCGTCGTCCTTTTCGACATCCACGAAGTCCGTCGTGGGGTTTATGCCGACGAAGATGAAGGCTCCTTCCACCTCGACGGTCTTCTGCGAGCCCGTCTTGAGGTCCTCGAGCACCACGGCCTCGACACCGTTCTCCCCCTTTATCTCCTTGAGGATGTGGCTCCACAGTATCTCAATGTTTTCGGTCTTCATGACCTTCTCCTGCAGTATCTTTTCGGCGCGCAGCTTGTCCCTTCTGTGCACGAGGTATACCTTCGAGGCCAGCTTCGCGAGGTAGGCGGCCTCCTTTACGGCTGTGTCCCCGCCGCCGACAACGCATACCCGCTGACCCCTGAAGAAGGGGCCGTCGCATGTGGCGCAGTAGGAGACACCCTTGCCGAGGAGCTCCCTTTCCCCCTTCACGCCGAGCTTGCGCGGCTTTGCGCCGGTGGCCACTATCACGGCCTTTGCCCTGAGCTCTCCCTCCGAGGTCCTGACCACCTTGATGTTGCCTTCAACGCCGATACCTTCCACTTCGGCGGCCTTTATCTCGAGGCCGAATCCCTTTGCGTGCTCCTCGAACCTCTGGACGAGCTCTGCGCCGCTGATGGATGAGAACCCCGGGTAGTTCTCTATGACATCGCTTACGGCTATCTGCCCCCCCACCATCTCCCTTTCGATAAGGACGGTTCTGAGCCTGGCCCTCTGCGCATAGATTCCGGCTGTGAGGCCGGCAGGGCCTCCGCCGATGATGATCAGATCGTACATAAGACCTCCTTTAGAATTTATTCGAACCCTCCAAGCGGTCTGAGGGTTCCATCCTGTACCGGGACGGCGGACAGGTGTTCAGATGGATTTTGAAGCCCTGCGGCTTTCGGGGCCTGCCTGCATCCGCGACGATGCATGTTCAGGCGGTCAGCCCTTCCAAAATGCCGGGACAAAAAGTATAAGTAGCGTGTATATCTCGAGCCTGCCCAGTATCATGTCCAGTATGAGCACCCACTTTGCGAATGATGGTATGGCTGCAAAGTTGGACATGGGACCGGTGGTTCCAAGTGCAGGACCGATGTTTCCCAGGCTTGCGGCCGTAGACGATATCGACGTTACAGGATCGAGGCCGGTCGCTGCCAGCAGGAACGAAGATATGACGAATACGAACAAAAAAAGCAGGGTGAACCCCACCACACCCTTCAGGACCTCGGGAGAGAGGACCTTTCCGTTGAGCTTTACAGGGGTCACTGCGTGCGGATGTATGAGCCTGTACATCTCCTTGTATATGAACTTAAGGAGCACCAGCACCCGCACACACTTTATTGCACCGGTCGTCGAACCGGCCGAGCCACCCACGAACATCAACGTCATCAGTACGAGCTGAGAGAATGCCGGCCACTTGGCGAAGTCCGCCGACGAGTACCCTGTGGTGGTTGTTATAGATACGACCTGGAACGCCGAGTGTCGGAGCGACTCGCCGATCCCGCTGTAGTGGAATATCCTCAGGTTTATCGCTACAAGCAGTGTCGCTGCAACAAGCACCAGTATGTAGAATCTGAACTCCTCGTTTTCCCTGTATGCCCTGAACCCCTTGCGGTAGAAGTCGTAGTGAAGGGCGAAGCTCGTCGCCCCTACCGTCATGAATATTATTATGAGCCATTCGATGAGCACGCTGTTGTAGCCCGCTATGCTTAGGTTACGGTTCGAGAAGCCACCGGTGGAGATGCTTCCCACCGCGTGTATAAAGGCCTCGAATATGCCCATGCCGGAGATGATCAGTAGCACCATCATGACAAAGGACAGAAAGAGGTAAACCTTTACGAGTATCTTGGCCATGTCTTTTATCCTGGGTACGAACTTGTCTCCCGCGATACCCGATGCCTCGGCCTTGTACAGCTGCATCCCGCCTATACCGAGAAGCGGTAGTATGGCGACACCGAATAGCACTATGCCTATACCGCCAAGCCAGTGTGTCATCGATCTCCAGAAGAGTATGCCGTGAGGCAGCTCCTCTATTTCTGTAAGCACAGATGCCCCTGTGGTTGTGATACCAGAGGTCGCCTCGAATATGGCATCCACGAAGGTGGGGAATGTGCCGGAGAAGATGTATGGCAGCGAGCTGAAGAACGATGTGCTGAGCCATGCTGCTGCAACGATTACGAAACCCTCCCGGTGCCCGACCTCGAGACCGCTCGTCCTGAAGACGAGATAGAGTATTACTCCCGTTACCGCCGTTATGATAAAGGACAGCAGGAAGGCCTTCGTGTCACCCTCGCTGTACAAGAGCGAGACGAGCAGCGGGGCGATCATCGCCATGGCCAGTATCATGTTTATTGCGCCGATCACCTGAAGAACCACGCGCAGCCTCATGGGGATCCTCCGTGTACCATGGTCACGTTCTCTTTTTGCATGGAGCCTTCGGGCTCAGAAGAACTCCGGCTTCACCATCAGGACCTTTTCCACCTGCGGAATGGTCTTCCTCAGGGCGAATATCACGACCTTGTCGCCAGGCTTTATCACGGTGCGTCCGTTGGGCAGCATCACCTGGTCGTCCTTCACGACCGCTCCCACTATGGCCCCTTGCGGAAACTTTATATCCTTGAGCGGGGTGTCCACTATGTCGGAGGTCTCCATGGCGACCGTCTCTATGGCCTCCACGCGTTCCTCCATGAGGGTCTTCACAGACAGTATCTTGCCCTTGCGTATGAACTGCAGTATGTCTCCCACAGACGCGAGCCTCGGTGAGACGGCCACGTCTATCCCTATGGTGGAGACCATGGAGAGGTACTCCGGCTTGTCTATGAGCGCGATGCAGCGTCTTGCGCCGAGCCTTTTTGCAAGAAGGGCCGTGAGTATGTTCGCCTCCTCGTCGTTCGTGACGGCGATGAAGGTGTCCACATCCTTCACGTTCTCCTCCTTCAGGAGCTCGCGGTCCGTACCGTCTCCGGCTATGACGATTGTCTTGTCGAGCTTTTCCACGAGCTTGGCGCACCTTGCCTCGTTTTTTTCTATGAGCTTGACCTGGTGGCCGGCCTTTTCCAGGTGTTCGGCCACGAAGAAGCCGACCTCTCCGCCGCCGATTATCATGGGCCTGGAGACGGCCTTTTCGTTGCCGCCGTTCCCAAAGAGCTTAAGGAGCTTCATGGCCTCCTCGGGGTGCGTGAGCGAAAATACGAGATCCCCTTCCTCCAGCACGGTGGAGCCCTGCGGTATTATCGTCTGGTTGCCCCTGTAGACCGCAACGATTATGATGTTCTCAGAGGGAAAGAACCTGCCCAGCTCCCTGGCCTTCTTCCCGACTATGGCCGACTGGGCCGTGAGCTTGCCGCCCACGAGCTTGAGCCTTCCGTCCATGAAGTCCATGACGTCAACGGCCCCGGGTATCTCTATGATCTTGACTATCCTCTCCGCAGCCACCTTCTCCGGGTTTATTATGAAGTCGAGGTCGAGGTAGTCCCTCTCGAATATGCGCGTATAATTAAGGTAGTCCGGATTCCTTATCCTCGCTATCTTCTTCGGAACCCTGGACTGGGTCTCTGCTATCAGCGACGCTATCATGTTGACCTCGTCGCTGTTGGTCACTGCTATGACCATCTCGGCCTGTTCTATACCGGCCTCTATGAGGATCTGCGGGCTGGAGCCGCTGCCCTCGACTATCCTTACATCGAGGCTCTCCTTGAGCTCCTTTATCCTTTTTTCGTCCTTCTCGATGACCACGACATCCTGGCCCTCGGAGGAGAACTTCTTGGCGATGGTATATCCTACAACCCCGGCCCCGATAATTATGACCCTCATCCGTTCCTCCTCATCTCTCTTACTCTCTCAAGGTTTTCCGGATCGTCCCTTTCAGATTTCTTGGGTGTCTCCAGTATCAAGGGTATATCCTTTATCTTCGGATGATTTATGAAGGCCCTTAGCCCTTCTGTGCCTATCCTGCCCATGCCTATGTGTGCGTGGCGGTCGAGCCTGGAGCCGAGAGTGCCCTTTGAGTCGTTGAGGTGGATGAGCCTGAGCCTTTCGAGCCCGATTTCCTTGTCCATACGGCGTACCAGAAGATCGGCCTCGCAGGTGTTGTCCATGGAGTAGCCGCTTGCAAAGCCGTGGCATGTGTCAAAGCAAAGACCGACCTTCAGACCAGCGGCCCCTTTTATGATCCTGCCGATATCCTCAAGGCTCCCTCCGGTCTGCGAGCCGCCGCCGGCCGTGTTCTCTATGAGTATCTCCACCGCAGCGGACCTCCCTCGGCGCCCTCCTTGTCTCCTCCTTGCAGCCTTTATGGCATCTATGACCCTCTCGATGCCGGATTCGATCGTGCCGTGCAGGAAACTGCCGGGGTGCACAACGAGATAGTCTGCGCCGAGCACCCCGGCTGTTTCGAGCTCCATAGAGAATAGTTCGACCGACCTCCTGTAGAGGTCGTTGTCCGGGGAAGAGAGGTTTATGAGATAAGAGGTGTGGACCACTACAGGCCAGAGCCCTGCGTTCTTTCTCTCGGCCCTGAAAACTTCGACCTCCCTCTCTTCCACCGGTCCGACATCCCATGTCCTGGGGCTGTGACAGAACAGTTGTACGCAGTTACAGCCGAGCCGAACGGCCCTTGAAACGGCTCTGCTTACCCCTCCGGCTATCGAAGCATGAACACCAAGCCTCATGGCGGGGTGTCAGGACCTTGCCCTTCGTGCAGGGGTGTTGTTGGCTCTTCTCATTACGGGTTCCTTTCGTGGTTGTACTAAAAGCCCTGGCATCAAAGTGTAATCAACCGTATTTTTTCCTTGCCTCCAGCGTCTTTCTCGCCGCCGTCGCAAGGACCGTAGGAATGTTCTTGCTCTTTGCCAGCGCCTCGAGATCCTTTTTGTACAGGTAGCCGATGAGCCTCATGGATATGGTCAGCGGTGTTTTTGGATTGAGAACCAGGTTGTGTTTGACCTGGTAGTTCTTGAGCCACTCCCTGTTCCTGGCCACCAGCCTGAGGAGCTCATCGGCCGTGCTCTTCGATGCCGTAAGCCTCACTATCTCGTCCTCAGTGATCCTCGGATTCTTCAGTACGCTTGAGGATATTATCTTGTTGGAGTCTCTCAGAAGGATGGTCCTAGCCTCCTTGTTGCCCGTAAGTGCGAGCTTTATCTTTTCCGCGACGGTCATCCGCGAGATGATGTTGGACAGACTTTCGCGCTCTTCGTCACCGATATCCGCCATGTCTTCGCCGGTGAGCCTCTCGTGGATCTCGTCCGGATTCAAGATCCTCTCCAGCAATTCACGTACGGGCCCTGGCGTGTTGGGATTGCCTGCAAGCGCCCTTGCTATCTCCGGGCTCCTTGCAAGCCTTTCTGCGTCTTCAGCTATGATGCCTATGACCGCCTCGCTTTCGGCCCTCCTCGCGATCTTCTCAATGGTCTCGTCGTCCGTCTTCGGGTTGCGCGCGATACGGGCGAGTACCGCCTGGTCCTGGGGATACATCGAGGCCACCTTCTTCAAGACCTTCGGATCGAGCCTCCCCTCCAGCGCCTCGAGGAGCTCAAGCGGCGCGAAGTTCTCAAGGCTCCTCTTTGCCGCCGTCTGCACCTCGATGTCCGCATCCTGCGAAAGCACCAGCAGTACCGTGAGCTTGTCCGCAGGTGCGAGATCCGCCCGTGCCTCGGCGGCCTTCAGACGCAGAGGCTTCGGTGTGCCAGGTGACACGTAGTCATAGACGGCTCTGTTCACCTTTATCATCTGCTCTTTTCCTTTTCGCCCCTTGCGGCCTCTATGATCTTGCGGCTCAGGTGCGGTGGAACCTCCTCGTAGTGTGAGAACTCCATGGTGAATACACCTCTGTCCCCGGTCATTCCCTTGAGGTCTGTGGAGTAGTTTATGACCTCGGACATGGGTGCGAGGGCCTTTATGTTGTGTGCGCCTCTCTTTGGCTCAACACCCAGGACCTTGCCCCTTCTGGCGTTGATGTCGCCGATGACGTCGCCCATGTTCTCTTCGGGCACGATGATCTCCAGCTTCATGATGGGTTCGAGCAACACCGGATCCGCCTGCTCCATTCCCTTCTTGAAGCCCATGGAAGCGGCTATCTTGAAGGCCATCTCGGATGAGTCGACCGAGTGGTGACTTCCGTCGTAAAGCCTCACCTTCACGTCCACGACCGGATAGCCGGCGAGCACACCGCTCTGCATGGCCTCCTTTATGCCTTTTTCGACCGCAGGTATGTACTGGCGCGGCACAACGCCTCCCACTATGTCGTCCACGAACTCGAACCCCTTGCCCCGCTCAAGCGGAGAGATCTCGAGCCATGTGTCCCCGTACTGCCCCCTGCCGCCGGACTGTTTCTTGTACTTGCCCTGCACCTTTACCGTGGATCGGATCGTCTCCTTGTAGGGTATCCTGGGTCTCTTGAGTTCGACCTCGCAACCGTATTTGCGCTTGAGCCTTTCAACCGCCACCTCGAGGTGTACCTGTCCGACACCGGAAAGGACGAACTCCTTTGTCTCGTCGTCCCTCCTGAACTCCAGACAAGGGTCCTCTTCCATGAGCTTCGCCACGGCGGACGGCATCTTCTCCTCGTCGGCCTTGGTTGCCGGCGCGACGGCATAGGACAGGGCCGCGTTGGCCCTCGGCAGGGGAGGGAAGACCACGGGCTCCTTCTCATCCGCGAGGGTATCGCCCGTGTGCGTATCCTTAAGCTTCGATACGGCGGCTATGTCGCCCGCACAGGCCAGGTCGACCTCGACCGTCTTGTCCCCTGCTATGCGGAAGATGTGGCCTATCTTTTCCGTGGCGTTGCGGGATGTGTTGAGGACCGTGGTGTTCGGAACAAGCGTGCCCGAGTAGACCCTGAATACGCTGAGCTTGCCGGTGAACGGGTCTAAGGCCGTCTTGAATACAAGGGCGGAGAAGGGGCCATCCGGGGACGGTTCCCTCTTTGCCTCTTCACCAGTGGCTGGGTCCTTCCCCTTTACTACACCCTTGAGCCGCCCCTTGTCGAGCGGGGATGGCAGGCAGAGGTTTACGAAGTCCATGAGAAAGTTGACCCCGATGTTCCTGTAGGCCGAGCCGCACAGAACCGGAACGAACCTTCTTGTAAGGACACCTTCCCTGAGTGCCTTCATGAGTTCTTCTGCCCGGATATCCTCTCCGTCGAGGTATCTCTCGGTAAGGTCGTCGTCCGCCTCTACCACGGCCTCCAAGAGGTGTTCCCTGAGCGGTTCCGCTTCCCTGAGGAGGTCGTCCGCGGGCCCTCTCTCTTCGTATCCGCCGGAGGCGTCTTTACCGTATGTGTATGCCTTCATGGTCAAGAGGTCCAGCACCCCGGTGAAGTCCTCGCCTTCTCCAACAGGCAGTTGCACCGGGACCCCCTTTACGCCGAGGACCTTCTCCATGTCGTCGACGGCCCTCAGGAACCTTGCCCTTTCGCTGTCCATCTTGTTTACGAAGGCGATCCGCGGAAGCTCGTTCTCATCGGCGTATCCCCAGACCATCTCGGTCTGCACCTTGACCCCGGATATTGCGCTAAGTAGTACAACGGCCCCACCGGCCACCCTGAGCGAGCTTCTTGTGTGGGGCAGGAAGTTGGTATACCCCGGTGTGTCTATTAGGTTTACGGTGTGGCCTTTCCAGCTGTACTGGTGCAGGGAGACCTGAAGGGTCATCTTCCTTTGCCGTTCCTCTGGGGTGCTGTCAAGGACCGAGGTCCCCTCATCGACCCTTCCGAGCTTCGGCGTTACCCTTGCATTGAAGAGCATGGACTCGGCAAGGGTCGTCTTGCCCGCTCCGCCGTGTGCGATAATAGCGATGTTTCTCTTCTTATCGATAGGGCTTTCCATGGCACACCTCCCGGTTAAGATGGCTGCATACCGCCCGTTACGAAGACAGCGGCCGCCTCTACAGAGGGGCCCCTTGTTCGCTTGCCGCCGGTTAGGGCTCAGGCCTTCACATTCGTCTCCTTTTTCCTGGGGCCCTTGCTCTTGAAAAGGGCAGGCAGGGTGCATCTTAAGAATATGCCCAGGTGTTTGTTCAGCGGGTTGGACCTTTTCAGGAAAGGAATTATGGCCCTCTTCCTCGCCCCGAGCCCTACGAGCATCTCGTTGAGTTCGTCGTGTTCCGGGTCTATACTGAGCCCCTTCTTGAATACCGTTATCGCGCCCTTCTTGTTGCCGGCTTCGAGATAGACCTTGCCCAAGTTGAGGTAGTATTCCGCCCTTTTGTATTCTCTCTTTATGGCCCTGGTACAGAGCTCAAGCCCCATGCCTATCTTTCCCCACTTCAAAGCCGCGCACATGCCGTAGTAGGACATGTAAAGGGGTTTTTCCCTGTCAGCCATGTACGCCTTCTCAAAGGCCCTCGCGGCTTCATCCAGCCTGCCTTCCTTGAGGTGCCTAGTCCCCAGACGGAAGCTCTCTGTGTGGTCTTCCCTTGCCGTCATTACGTGTTCACCTCGTATATTCTCTGGAGTCCCTTAAGGACCAGGAACTCATCGAGTTCGTCTATGGTCTTCGTCTCATCGATGATACGGCTTGCATAACCACCTGTTGCTATGACCAGGGGCCTACAGGCCCTTTCCTTCTTTATCCTCTCGACAATGCCGTCCACAAGCCCTACAAAGCCGTAGAACAATCCGGACCTTATGCTTTCGATCGTGTTTTTCCCCACCACTGTCGCGGGCCTTGAGAACTCGACCCGTGGAAGGCTCGCCGTCCTTTCAAAGAGCGCGTCAGAGGATATGGAGACCCCGGGCGCTATGACCCCGCCTGCATACTCGCCTTTTGCCGTTACGTAATCGAAGGTTATAGCCGTGCCGAAGTCCACCACTATGAGCTCGCGCCTGTGCTTGCTGTACGCCCCCACGGCATTTACTATCCTGTCAGCCCCTACCTCCCTCGGGTTGTCCGTAAGGATCGGCATGCCGGTCTTTATACCCGGGCCGACCACTATGACCGGATCTATCCCCGCGTATTCCGAGATCGCCCTTGTCAACGTATCCTTGAGTGAAGGAACCACGCAGGCGACCACGGCGCCGGTGAATTCATCCCCGGAGATGGCGGCGTTCGAGAAGAGGTTCAAAAGTATCATGCCGTACTCGTCATGGGTGCGCTCCTTTACGGTCATTACCCGCCAGTGTGTGATAAGCTCCCTACCGCGGAATACACCGATAACTATATTCGTGTTTCCAATGTCTACCGTAAGAAGCACCGTGCACACCTATCGAGTGCTGAAGGAAACATCGCCGGAGATGATCCTTTCGATATCGCCGGAAGGCCTCCTTACAAGGAGCGCCCCTTCCCCGTCTATACCGAGACAGATACCTTCCGTGTTTGTAAATCCCTTTATGCGAACCTCCCGCCCCACACCGTCGAAGTATCCCTTCCATGCCTCGTAGACCGGCTTGAACCCTTCTTTTAAGGAGGTCTTATACCACCTTTCAAAGACCGAATAAAGCGTGCAGGCGAAATCCGTCCTCTCCACATCCCTCCCATTTTCCTTGCCGATGGATGCGGCGACCCTTCTTGTCTCATCCGAAGACTCGGGGTCCATGTTCAGGTTCACCCCTATGCCTACCACCATGAAGTTCACCTTGTCGGTCTCTGAGCTCATCTCCGTAAGTATGCCCGCCACCTTGCGCGATGCTATAAGGACGTCGTTGGGCCATTTGACGTGCGGCCTTACAGGGCTGAACCTGCCGACCGTTTCAGCCACGGCCACCGCCGAAAGGAGTGTCATGGCCTGCGCCCTTTCCGGCGGTATCGCCGGCCTGAGTATTATGGATGTATATAGGTTGACCCCAGGTGGGGAGTACCAGCCCCTTCCGAGGCGTCCCCTTCCTTTGTACTGGCCGTCTGCGACCACGACGGTCCCGTCGGGCGCCCCACTTCTTGCGAGTTCCATGGCCTTTGTGTTGGTTGAATCAATGGACTCGTAGAAGAAGATCTCCCTTCCGATGAGGTCCGTATCCAGGGCCGAGGTGATTTCAACGGAGTTGAAAGGTACGGGGTGTAGGTCTGCGAGTACGTAGCCCTTCCTTGGACTGCCTTCTATCAAGTAGCCGGCGTTCCTCAGCGATACGATGTGTTTCCATACGGCTGTTCTTGATATGCCGAGCGTGCGGCTGATCGTCTGCCCGGAGACATGGCCTTCTCCGTTTGCCCTCAGTAATCTTATGATCTCGGCTTCCTGAGAGGTTCGATCCATCATTCGACTTCCAAGCTCATGTCGACCGCACGCACGGAGTGCGTAAGCGCCCCGACGGAAATGTAGTCGACCCCTGTCCTGGCGATCCTGGCCACGTTGTCGAGCGTGACCCCGCCGGAGACCTCTACGAAGGCCCTGCCGTCGATGAGCTTGAGGGCCTTCTTGATCCTGTCGATGCCCATGTTGTCGAGCATTATGATATCGGCATCTGCCTTCAGGGCCTCACGGACCTCTTTGAGGGTCCTGACCTCCACTTCTATGGAAGTGCCCTTCGGATACCTGGCCCGCACCCTTCCTATGGCCTCTTCCACCCCGCCCGCGACCTTTATGTGGTTGTCCTTTATCAGTATCGCATCGAACAACCCGAAGCGGTGGTTGAATCCTCCGCCGATCTGTACGGCGTAGCGTTCCATTATCCTCATGCACGGTGTAGTCTTTCTCGTGTCCAGTATCTTTACCGGCAGCCCCTTAGTCTTCTTTATGTACTCCCGCGTTGTGGTGGCGACACCGCTCAGCCGCTGCAGGAAGTTCAATGCCACGCGTTCCGCTGTGAGGATGTTCTTGAGCCTGCCCGATACGGTGGCTATTACATCGCCCTTTTTAACGACATCCCCGTCGTTTAGGTGCCTTTTGAACCTGATGGTGTCATCGAGTGTCTTGAATATCTTTTCCGCCACGAGGAGGCCGGCCACAACCGCCCTCTGCTTTGCAACGATCCTTGCCCGGCCCTTTTTGTTTTCGGGCACGATGGCCTCTGTTGTTATATCCCCCGAGCCGATGTCTTCAACGAGCGAGGCGTTTATGATCCTTTCGGTATACTCGTTGAGCGGGATACGGCCCCTCGTCTTTGCGGCCCCTTTCTTTTTACGCTTCATTCGCCTATACCCCTTATCCTTTTGATACTGGCCTCTATCTTGGCCTTCTTATCGAGGATGGCGTTGAGTTTCTGCCTCTCCTTTTCCACCACATCTCTGGGTGCCCTTTCGAGAAACCTGTCGTTCGAGAGTTTCTTTTCGACGGATGAAAGGTCCCGGCCTGTCTTTTCAAGCTCCTTCGTAAGCCTTTTGATCTCCGAGTCTATGTCCACGTGCCCTTTCAATGGTACGAAGACCTCTATCGCCGGTCCGCCGTCTTTTCCCCTGGCAACGGCGAAGGCGGCCTGGGCGGGCCTTTCGCCGCCCTCTGTTACGGTGAGTGCGCCTATACGTGCAAGGTTCTTGAGGTGGTCTCTACCCTCTTTGAGCGCCTCCGCCGCCGAAGCATCCTTGGTAAAGCAGACACAGTCAAGTTCGGTGCCGGGCGGGATGTTCATCTCCGTTTTTATGTTCCTTACCGCCCTTATTACGTCCATGACGCTTTCGGTCTTCTGCGCCTCGGCCGGATACTCCCCCCTCGGCTCCGGGAATGACGAGCGCATTATGTACGTATCCGTGGACGGCAGGTAGGAGTATATCTCCTCGGTTATGAAGGGCATGAACGGATGGAGGAGCTTGAGCGTGTCCTTGAGAACGGTTACAAGGACACCTGATGCCGCCCTTTTCCTATCTTCCCCCTTTTCCCCCCTGAGGTCGGGTTTTATGAGCTCCACATACCAGTCGCAGAGCTCGTGCCAGAGAAATGTGTACACCGCCTTGGCGGCCACATCGAACTGGTAGTTTTCTATGGCACCGCTGACCTCCTTGGTACACCTCGAAAGCCTGGTGATGATCCACTTGTCGACGGTTGTGTAGTCCCCGGGACCGACGTCTCCGGTCCGAGCCCCCTCGGTGTTCATCAGCGTGAACCTCGCGAGGTTCCAGAGCTTGTTGGCGAAGTTCCTGTAGCCCTCGATCCTCTCTTCGGCAAGCTTTATGTCGCGGCCTTGTGCGGCAAGGGCCGTCAAAGTGAACCTCAGGGCGTCTGTTCCGTATTTTTCGATCATCACGAGCGGATCGATCACATTGCCCCTGGATTTGCTCATCTTCTGTCCCTCGGCGTCCCTGATGAGCGCGTGTATGTACACGTCCGCAAAGGGTACATCCCCTTTGAACTTGAGGCCCATCATTATCATCCTGGCGACCCAGAAAAATATTATGTCGAAGCTCGTAAAGAGTGCCGAGGTGGGGTAGAAGAGCTCCTGCTCTACGGTCCGGTCCGGCCATCCAAGGGTCGAAAACGGCCACAGCGCCGAGGAGAACCACGTATCAAGCACATCCGGATCCTGGGAGATCCCGCTTCGGCCGCATCCTTCACACCGTTCCGGATCCGTGACAGAGACCGTAATGTGGCCGCAGCCTGTGCAGTGCCATGCGGGTATCCTGTGGCCCCACCATATCTGGCGCGATATGCACCAGTCGCGGATGTTCCGCATCCACTCGAAGTAAGTGCGTTCCCAGTTTTTGGGGATGAACCTGATCCTGCCGGCCTCCACCGCCTCTATGGCCGGCCCTGCAAGGGGTCCTACCTTCACGAACCACTGCTTCGAGAGCGTGGGCTCCACGACGGTCCTGCACCTGTAGCAGACGCCTATGAGCACGGAGTATCTTTCTTCCTTCTTGAGAAGCCCCTCTTTCTTGAGCTCCTCCACGACCTTCTCCCTCGCCTCGAACCTCGGCAGCCCTTCGAAGCCGCGTGCATTTTCGTTCATCCTCGCCTCTGCGTCCATGACCCTGAGCGGCTCAAGCCCGTGCCTGCGCGCCACCTCAAAGTCATTGAAGTCATGCGCCGGTGTTATCTTAACGGCCCCGGTCCCGAACTCCTTGTCGACCGAGGGATCGGCTATGACCGGAATCTCCCTTCCGGCAAGAGGCAGCGCAAGCGTCTTTCCTACAAGGTGGCGGTACCTTTCGTCCTCCGGGTTGACCGCCACGGCCACGTCCCCGAGCATGGTCTCGGGCCTCGTGGTGGCCACCGTGACCGAGCCGGACGAGTCGGCGAGCGGGTACTCCATGTACCAGAGAAACGAGTCCCTGTGCTCGTGCTCGACCTCGAGATCAGAAAGGGCCGTACGGCATCTGGGGCACCAGTTTATTATGTAGTCGGCGCGGTATATGAGCCCTTCCTTGTAGAGCCTTACGAATACCTCTTTTACGGCCCTTGAGAGCCCCTCGTCCATGGTGAACCTCAGTCGCGTCCAGTCACAGGAGGCGCCGAGTCTTTTAAGCTGGTTTACTATGGTTCCGCCGCTTTCCTCCTTCCACCGCCAGACCCGCTCTATGAAACGTTCCCTGCCGAGCTCCTGTCTGGTCGTGCCTTCTTCCTTGAGCTGTCTTTCAACGACGTTCTGGGTGGCTATGCCTGCATGGTCCACGCCGGGGACCCACAGCACGTTGTAGCCCCGCATCCTCTTGTACCTTGCCATTATGTCCTGCAGCGTGTTGTTCAGGGCATGGCCCAGGTGGAGCGAGCCTGTTATGTTGGGCGGGGGTATTACCATTGAAAAGGCGGGTCTTTGCGAGTCCGTCTCCGCGGTGAAAAGACCGTCTCTGATCCAGCGTTCAAGCCACTCCTTCTCGACCTCAGCGGGTTCGTACACCTTGGCCAATGTCTTTTTTTCCATGGATGTTCTGGCTCCTCGTAAAGTAACGATCCGGTTCCGTGCCGGACAATCGATACTCGGCCGCCTCGGCCTCGTCCAATCGTGTTCCGAAAGAGACTTAAAAATTTAAGGGGGGAATCTAACGTAGTATCACTTATCCTACGCTATACCCCCCCGCAACTCTCTGGTAAGGCCGTATATTATGAATGCACCTGCAGCGGGCACCTGCCCCTGGCCGGCGGGCGATCCCCGCTGTAAGTCGCCGGAAGTGCAAGCGGAGTATGATCGGAACCGCCTTACTTTGGCTTGCCCAGCACTTCCCGGATCCTGTTGATGAACTCCGTTTTAATGATCTCTTCGGTAAGGTCAGGCACCACTTCCCATGCGATCTCTTCGATCACCTCACGTGCCACCCTCTCGACTATCTCTTCGATCCTCTCCCTCGGCAGAGACACCCTTTCGGTTTCCACTTCATCTGCTGCAGAGGGGGCAGTAACAGCAGCCCCTCCTACCTCCCCTGCCGCAGCCTCAAACGGGGCGGGCTTCGCCGTAACATCATGCTCAGCTGGAGAGGCCTCTTCTGCAACCCCTTCCGGGGCTTCTTCCGCGGCCTGCGGCATCCACTCTTCGGTTGCGATGGTAAGCTCCTCCCTTTCTTTTCCGGTGAGCTCCGCATCCGGTCCGTCTGTCAGGGGCGCTGGCTCCTGCTCAGATTCTTCAGTTTCTTCCGTGGAAGGGGCACCGGGAGTTTCGAACGGATCCGGTTCCACGTACTGTTCATCGGTCGGGGCTGTGGGCTCCTCTTCAGATTCTCCGGGCCCTTCTGTTACGAAAGGTGTCTCAAGCATTTCGAACGGACCGGTCTCCTCGGCCCCTGGTCCTTCCTCCGCGGCGGCGGAAGGACCTTCAAAGGGTTCTCCCGCGGACGGTTCGGTAGGCCCTTCGGTGAAAGGGGCCCCTGGAGTTTCGAACGGATCCGGTTCCACGGGCTGTTCATCAGCCGGGGCTGCGGGCTCGTCTTCAGATTCTGTTGAGAAAGTCGGCTCGGGTGTTTCGGACAGAGTTGGTCCTTCCGTATCCGCTCCTTGCGGTCTTGGTCCGGGTGTTTCGCCGAAGGCATCCTCTCCGGGTGCTGACGCGGGTTCTTCTCCCCCGAAGCCGGCTTCCTGGACGAAGTCCTCTTCGGTCAGTTCAAGCTCAAAGAACCCTTCGTCGCCGCCTTCTTCGGCCGCCGGTTCAAGGGAAATGGACGGCTCCTCTTCTTCGAACGAAAACGGTTCCGTGTCGGGGACCTCGAGAAAATCCCCGGCCTCCCAGACCGCTTCCGTGGTCTGTGACTGTTCGGCGTCTTCTTCAGCCACTTGAGGCCCGGACGTTCGTGCAAGTAGCTCTTGCACCTTGCCGGTGAGCTCCTCAGATTCGAATGGTTTTACTATGTGGTCGTCAGCGCCTACCCTTTGGGCCTCTTCGGCATCCAGGGTGTCGAATGTACCCGCCAGGAGCAATACCGGTATGCCCTTGAGATCCGGATCGTTTTTGACCGTCTCGCAGACCTCGTAGCCGCTTTTGCCGGGCATGGCCACATCCGCCATTATCAGGTCTGGCTTTATCTCGCGGGCCTTCTCTACGGCGCTTTCACCGTCGCTCACGGTCACAAGCTCGTAGTCCCCGTCTGCCAGCGTGAGGGAGACGACCTTCTGTATGGTTATGCTGTCGTCCGCAAGCAGTATCTTTTTTGCCATCCCCGGTATCCTCTCTGGTTAGGTTTTTTGTGGATATATTCATTTACGTTATCACTTAATTATTTAATAAGTCAAGGATTTTCTGGTGTTGCCGGCGGCCGTGTCTCCAAGATTTACGTTGACTGCCGGAAAAGTTATCTGGTACACTAACTGCTTGAGATGATGGAAGAGTTCATAAGGATAACGCTGCTGAAGGTTCCTCCGATCCTGCTTGCCCTTACCGTGCACGAATGTGCCCATGCATGGGTTGCCACAAGGCTCGGCGACCACACCGCGCGTATGCTCGGAAGGGTGACGCTCAATCCGGTAAAGCACCTCGATCCCATAGGTACCATAGTACTTTTCCTCTCGGGGATGTTCGGATGGGCCAAGCCCGTGCCCGTAAACCCCCTCAACTTCAGGGACCCATCGAGGGGGATGATGTGGGTGAGCGTGGCGGGCCCAGGGGCCAATCTGTTCTTGGCGGCCGTATTCGCCTTGATCTACAGGCTCTTGAACATCGGGGGCTACACCCTGTCTGTCATGGGGTCCCCGGTCCTCGGGCCGTTGTTCATAATGATAAAGTTCAGCATAATAATAAACGTCTCGCTTGCGATCTTCAACATGATCCCGGTACCTCCGCTGGACGGGAGCAAGGTCCTCTCCCACTTCCTCGCCGCCGACAAGGCCCTTGGGTACGCAAGGATAGAACCGTACGGCTTCCTGATACTCATGGTGCTCATAGTCACTGGTATCGTCGGAAAGATCCTCTCGCCGCTTGTACTCTATACCGTTAATCTTCTCGTGTGGGGAGGGGTGTGATGGCTGTCGAAAAAAGGCGGGTGCGCATCCTAAGCGGCATGAGGCCCTCGGGCAAGCTCCATCTCGGTCATTACCACGGGGTTCTCGAGAACTGGCTTGAGCTTCAGAGAGACCATGACTGCTACTTCTTCGTCGCCGACTGGCACGCACTCACCACCGAGTACTCGGACCCCAGCGGCCTCAGGGACAATATCATAGAGATGGTCATCGACTGGCTCAGCGTGGGAATAGACCCGGAGAGGTCGGTGATATTCCTCCAGTCAGGCGTCAAGGAACACGCCGAGCTCTTTGTGCTGCTCGCGATGATAACGCCGCTCGGCTGGCTCGAGAGGAACCCGACGTACAAGGAGCAGCTCTCGGAGCTCAAGGACAAGGACCTGCACACATTCGGTTTTCTGGGTTACCCGGTCCTTCAGACCGCGGACATAATCGTGTACAGGGCAGAGAAGGTGCCTGTGGGTATAGATCAGGCACCGCACATAGAGCTTGCAAGGGAGATAACGCGGCGCTTCAACTACCTCTACGGAGACACGTTTCCAGAGCCGCAGACCCTTTTGACCGAGTCGCCCAAGGTGCTCGGCACGGACGGCAGGAAGATGAGCAAGAGCTACAACAACGCCATCTATCTCGACGACCCGCCCGAGGTGGTGGACAAAAAGATCCGCACCATGGTGACCGATACCGCAAGGATGAAGAGGACGGATCCAGGCAACCCGGATGTGTGCCCGGTCTACATCTCCTTCCACAGCCTCTATTCGGACGAGGAGACCAGAAGGTGGGTGAGGGAGGGTTGCACCACGGCCGGCATTGGCTGTATCGAGTGCAAGAGGTCGGTAATCCCCAACGTTATAGAAAGGCTCGCACCGATCCAGGAACGGCGCAGGGAGCTTGTAAAAGATCCGGACAGGGTCCGTGCCGTCCTCGACAGGGATACCGCAAAGGCGAGGGCCGTGGCCCAGGAGACCATGGAGATGGTGAGGAGGGCGATGGGCCTCGGCTGAAGATGCATGCGTTGCGCCGGCTCCTTTGAAGCTGCACCAAAGGGGCTTTCCCTCAGGGAACTTCGATACCCACCGGTGTTCGTTTGGATATGGTATACGGTCTTGCAATGGGTTACAGGGTAAAGCTCGATATATTCGAAGGGCCGCTGGATCTTCTGCTGCACCTCATAAAGAAGAACGAGGTCGACATATACGACATACCGGTCGCCGCGATAACAGAGCAGTACATCGAGTACCTCGATATGCTCAAGAGCATGAACCTCGATCTGGCCGGCGAGTTCATCCTCATGGCCGCAACCCTCATACACATAAAGAGCAGGATGCTTCTTCCCATCCAGGAGGAGGGAGAGGAGGAGGAAGAGGGTGAGGACCCGCGGGAAGAGCTCGTACGCAAGCTCCTCGAATACCAGAGGTACAAGGAGGCGGCAGAGGAGCTCTCGAAGAGGCTCCTCTTGGGCAGGGATGTCTTTACAAGGGGGGCGCCGTCTCCGCTCGAGGGGCTCGACGAAGAGGATGAAGACTCTGAGGGCTGGTTCTCGGATGTGTCCTTGTTCGACCTTGTCGAGGCCTTCCGCCGGATCATAAAGAAGATGCCGAGGCCCTATGAGCTGGACATTACGGTGGACCGCTTCAAGGTCGCTGATAAGATAAACTATATAATGAATGTGCTCTCCACCTCCGGCAGCGTGCCATTTAAAGACCTCTTTGCCAGGGACGCCTCGCGCGGAGAGATAATAGTGACCTTCCTTGCGCTCCTTGAGCTAGTGAAGCTCCTCATGGTCAAGGTGAACCAGACGGATGACGGAACCATAAGGATCTATTCATCCGCGAACCAGCACGGGGGCGGATCCTTCGAGGTTCATTAGATGGATAAAGATGCGTTGAAACCGATCGTCGAGGCGCTGATCTTCAGCTCGGACCATCCGTTGTCCTTCGAGAGGCTTGTCGGTGTATTGGAGGGCGAGTCCCGTGAGGATATAAGGGGAGCCCTCAAGGGGCTCGTGGAGGATTACGCCCGGTCGGAAAGAGGTATATATATAGAGGAAGTCGCAGGTGGATACCAGTTCAGGACCAGGCCTGACCATGCGCCGTGGATAAGGAGGCTCTTCAAGATAGGCATACAGAAGATAAGCAGGGCGGCCATCGAAACCCTCGCCATAGTTGCCTATAAGCAGCCTTTGACCCGTGCCGAGCTCGAGGAGATCCGCGGTGTTGACAGCGCTGGGGTGCTCAAAACGCTGCTCGATAAAAGGCTCGTAAAGATCGTGGGCAGAAAGGATGCCCCTGGAAGGCCGGTTGTGTACGGCACCACCAAGGAGTTTCTCGAGGCCTTTAACCTCAAGGATCTGTCTTCGCTGCCCACGCTGAGGGAGATAGAGGCGCTTGAAGAGGATATGGTAGCCGGGGAGGATATTGTCAAAGTCGAAGAAGATACAGGTGAAGACACCGCCGCAGAAGGGGACCAAGGAGAGGCTGCAGAAGATAATAGCCCGCGCGGGGATAGCCTCACGCCGCAAGGCGGAGGAGATGATCCTGGAGGGGAGGGTTCGGCTGAACCGCAGGGTGGTCGGTGAGCTGGGGACAAAGGCCGATCCGCTGACAGACAGGATAGAGGTGGATGGCAGGCTCATCTCGACCGGAGCCCCCAGGGTCTATATTCTGTTGAACAAACCCAAAGGCACCATAAGCTCTGTTACGGATCCGCGGAAGAGGCCTGTCGTGGTGGATCTCGTAAGCAGGGTCAAGCAGAAGGTCTTCCCGGTCGGAAGGCTTGACTACGATGCCGAAGGGGTGCTGCTTCTGACGAACGATGGAGAGCTCGCAAACCGCCTCACCCATCCCCGCCATTCCGTTCCGAAGAAGTACCTCGTAAAGGTGAAGGACGTGCCGGATGAGAAGGATATGAAGAAGCTCTCAAGGGGAGTGCACCTTGAGGACGGACGTACACTTCCGGCAAAGGTGCGGTTTGTAAGAAAGACGAGGGAAAACTCCTGGATAGAGCTTACGGTTTTCGAGGGACGAAACAGGCTCGTAAAGAGGATGTGCCAGGCCGTGGGTCACCCCGTGATGAAGCTCAAGAGGGTCGAGTTCGCGGGCCTGGGGCTCGGCGGGCTCAAACCGGGACAGTGGAGATACCTCACCCATGCGGAGGTCGAAATGCTCAGGGCCGTGGTCGGTGAGTGAGGGTTGACGGTACGGGAGATGTCGTCTCGAGATGGTGCAGGATGATGTGCGCGGAGTACTGAAGGACTTCTACGAAAGCCTTTATGCGTCGCTTGGCCCGCAGGGCTGGTGGCCGGGCCGGACCCGCTTCGAGGTCATAGTGGGGGCGATCCTTACGCAGAACACCAGCTGGGCCAACGTCGAGAAGGCTGTGGCCAACCTCAGGAGGGCGAGGGCCTTGTCCCCCCGCAGGATGCACGCTCTCAGTATACATGAGCTGGCGGGGCTCATAAGGCCGGCCGGCTACTTCAACATAAAGGCGAAGAGGCTGAAGGCGTTCCTGAACCACCTCTTTGACAGCTACGGTGACGGGCCGGAGAACCTCAAGAGGCTCCTCAGCAGACGTACCGACGCGCTGAGGCGTGAACTCCTTTCCATAAACGGCATAGGACCCGAGACAGCGGACTCCATCCTGCTCTATGCCGCGGGCAGGCCCGTATTCGTAGTCGACGCCTATACAAAGAGGATGCTTCTGAGACACGGGCTCGTGGGAGAGGGGGCCGCCTACCAAGACATACAGCGGCTCTTCATGGAGAACCTCCCGCACGATGCCGGTATGTTCAACGAATACCATGCGCTGATCGTGAGGGTGGGAAAGGACTACTGCAGGGCAAAGAAGCCGCTCTGCGACAGGTGTCCGCTCGGCAGGTTCTTGTGAACATGCATCGCGGGCGCATTCCTTGGCGGTGAAACGGAGATGCATATGGCGGGAAAGATAAGGCTCATGCCGGAGCTCTTAAGCTCCAAGATAGCCGCGGGCGAGGTCGTTGAAAGGCCCGCCTCCGTGGTAAAGGAGCTCGTTGAGAACTCCATCGATGCCGGCGCAACAGAGATAACCGTCGAGGTAGGCGACGGCGGAAGGCGCCTTGTAAGGGTTACGGACAACGGCGAGGGGATGTCCAGGGAGGACGCCGCATTGGCCTTCGAACGCCATGCAACGAGCAAGATCTCTACCGAAGAGGATCTTCTCAACATCAGGACCATGGGGTTCAGGGGCGAGGCGCTTTCGAGTATCGCGGCGGTGGCCAGGGTCACGCTCAAGACCAGGCCCCGGGACGAGACAACCGGTACCAGGGTCCAGGTGGACGGCGGCTCTCGGCCCATGGTGATGGACGAGGGGTGCCCGGTCGGGACGACCGTTGAGGTGAGGGATCTGTTTTACAACACGCCGGCACGGCAGAAGTTTCTGAGGAGCCCCAGGACGGAGTTCTCCAGGATACTCGACAGCGTGAAGCGTATAGCCCTGATACACCCCGGCATAAGGTTTACGCTCCTGCACGGTCCGTCGAGGGTCATTGATGCAAAAAAGGGGCGGCTTAAAGAGAGGGTGCTCGATATATTCGGCCCGGATGTGTTGAAGGGGCTCGTCGAGATCGGCGGTCGTGTTGCGGACAAAAGCGGGATCTGCGTAAGTGGCCTTGTCAGCAGGCCTGAGCTGAGTTACACGACATCGAGACACCTCTTTACGTACGTGAACGGACGGTGGGTGCGCGACAGGTCGCTCAACCGGGCGGTCCACAACGGCTTCTCCGGCATGCTCGATCCATCGAGGTATCCCTTTTCGATCATCGACCTCAGGCTTCCCTTCGACGAGGTGGACGTTAACGTCCATCCGGCCAAGTGCGAGGTCAGGTTCAAGAACCACTCCCTCATCTACAACATGGTCATGTCCTCTGTAAGGGACGCACTGGCAGGGAGCGGTCAAGCACCGGCCGTCCGTTCTTCATCCGGTGTTTACGTCCCTGTGGAAGAAGCACTACCCCCTCTGGCAAAGGTCCATGCCGCGGAGGAGCCCCGGCCGGAGCCGTTATACCGTACGCGGTCCGCTCCAGCTGGTGCTACGGAACGGACGGAGAGGCTCGACTTCCAGGGAACGGAAGACAAGATCAACCCAGAATTCATGGACGCCGAGATCGTCGGGCAGTTGTGGGGTGAGTTCCTGATAGTGCAGAAGGACGAAGAGTTCTTCGTCATAGACCAGCACGGCGCGGCAGAAAGGGTGCGTTTTGAGAGGCTGAGGGAGAGGTTCTACAGGGACGGGGAGGTGGGCTCGCAGTACCTCCTGCTGCCGGAACGTTTCGAGACCACCCCGGAGGAGAGGGATGTCCTCAAAGAGGTGATGCCTTATCTCGAAAGGATGGGTTTTGACATAGAGCCATTCGGTCCATCGCGTATACACGGCGGCGAAACGTTCATCATAAAGGCCTCCCCTGAGATCCTTTCCGGAAGAAGGAGTGCGGAGCTTGTAAAGGAGCTTGTGGAGGAGCTCGCCGAGACCGGCTCGAGGTCCAAGGTGGAGCGCGGTATAGATTCCGCGCTCATGAGGATAGCCTGCCACAGCGTGATAAGGGGGCGTAGGACCCTTTCAAAGGAAGAGGCCATGGCACTCCTGAGGGACCTTGCGGGAGTGGATTTTTCCGGACACTGTCCACATGGAAGGCCTGTAGTCAGGAGGTTTTCGAGGGCGGAAGTAGAGGCCATGTTCGAAAGGAGATAGCCTGCGCGATGATATCGAGAAGGGGCTTTCTGAAGGGGGTACTCGGCGCAGGCCTTGCCGGGGCGACACTTGGCGGCGGGGTCCTGGCCGAGGGCTACTGGCTCGGCCCGGGCAGGGTGGTCGTCGAGGATACGTCCGTGGCCGTAAAGGGGCTGCCCGAGGGCTTCGAAGGATTCACCATCTGCCAGCTTACGGACATCCACCACGGGGCCATGGTGGATATGGACTTCATAGAGAAGGTGGTCGGCATGGCCAACGCGCTTGCCCCCGACCTCTTCGTCCTCACGGGGGACTACGTATCGAGGAGCAGAAGATACATTGCGCCTGTTGCGGACCTCCTGGCCACCCTGCGCTCCCGGTTCGGCACATTCGCCGTGCTCGGCAACCACGACCACTGGGTGGGTGGGCGTCGCATGAGGGATGCCCTGACCGCAGGGGGTATAAGGATACTGAGGAACAGACACGACTTCATCGAGGCCGGAGGAGGCCGTATCTGTATCGCCGGTGTGGGCGACCTTAGGACCGACCGTCCGGATGCAAGGGCGGCCCTTTCAGGGGTTGAGGACGACATACCCAGGATAGTTCTTTCGCACCACCCGGACTACGCGGAATCGATACCCTCAGACGTACGCGTGGATCTCGTGATGGCGGGCCACACCCACGGCGGGCAGGTAAGGTTGCCGGTCTTTAACTACGCCCCGTATCTGCCCTCGCGTTACGGGCAGAGATACCGCGGCGGCCTCGTACGGCGTGGTTCCTTGCAGGTGTACGTCTCAAGGGGCATAGGAATGGTCAATGTCCCGGTACGCTTCAACTGCCCCCCGGAGATAACCATGGTCCGCCTTGTCGGTGCAGGTTGAGGATATGAAGAAGACTAAGATGGTCGTGATAGTCGGGCCGACCGCGACCGGCAAGACCGCCCTTTCGCTCAAGCTCGCCAAGGCCTTCAACGGAGAGATCGTTTCGGCAGACTCGATGCAGGTCTACCGGTACATGGACATAGGAACGGCAAAACCCACGAAGGAGGAGAGGGAGTATGTCCCCCACCACCTGATAGACATCGTTGATCCTGACTGCGAGTACAGTGCCGCGGACTTCAAGAGGGATGCGGAGAGGGTGATCTCGGGTATAGTGTCTAGGTCAAGGAGGGTCTTTCTCGTCGGAGGTACGGGCCTCTATGTCCGTGCGTTGCTCGAGGGGCTGTTTGACGGTCCGGGGAAGGTGCCTTCGTTGAGGGCGTGGCTGGGAGACAAGGCCCGTCGGGCCGGCAAGGAGGCCTTGTACAGGGAGCTTGAAGTGGTCGATCCGGCCTCCGCAAGACGCATACACCCGAACAACCTTGCGCGCATCGTACGCGCGCTCGAGGTGTACCATGCAACCGGGCGTCCCCTCTCCGAGTTTCATCGACGCCACGGCTTCGGTGAAGAGAGGTTCGATACCCTTAAGATAGGTCTCGTCAGGGACCGCAGGGTCCTCTACGCCGACATAGAGAAGAGGGTCGACCGCATGATCGAAGGCGGGCTTCTGGAGGAGGTCCGCTGGTTGCTCGAGGCCGGCTACACGCAGGAGCTGAAGCCCATGCTGGCGCTCGGATACAGGGAGATGACCGATCACATCATGGGAAGGCTCGGCTTCGACGAGGCCGTGGCAGAGCTCAAGAAGAATACGCGTAACTACGCCAAGAGGCAGCTTACATGGTTCAAGAAAGATAGCGGCATACGGTGGTTTTCCCCTGATGACGAAACCGGTATAATGCGGGCGGTAAAGAGGTTCTTTACGCAGTAGCCTTTGTGTATTAATATGGAAAGAGTACTTGGAGGTTGTTTTTTTATGTCACCTCAAGGGCGAGCCGAAGGCCCGGGCGTAAGTCTGCCTGCCTCCGGCGGCTCGGCCTGCGAGGATGGTTCCGGGGACCGGAGCTTTCCCTTATTCATCAAGTTTTCTTGGGTGATATGCTGCGAAAAACTGTCTTGCGGAAGGAACTGAACGGGATGAGAAGATATTTTGTCTCTGTATTGTCTCTGCTCATTCTCATGGTATGTACGGGCTCCGCCCTTGCGGAGGTTACGGTCGTGAAGGCCGAGGGCTCTGCTGTAAAGGGCGAAGACGAGGCCTTGACAAAGAGGGCCGCGTTGGAGGACGCCCTGAAGGGTGCCGTGGCTCGTGCCGTAAATTCGGTCCTGAAGGATGAAAAGGCCGAGGAGATCTCGGATCTCCTCGAGGTGGAGATATACTCGACACCCATGCGGTATGTGCTGAACTACAGGATACTCTCGGAAGGATGGATAACACACTTCGACCTGCCAGAGGACTTTCTTAAGCCCGAGGAGATCGAGGAGGTGGTGGAGGAAGGCGTCAAGCTCGAAGACCTCGAGTACCATGAAAGCGTCGGCACCGGCGCCGAAGAGGTGGATCCTGAAACACCGCAATGGCCCGAGGGACCGGCCGGGGCAGAGGTAGAGGCCGCAGCTCCGGAAGCGGTACGTGAAGACCTCGGCGCAGGCGGTGTGGTACTGTACCACCTGTGGATAGAGGCGAGCGTGGACATAGGAGAGCTTAAGAAGGACATCGGGCGCTTTACGGATATC
>Ga0256830_1000104_pt1 | contig 73646 bp, 76 predicted proteins | sample 128326metaG_FD_190537 | JGI IMG/M metagenome (GOLD analysis project Ga0256830, IMG submission 190537) | Hydrothermal vent microbial communities from Lau Basin, Pacific Ocean - 128-326 | ecosystem: Environmental > Aquatic > Marine > Hydrothermal vents | place: Pacific Ocean: Lau Basin | collected... | reverse complement strand
TCTTCTCCGCCTGTCTCACCCTCTTGAGGGCGGAGAGGTTCTTCCTTGCCATGGTGCCTCCTGTGTGCGTTCTGTAATTATTGGTGTTGAATAATTTAATATATAGAGTCGTGTAAAAGCAAGCCCCGCCGGGCAGGCAGGGAACCGGTGGTGTCTTGAGCGCGATGTGAGGATACACGGGGTCATGTAAATGCAGGCCCCCGGGGGGCCCGGCAGGGAGTGTCAGGATCGTGGAGGTGAAGGTAGTGGATGACGATAAGGAGTTGGGACTCCTGAGAAGGGCGGGGTGCCCGGAGAGGGTCATAAGGCACGTACTCGCCGTTAAGGACCTTGCCATGAGGATCGCCGATGAGGTGAGGATCGCCGTGGACAGGGAACTGGTCAGGAAGGGCGCTCTCCTGCACGATATCGGCAGGGCGAGGACCCACGGGATCACGCACGCCGTCGTCGGTGCGGAGACGGCGAGGGCTCTTGGTCTGGACGAACGGATCGTCAGCATAATAGAGCGGCACATAGGGGCCGGGATCACTCCGGAGGAGGCCCGCTCGCTCGGCCTCCCGGCCGGGGATTTCGTCCCCCGGACACCCGAGGAGAAGATCGTCGCATACGCTGACAACCTGATAAGGGGCGAGGAGGAGACGGGCTTCGAGGAGGCGCTGGAGGACTTCAGGCGCATACCCGGCATAGGGAGGGAAGCTGTCGAGAGGTTTATCAGGCTTCACGAGGAGATCGAACAGTGGAAGAAGTAGCCCGCCGTGTGGGGCCGTCAAGTGCCAGCCGCATGCCGGCCGCGGTGGTGCTCCTACTCGGGCTCCTGCTGCTTGCCGTTCCCCGTACTCTGCACGCCTCGGAGACGTTCCTGTACGACCTCAGGTGGATGGGCATAAAGGCGGGGGAGGCGAGGCTCGAGTTCATCGAGGACGGCGATTCACTGAGGATAGTCTCGAGGGCTGAGTCCGCAAAGTGGCTCTCCGTCTTCTACAAGGTGGACGACCGCGTGGAGAGCGTGGTCGCGAGAAAGGACAATCCAGGCAAGGGAGCCGACCACTGGGTCGCCCTCAGTTACAGGCTCAGGATCAGGGAGGGGCGCTACAGGAGGGACAAGGAACTCGTCTTCGACCATGAAAACGGGAAGGTCTTGTTCTCGGACCATATCGAGAAGAGGAAGGAGACCTATCCCGTGCCTGAGGATACGTTCGATCCCCTGTCGGGCTTCTTCCTCCTCAGGAAGAGACCCCTCGAGGTCGGCCGTCCCGTCGATGTGACGATCTTCGACAGCAACAAGGTCTGGAACGTGAGGGTCGACATACTGAGAAGGGAGGAGGTGGAGACCCGTGCCGGCAGGTTCAGGACCGTTGTGGTGAAGCCGAACATGAAGTCGGAGGGGATATTCGACAGGAAGGGCGACATATACATATACCTCACGGACGACGAGAGACACATCCCCGTGCTCATCAGGACGAAGGTGGCCGTAGGCTACATAGAGGCCGAACTCACCGGCGGCGAGTTCTGAGTCAGGGCCGGGTGTGGACTTCACGGACTTGTATCGGTTATTCTTTAATATGACGGCATTTACTTCTTGATACCGACCGGACCCGGCGATAGCCACCATTCCGTCTCTCTCCCCAGTATTGCAAAGGACACCTTGTCGCCGGATTCGGAACAAACCCGATTGGAGGAAGAATGCACATAGGAATCATTGGAACCGGCTATGTAGGGCTCGTGACGGGCGCGTGTTTTTCCGAGTTCGGAGTCTCCGTCACCTGTGTCGACAGGGACGAGCGGAAGGTCAAGGCGCTGAAGAAGGGGGAGATACCCTTCTACGAGCCTGGTCTCGAAGAACTGGTCAAGAGGAACGCCGCCGAGGGGAGGCTCAACTTCAGCACGAAGGTGAAGGACGCCGTGGAGTCCTCCCTCGTCATATTCATAGCGGTGGGCACTCCTCCCAGGGGTGACGGAACGGCGGACCTCAGCTACGTGAAGGAGGTCTCCGAGGAGATCGCCCGATACATGGACGATTACAAGATCATCGTGACGAAGAGCACCGTCCCGGTCGGGACCGGCAAGAAGATAAGGGCGTGGATAAAGGAGAAGCTGAAGGGGGACGTCGACTTCGACATCGCATCCAACCCGGAGTTCCTCCGTGAGGGCTCTGCGATCGGGGATTTCATGAGACCCGACAGGGTGGTTATCGGTGCCGAGAGTCCCCAGGCCATCGCCATCATGAGAGACCTCTACAGGCCTCTCTATCTGATAGAGACGCCCTTCGTGATAACCAACATCGAGACGGCCGAGCTCATCAAGTATTCGTCGAACTCCTTCCTCGCGGTAAAGATATCCTTCATCAACGAGATAGCGAACCTGTGCGATCTCGTGGGCGCGGACGTCCATGTGGTTGCAAAGGCGATGGGGCTCGACAAGAGGATCGGCCCGAAGTTCCTCCATCCCGGGCCGGGCTACGGCGGCTCGTGTTTTCCAAAGGATACGCTGGCCCTGCTCCATCTCGCAAAGGAGAAGGACGCAGAGCTCGGTGTCGTCGAGGCTGCCGTGAAGGCCAACGAGAAGCAGAGGGGGCTCATGTTCAACAGGCTGAAGGAGGTCCTCGGCGACATGAACGGCAAGAGGATAGGCATACTCGGTCTATCCTTCAAGCCGAACACGAACGACATAAGGGAGGCGCCGTCCCTGTACATGATCGAGAGCCTACTCAACGACGGTGCCAAGGTGCAGGCCTTCGATCCCGTTGCAACCGCGGACATGAAGGCCGTCTTCCCGAAGATCAGCTACAAGAAGGACGCCTATGAGACGGCGAAGGGGACGGATGCCCTCGTGCTCATGACCGAGTGGAACCAGTTCAGGAACCTCGACCTCGGGCGGATAAAGTCGTCCATGAAGTCACCCAACTTCTTCGACCTCAGGAACGTCTACGCGCCCGACAGGATGAGAGAGCTCGGGTTCAATTACCACTGTGTCGGAAGAAACAGCATAAAGTGACCCCCCGGTGATCGCGGGTCCCTCTCCGGGTTTCCTGTTGCGGAGCCTCTAAGCCTTGGGCTCAAGCCTCACCGCCGTCAGGTGCGCTGTGCCGTCGGGTGATGCGAACGTCAGGGCGTTCACCCTTGCGTGGGCGAAGTGTACGGGGACGAAGAGCATCCCCTCAGGTATCTCGTCGGAGACCCGCGCCTTGATGAAAACCGAGTCCCTCCTCGAGACGATCCTGATGAAACCGCCGTCTTCGACCCCGAACTTTGCGGCATCCTCGGGACTTATCTGCACGAAGGCGTCCGAGAGCACGTGGCTGAGGCTCTTCGACATGACCGAGAGCGCGCCCGAATGCTGCATGATGTTGCCCGTGACGAGTACCACGGGGTATTCCGCATCAGGGCCCTCCTTGAGACGCCAGTCGGAAGGGGCGAACCTCCATCTCTGTGTGCCGGTCTCCGGGGGTAAGCCGCTTATCTCATCCTGCAGTGTTTCGAGGTCCATGCTCCCGAGGTCGTGACCCATGAGCCTTGCAAGGTTGCGCAGTATCATCCAGTCGGCGATGGAATCCCCGGTTGCGGCGACCACCTTCGGTACCGGCTGCGGCAGCCCTTCGGCATTCATGAATGTCCCCTCCTTCTCAGCCCAGCTTGCGGCGGGCAGGATCACGTCTGCGAGCTTCGCGGTCTCGGACATCCGGATGTCCTGGACTATCAGGAGGTCGAGGCCCTTGAGCGCCTCTTCAATGCGGTCTGCATCGGGCATGGTGACGAGGGGGTCCTCGCCCATCACGTAGAGCGCCCTGACGGCCCCGGGGCTGTAAAGCATTCCGTACAGGTCCCTGCCCTTGCCGAGGGGCCTCACGCCCATGAGCCATGCGCCGTAGGTGTTCGAGTAGTCGGCGGGTATCTGCAGGGCCTCGGGGCCCTCTCCGAGGAGCATGAGGAGGTTGGCCGCGGCCCTCACCGTCTCGATGCCCTTCTGGTTCTCGGCCGCGGAGACGGTCATGGCCAGAAGCCGGCTCTCGGCCGTTATGAACTCCCGTGCCGCCTCGGTGAAGTCATCCTCTGCAATGCCGGTCATTTCAGACACCCTCTGAGGGGTGTAATCCTTCACCGATTCCTGGAGCTCTTCGAGACCCTCGGTGGTGATCTCCTTCTTTAGATGGACGCCTCCGGCCAGTGCGTACCTGACGAGGCCGTTCAGGAACGCGGTGGAGGTCCCGGGCCTTATCCTCAGCCATGCCGATGCATGCCTTGCGAGCTTCGTCTTCCTCGGCTCCACGACCAGCAGTCTCGATCCATTGAGCTTTGCCTCGAGGAACTTGAGGCCGAAGATGGGGTGTGTGGACGTGATGTCGGACTCGATGACGAGCACGGCGTCCTTGCCCACTGGGGAGTCGAGCCTGACGGGGTTGAGCCTTATCCCGTAGGTCTCCTCGACGCCTTTAAGTACCCAGGCATACCCGAGCCTCGCCGACGTGTCGAGGTTGTCCGTGCCGACGGCCTCGCGCATGAACCTTGCGAGCATGTAGTTGTCCTCGAGGGTGGTCCTTGGTGAGCCGATCGCACCGATCGCATCCGGTCCGTGCTCCTCCTTTATCGCCTTCAGCCGCCCGGCCACGTAATGGAGCGCCTCTTCCCAGGAGACCTCCTTGAGTTCGCCGTCGGTCCTGATGAGCGGGCTCGTGAGTCTTGAATCGCCGTAGATGAAGTCGAAACCGAACCTCCCCTTTCCGCAGAGGTCGCCCCTGTTGACGCCTTTGCCGTCGACCCCTCTGACCCTCAGTATCCTGCCCTCCCTGACGTCGAGGGTGAGGGTACAGCCCACGGCACAGTAGGGGCATATGCTGTCACGGCTCTCGAGGAACCACGCCCTCGCCCTGTACTTGTATGGCTTCGCCCCGAGGGCGCCGACCGGGCAGGCGTCGATACACTGGCCGCAGAACTCGCAGTCGAGCGTCTCCTCGAAGGCCGGGCTCACCTTCGTCTTGAATCCGCGGCCTATGAGGTTTATGGCGCCTACGCCCTGATGTTCCCAGCAGACCCTCACGCAGCGGCCGCAGAGTATGCACCTGTTCGGGTTGCGGTCAATGAGGGGACTCGTCGCCTCGGGGTCGTGCTTCCTCTCGCCGTAGAACCGGCTCTGTGAAGGGCCGTACTTGTAGGCGAGGTCCTGGAGGCTGCACTCTCCGGCCTTGTCGCATATCGGGCAGTCGAGCGGATGGTGGACGAGCAGGAGCTCGAGCACGGTCTTCCTCGCCTTCCGGAGCGCGGGGGTGTCGGTATGCACGACCATCCCGTTCTCGGCTGGCGAGGAGCATGATGCCATGAGCTTCCTCTGGCCCTCGACCTCCACGAGACACAGCCTGCAGCCGCCGTAGGGCTTGAGCCTCCGGTCCCAGCAGAGGTGCGGAATGTATATGTTGTTCTCCCTCGCCACGTCGAGTATGGTCATCCCCTTCCTGGCCTGGAGTTTCCTTCCGTTGATCGTCAGTTCTATCATCTGATCAAGACCTCCTCAGTAGAGTTTTGGGTGCGGCCTGCAGCGTCACTCTTCCCTGCCGGCCGTCGAGTGAGCCTCGTCCCCCTTGAACATGTCACGTGGGCCGACCTTGACGGCGTTGAACTTGCACTTCTCGTAACACGTCCTGCACTTGATGCACAGGGTCTGGTCTATGACGTGGGGCTTCTTCCTCTCGCCGGTTATCGCATCCTGGGGGCAGGCCCTTGCACAGGCGCCGCAACCGGTGCAGGCCTCTGCATCTATGTAGAAGGTCGAGAGTTCCCTGCAGACGCCCGCCTTGCACCAGTGTTGATCGATGTGTGACTCGTATTCGTCCCTGAAGTAGCGTATGGTAGTCAGTACCGGGTTTGGAGCGGTCTGGCCGAGCCCGCACAGCGACGTCCTTATGATGTCGCCGGCGAGGTCCTCGAGGAGCTCTATGTCTCCAGCACGCCCCCTGCCCTCGGTGATGTCGATCAGCTTGTCGAGCATCACCCTCGTCCCTATCCTGCAGGGCGGGCACTTGCCGCACGACTCGTCCGCCGTGAACTCGAGGAAGAACTTCGCCACGTTCACCATGCAGTTGTAGTCGTCCATCACGACCATACCTCCGGAGCCTACTATGGCCCCGGTCTTGACAATGTCCTCGTATGTCACGGGCGTGTCGAGCAGGTCTTCGGGTATGCAGCCTCCCGACGGTCCCCCGAGCTGTACGGCCTTGAACCTGCGGCCCTTCTTTATCCCGCCGCCAATGTCGAATATTATCCTCCTGAGGGGTATGCCCATGGGCACCTCGATCAGCCCTATGTTGTTGACCGCTCCGGTCAGGGCGAAGACCTTCGTTCCGGTGGACTTTTCCGTGCCGAGGCTGCGGAACCAGTCGCCTCCGTTCAGTATTATCTGCGGGATGTTCGCATAGGTCTCGACATTGTTGAGCACGGTCGGCTTGCCCCACAGCCCCTGGTTGACGGGAAAGGGGGGCCTCGGTATCGGCATGCCCCTCTTCCCCTCGAGCGAGCGCATCAGGGCCGTCTCCTCGCCGCAGACGAATGCGCCCGCGCCCTCGTATATCTCTATGTCGAGGCTGAACCCCGAGTTCAGTATGTCGTCGCCGAGGAGTCCCATCTCTCGTGCCTGGTCGATGGCGAGCTGCAGCCTCTTAACGGCGAGCGGGTATTCGGCCCTCACGTAGATGTAGCCCTTGGTCGCGCCGATGGCCTTTGCACCGATTATCATCCCCTCGAGCACGACGTGAGGGTCGGCCTCCATGATGCTGCGGTCCATGAAGGCGCCGGGGTCTCCTTCGTCGCCGTTGCAGAGGATGTACTTCTGGTCACCCCTGGCCATGGAGCAGAGCTCCCACTTGAGACCCGTGGGGAAACCCGCACCGCCGCGTCCCCTGAGGCCCGAATCCTTCAACTCCTTGATTATCTCTGCGGGTGTCATCTCTGTAAGTGCCTTTGCAGCCGCCATGTACCCGTCCCTCGCTATGTAGTCCTCGATCTTCTCGGGGTCGATGAGCCCCTTGTTCCTCAGAGCCCTCAGCACCTGGTACTTGAAGAAGGGTATCTCGTTCATGGACGGCACGGTCGTCTTCTCGAGGGGCTCTCGGTACATGAACTTCTCCACGGGCCTTCCCTTGAGGAGGTGCTCCTCCACCAGGTAGGGTACGTCTTCCGGCTTCAGCTTCTGGTAGAATATCTCGTCTGGGTGGACGATTAGTATCGGTCCCTGGGCGCAGAAGCCGTTACAGCCCGTGAGAGTCACCGATATCTCGTCTTCCAGCCTCCGCTGCTTCAGCTCCTCGATCAGGGCGTCCCTCACCTTGAGGCTCCCTGTGGCTATGCATCCCGTGCCTCCACACAACATCAGGTTTGCTCTGTATCTTTCCATCTCGATGGTACCTCCGTCTCCATTATACGAAATATCCGAGATTCGCCGTCAGGTGATTCAATAGGACGTCTCGCATCCCCTCACGAGTGCCAGTTCCTCGACCACCTTTCCGCCCATTACGTGTTCGGCGACAATCCTCCGCGCCTTCTCCTCGTTGAGGTCGCAGTACTTGACAGGCGGTTCGTCGAGGACCTGGACCGTGATCATCGGTTCGCGGCTGCAGAGCCCCGCACAGCCCGAGGTACTCACCGCCACGTCGGCCGCGCCCCTCTTGTCGAGCTCGTCGATTATAACGTTCATTATCTCGCGCGCACCCGCTGCGAGACCGCAGGTGCCCATGTGGACCGTGACCTTCACCCTGAAGGCCCCTTCCCTCAGGGCCCTCTCGGCCTTGTATCCTTCCTTGATCTTCTTCAGGTCTTCAACCGTCAGTTTTGCCATTGTGCGGCCTCCTTTCGTCTCGTTGGTCTGGAGCGGCATGATGCCCTTCTCCAGCCGGTCAACCGTATTGCTTCAACGTCTCCGGCACCTTCACGGGATCGACGCTTCCGTATATGTCGTGGTCGACGACAACGACCGGAGCGAGCCCGCATGCACCGAGGCACCGTACGGTCTCGAGCGAGAACTTCCTGTCCTTCGTGATCCCCTCTTCCTCCTCGATCCCGAGGGTCTCCTTTATCTTCTGGAGTATCTCGGCCGCCCTCTTCACGTAGCAGGCGGTGCCGAGACAGACCCTGACGTTGTGCTTTCCCTTGGGTTTCATGGTGAAGAATGAATAGAACGATACGACGGCGTGCACCTCGCTGACCGGGAGGTTGAGCCCCTTTGCAATGATGCGCTGCACGGTGGGGGGCAGGTAACCGAGTATGCCCTGGACCTTCTGGAGCACGGGAATCAGCGCACCCGGCTTGGTCCTGTAACTCTCTATGACCTCGTTGATCTCCTTCAGCTTCGCCTCGACATCACCTTCCTCCGCGGGCCTCTCCTTTCCCAACGTAGCCTTTACGGCGGCGACCGCCTTCTCGGTGATGTCGACGAGGAGCTGGGGGGAGAACGGTTTTGGCAGGTAGTCTATGATGCCGAGTTCGAGGGCGTCCTTTATGCTGTCCTGTGACGGATAGCCGGTTATGACCACTATGCCCGTCGAAGGGCTCTTCTCCCTTATCCGGCGGATCAGCTCGATCCCGTCCATCTCGGGCATCTTGAGGTCGGTTATGACTATGTCGAACTCTTCCTTCTCCATCACCTCCAGCGCCTCGCGGGCGCTGGAGGCCCCCTGCACGCTGTATCCCTCCGGAGCGAGTATCCTCTCGCAGCTCCTTATGACAACACTCTCATCGTCTACTATCAAGACACTCCCCGCCATGTGAAAAACCTCCGTATATGAAATTTTGATGTCTGCACAAATAAACCCATCCTGTACACGCCTGGGGCCGCCGGCTCACATCTCGAGGGGTATCACCCTTGCAAGCCATACGAGCCATCCCTCCGAGAGGTGCTCCTTGAGGAGCGAAGAGATGACCTCGTTGGCCTTGACATTGGTCTCCCTTATCTCCGCGGTCATCGGTGAGGCTATGTCCACGATCTTCCCCGAGCCTGTGAGCAGCCTGGCGAAAGGCTCTCCCGCCTTCACCCTCTCCACCTTGAGGTAGTCGACATAGAGCATCTCCCCTGCAGCCATCTCGTATCTGAGGTCATAGCCTATCTCCCACACGCCTCCCTTCACCGGCCGCGCCCATACCCCCTCCTTGTAGAATATCACGGGGTTCTCCTTGTCCCGCAGGGGCACGAGATAGTCCCGGAACTCGTTGATGTAAGCCTGCCTGAGTATCCAGCCCCTCTTGTCGAAGACCTTCTTTGCCACGTTCAGCATGAAGTCCGGGGTGAAGGGCTTCTCGATGTACTCGAATGCGCCGAGCCGTATCGACTCCTTTGCGTCTTCGAGGGTGGGGTAGCCGGTGATGACGACTATGTCGGTGTTCGGCTGGATGACACGCGCCTCACGCAGGACCTCTATGCCCGAAATGTCCGGCAGCCTTATGTCGGTGATCAGGATGTCGTACTCCTCGTTCTCGAGCTGCCTGAGTGCATCCTCCCCCTTGCCCACCGCGGTGATGTTGTAACCCTCGGCACCGAGTATCCTCTTGCAGCTGAGCGTTACAACGGGGTCGTCGTCAAGCACGATGATCCTTCCTTTGTCCATGTCTGCCTCCTTTCGTTGAACCAGTTACAGCAAAAACTCTGCCACTTTCGGGGCGAGAGGGAAGGGAGTTTCGAAGTCGTTGAAAAGAAAAGCGGAAAAGGCCCTCCTTCCGGTTCCCGTCCCGTGGCATGCACCCCCGCGGTGTATGGAAAAAACATACTCGCTATCATTATATATCATACTCCGTGATTCGTCCAGGTTTCCCTCCCGGGACCGGAGCGTGTTGAAAAATCATGGGTGGTTGTGCTAATCTTCATGTATGCTTGTAACGAGTAGAGTCCCGTCACTCGCCACTCGGTTGAATCCAGAATCCATCAAAGGCCACACCTTAAAGACCACCTGCGGTTTTATCCTGAAGCGGAGAAGCACGAGGGGCATGATGGTGAAACGGGTCCTCGGAATTCGGCGACAGTATCACGGTCGAGCGGGAGCGAAACCGTCGCCACAGGATTCTTACACGATGCCGTCGTCTTATTTCGGCCCGGAAACGGCCGGCTCCGGACACGACACTTGATGAAACATCGCAGGAACATAAGGTTTCTTATCCTCTTGTCGGTTTTCGCCCTTGGAATCGCCCTTGGATTGTTCTTCTGGAACAAGATAACGCTGCCGTTTTCGAATCCGTGGGGCATCACGGGGATGCTTACGGTAGAGGAGTACAACCCCACCAACGACACCGTGAGGTTCGCGGTCTTCCTCTTCATGCCCCTGCTCGTACTCACCCTCGCATACCTCCTGAACATAGGGGGGTTCAGGGACGTCTGTTTCAGCGAGGTCCCCGGGGCCGCGGGGAAGGAACCGATGGATACACCGCCGCTGCCCTCCGCCGACAGGCGGATATTCGCGGTGATACTGCTGCTCTTTGCAGTAATATCGTCAGTGAACATCCCGAACTACCGTTCCACGGGCAAGTTCGACGCCATGCACGAGGGAGAGACCCTGGGGCCCGCCGTCTCGTACTTGGCGGGCAAGGTGCCGTACAGGGACATCATCTTCCTGCATGGAGTCTTCGAGAATCCCGTCCGCTCGGTGGTTGCCTTCAAGCTCTTCGGAAAGTCGATCGGTTCGGTCAGGGCCCTGGAGTCCATCCTCAAGGTGTTTCTCTTCGTAATGCTCGCCGTCTTCCTGATTCAGATATACCGGGGCAACTACCTTTACTACCTTGCGGTCTTTCTCGCCCTGATGCTGTTCTACAAGCACCTGTTCGGCCTGCCGAGAAGGCTGATGTTCTTCAAGACCATGGATGTGACGATGACATCGTTCCTCCTGACCATTCCCGTACTGTACCGTTTTTCGAAGCTGAAGCGGGTCAATCCGTGGGGACTCATTGTGACCGTCTTTTTCTTCTCCTTCATTCCGCTGGCCTCGTTCGGTTATTCCGTCGACAGGGGGGTCTACCTGTTCGCAACGTACCTGATCGTCTCACCGATCCTCTACTTCCTCTTCTTCCACGGGAGCCGGTTCAGGCGCCATTATCTGGCCGGCACGTTCCTGGGGCTCCTCGCAGCGGTCCTGCTGCTGAATGTACTGTTACGGGGGGCGTTTTACGAGTTTTTCGAGTTCACCTTCCTGATACTGACGAGGTACAGGGAGCTGATGGGCGGGTTCAGGTATCCGATCGAACACATAGCCTATCTTGCGGTCTGCGTGCTCATTGCGGCAAACACGTTCTGGGTCGCAACCAGGTTCTTCCAGCAGTTGCACCTGAGTGAGGGGAAGCTCGGGCCGGCGTTCAGGAGGTTCATCGAGAAGTATTTCATCGAGTTCACCCTTCTCGTGATGTCCGTCTTCTTCTACAGGAGTGCACTGGGCCGCTCTGACTGGATGCACGTGGGGTACAGTTCGCCGCTCACCTACATATTATCCATGTACATCCTGATAAAACACTATCTGCACCGCATCCTCCAGAGGGAAGGATACGGGAGGCTGAGGAGGGTTCTCGCCTACGCCGTAATCTTCGCGGTCGTCATAAGCAGCATAGGCGGTGTCTACAGGATATACAAGAAGGACCTGATCACGAAGAGGTTTCCCATAAACGTGAAAGACTCCGAGTTCATACTCGACAAGTACAAGGCCACTATCAAGTTCCTCAAGGAGAACCTGAAGGACGACGAGAAGTTCTTCACCTTCACGAACGAGGCGAGCTGGTATTACTTCATCGACCAGCCTGCACCGACCAGGTTCCCGGTCCTCTTGTTCGCCATGCCGCGCTTCTACCAGGAGGAGGTGGTGGAGGACCTGAAGAAGGCGAACATAAAGTATGTCCTCTATACAAACAGTGACTGGTACGACTCCGTCAGCGGCTTCAACTTCGAGGGCTTCTCGAACGACGTGAGGTTCCCGATAGTCCTCGACTACCTGAAGAAGAACTTCGTCTTCTACAGGATGATCGACGACAACGAGATATGGATCAGGAAGTCCGCGCTGGACGGCGGTGAGAAGGGAGCATCGGGAAAAGATGGCGGCACGGTCCCGGCCGGTCCTCAAGGCTCGGGCTCGGATCGCAGCTGATCCGCTCCTTCTAAAATCCCGCTGTCCTTCCCCGGTTAAACCCTGCAGCCTTGCAGCGCCCCCTTGTTTTGGGATGAACCGTGACTTGCCGCTGCCCCTGCTTCTACCTGAACATCCGTCCCGTCTGCGGCAATGCAGGCAACGGCCCGCCGGCGGACCCGCATCCGTGTGCATATGGTAGAGTTGATGTTCTTTGTGGTAGAATATGTCGTACCATGGAAGAGGTAGGCATAGTAAAGAGTATCGACGGTGTGACCGCAACGGTCCTTGTAGAGCGCAAGAGCGCGTGCGACAAGTGCAAGGAGGGCGTCTGTCACGTCTCGGACGGCGGGGCCCTCATAGAGGCTGTCAACGCAGCCAAGGCGAAGGAAGGACAGAGGGTCAAGGTCGTATTCAGGACGTACACATACCTTAAGGGCACGGTCCTGATCTACGGCCTGCCGGCGCTCGCCCTGATAATCGGGGCCGTTCTCGGCAAGGAGTTCCTGCCGCGCATCTTCAGCGGGGCCGACCCGGACCTCCTGTCCGCTGTCGGCGGTTTCGGCCTCTTCATACTCACCTTTATCGCCGCCAGGCTGTTCAGCCTTAGGATGGAGAGGAAGACCGAGTACAAACCGGTTGTGGAGGAGATACTCGATTAGGCTTGTGCCAGCGGGATGCTGAGTTCCGTTTAGACAGGGGGATGTATGGCTAAGCACGATGTTTCCGTGATCAGGAACTTTTCGGTTGTAGCGCACGGCGGTGCAGGCAAGACCTCCTTGGTGGAGGCCATGCTTTACAGTGCAGGGGCGATCGACAGGATGGGAAGCGTGGATGCCGGAAACACGGTGACGGACTTCGACCCTGAAGAGATAGAGCGCAGGATCACCATATCATCTGCGGTGGCCTACTGTGACTGGAAAGGCTCAAGGATGAACATCATAGACACCCCGGGCTTCATAAACTTCATCGAGGACGCGAGGGGCTGCCTGAGGGTGTCGGACGGCGCGGTGATCATAGTCAGCGCGATATCCGGGGTGAAGGCCGAGACCGAGAAGATATGGAAGTACGCATGCGAGTTCGAACTGCCGAGGATCATATTCGTCAACAAGATGGACAGGGAGAACGCCGACTTCGCCCGTGCCGTCGGCGAGATAGAGAAGTCATTCGAGACAGAGGCGATCGCTCTGAACATCCCCATCGGTGAGGGGCCTTCTTTCAGCGGTATAGTGGACATAGTGAAGCTGAAGGCATACCGCTTTACGGACGGCGGGACGGAGGAGGCGGATATCCCCTCGGAACTCGCCGGGAACGTGGAGCTTTACAGGAAGAAGCTCGTCGAGAAGATAGCGGAATCGGACGACGTGCTGCTCGAGCGTTACCTCGAAGGCGGTGAGCTGACCGCTGACGAGATCGTCAAGGGCATAAAGGAGGGCTCCCTCACGAGGAAGTTCATACCCGTGGTCTGCGGCTCTGCCGTTCAGAACCGCGGTGTCGACATGCTGATGGATACCGCGCTGCTGTGCCTCCCCTCTCCCGAGGAGATGGCACGGATCAGTCCCGTCAGGGGGAGGGTGCCGGGTGAGGGCTCCGAGGTGATCAGGCAGCCCGACGAGAGCGAGCCCTTCTCCGCCTATGTCTTCAAGACCATCGCCGACCCGTTCACGGGAAAACTCACCCTCATGAGGGTCTACTCCGGCAGCCTCAGTGCCGACTCGACGGTCTACAACTCATCTTCGGATACGAAGGAGAGGATCGGGCAGGTCTTCCACCTCCTCGGCAAGAAACACGTGCCGGCACAGGTCCTCGGTCCCGGTGAGATCGGCGGGGTGGCTAAGCTGAAAGCTACCAATACCGGTGACACGCTCTGTGACCCCTCGAACCCGGTGGTGTTCGACAGGGTGAGGTTTTCCGAACCCATAATATCCTATGCCATAGCCCCGAAGAGCAAGGGCGACGAAGACAAGGTGAGCTCGGGGCTCCACCGCATACTCGAGGAAGATCCGACACTGAGATTCCACAGGGACGAGGATACGAACGAGATGCTCCTGTCGGGCATGGGACAGGTGCACATCGAGATAGCCATACAGAAGCTGAAGAGGAAATTCGGCGTCGACGTGGAGATGAAGACTCCTAAGATCCCCTACCGCGAGACCATCAGGGCCCATGCCAAGGCCCAGGGCAAGTACAAGAAGCAGTCCGGCGGGAGGGGCCAGTACGGTGACTGCTGGATAGAGATTGAGCCGCTGCCGAGGGGCGGGGGGTTCGAGTTCGTCAACAAGATCGTCGGCGGCGTGATACCGCGGCAGTACATACCCGCGGTGGAGAAGGGGGTCGTGGAGGCCATGAAAGGCGGCGCACTCGCCGGGTACCCGATGGTTGACGTGAGGGTCACGCTCTATGACGGCTCCTATCACTCGGTCGACTCCTCGGAGATGGCCTTCAAGATCGCCGGCTCCATGGCGATGAAAAAGGCGGCTGCAGAGGCCAAGCCCGTGCTTCTCGAGCCCATGATGAGGGTCGAGGTGATCACACCTGACGACGCCCTCGGCTCAGTCATAGGAGACCTGAATGCCAAGAGGGGCAAGGTCCAGGGCGTGGAGCCCCAGGCCGGCGGAAACCAGAAGATAACCGCCCTCGTGCCTATGGCCGAGATGCTCACATACGCCAACCAGCTCAACAGCCTCACCTCCGGCAGGGGACTCTACTCCATGGAGTTTTCCCACTACGAGGACGTCCCGGGCCATATCGCGCAGAAGCTCATCAGTGAGAGGAAGGCAGAAAGAGAGGCCGGCAAGGAGTAGGCGGCTCCCGTTCAGGTACTCCGTGCATCTCGTAAGGGTCCATCCACTCAGCGTGTCGTCCGTCCCGCGGATGTGCGCCTCCTGCTCTCGGCCCGTACCGCCGCCAGACACTTCCGGTCCCAGTCCCGTTGAGACGAAATTGACAAATACGTGCGTATATTTTTAAATTAAAGGACAAACCACTGTCGGCAGGAGGCAAGATGCAGAAGACCGTTGAGGATATCAATTCCACAAAGAAGAGATTCGTCGTAGAGATACCGGCCGAAGTTCTCGAGAAGAGGATAGAGGAAGCGCTCAGGAGTCTCGGCAGGACCATGAAGATCCCCGGGTTTAGGCCCGGCAAGGCCCCCCTCTCTCTGATCGAGAGGAGGTTCGGCAAGGACGTCGAGGCCGACGTGCTCGAGAGGGTCGTATCCGAGTATTACGTCAAGGCGATCAAGGAGGAGGCGCTCTATCCGGTCGCGGCCCCGGTCTTCGAGGGGTATGACTACAAGAGGAGGATGCCCCTGAAGATGACGTTCACCGTGGAGTGCCTGCCGGAGATAGAGGATCTGAAATACGAGGGATATACCGTGAAGGACGAGGCGGTCGAGGTGACCGATGAGGAGGTGGAGAATACGACCAGGCGCCTGCAGGCGGAGAAGTCGAGCTACGAGCCGGTGGAGGATGCTGTCTCCGAGGGCGACCTCGTCGTCGTCGACTTCGAGATCGTCGAGGAGGAGCAGGAGGTCTCGGGCCAGTTCATCAAGGTCGGCAGCGAGATCATCCCAAGGGAGATATCCGATGCACTGATAGGCCGGAAGGCGGGTGAAGCCTTCGAGGCCAGAGCCCCTTTCCCGGACGACTATGCCAACAAGAACTTCGCTGGCAAGACCCTGACGCTCAAGGGTACCGTAAAGGAGGTCAAGAGGCTCAAGCAGGCCGAGCTCGACGACGCCTTTGCCAAGGACCTCGGCTACGAAGACCTCGGGACGCTGAAGGAGGCCGTGAGGGAGTCCATACAGAAGGTGAAGGCCGAGATGATCGAGAAGGGCCAGAAGGCTGTACTGGTCGACCAGCTCGTCGACGGGCACGACTTCGACGTTCCCGAGAGCCTCCTCGAGACAGAGCTCCTTATGCTGGTCGAGGAGGAGAAGAAGAGAAGACCGGATGCCGACGCCGAACAGCTCCAGGAGGAGTTGAAGAAGCGGGCCGTCAGGAACGTCAAGGCCAACATACTCCTCGACCTGATCGCTGAGAAAGAGAATGTCGATGTCACCGAGGGCGAATTGAAGGCCAGGATAGCCGAACTCGCAAGCAGCATGTACCTGAGCCCCGAGAACTTCGTGGAGATGTACCTCAAGAGCGATGCCGCCATGGGGCTCTTCAGGCAGAACCTCGTGAGGGATAAGGCCCTCGACGTCGTGCTGCAGAAGGCCGTCAAGGAGCCGTTCGAGACCGAAGAGGCCGACGGTGCTGCCGCAGTCGAGGGCTGAGAGAGTATATAGGACCGTGTAAGCGGCGGAACATCCAAACCATTGAGGAGAGAGATACCATGAGCGTAATACCCATTGTGATAGAGCAGACCGGCAGGACCGAGAGGGCCTATGACATCTACTCGAGGCTGCTTAAGGACAGGATCATATTCATCGGCACGCCGATAGACGACCATGTGGCCAACACGGTGATCGCGCAGTTGCTCTTCCTGCAGACCGACGATCCCGAGAAGGATATACACGTCTACATCAACTCCCCCGGAGGCGTTGTCTCTTCCGGGCTCGCCATCTACGACACGATGCAGTACGTCAAGCCCGACATCGCCACATACTGCCTCGGCCAGGCCGCGAGCATGGGGGCCCTGCTGCTGTCGGCAGGGGCGAAGTCGAAGAGGTTCGCGCTGCCTCACTCGAGGATAATGATTCACCAGCCGATGGGAGGTTTCCAGGGACAGGCCACTGATATCGAGATACATGCAAGGGAGATCCTCAAGATGAAGGAGACCCTCAACAGGATTCTCGCTGACCATACCTCCCAGCCTTACGACAAGATCCAGGCGGACACGGAGAGGGACTTCTTCATGTCGGCTGAAGAGGCCAAGGAGTACGGGCTTGTCGACGACGTGATCTATTCCATCAAGAGAGAGGAATAGGGTGGGTTGCGCCTGATGCGCGTGACCGGAAGAACAAAAGGAACATCAGCGCTGAAGAGCTGCTGACAGGAGGCTGTAAGATGTCCAAGAAGGAAGAAGAGAAATTGCAGTGTTCATTCTGCGGCAAGAGCCAGAGCGAGGTGAAGAAGCTCATTGCAGGGCCCACTGTATACATATGCGACGAGTGCGTGGAACTCTGCGAGGAGATACTCGCTGAGGAGATGGAGACCTTTCACGAGGGACCGCCGTTTCCCGAGCTTCCAACTCCGATGGAGATACACAAGGTGCTCGACGAGTACGTTATAGGCCAGGAGAAGGCGAAGAAGACCCTCTCGGTCGCGGTACACAATCATTACAAGCGGATACACCATCCGGTGAAGACCGATGTCGAGATACAGAAGAGCAACATTCTCCTGATAGGCCCTACAGGCACGGGCAAGACCCTGCTTGCACAGACCCTCGCACGTATACTCGATGTGCCTTTCACGATCGCCGATGCCACGACCCTCACGGAGGCCGGATATGTCGGTGAGGACGTCGAGAACATCGTGCTCAAGCTGCTCCAGGCCGCCAACTACGACGTCGAGAGGGCCCAGAGGGGCATAATCTATATCGACGAGATCGACAAGATAAGCAGGAAGGCCGACAGCCCCTCGATCACGAGGGATGTCTCAGGAGAGGGAGTGCAGCAGGCGCTGCTGAAGATAATAGAGGGCTCGGTGGCGAACATTCCGCCGCAGGGCGGCAGGAAACACCCGCAGCAGGAGTATATACCGGTCGATACCACCGGGATCCTCTTCATATGCGGCGGCGCCTTTGTGGGGCTCGAAGAGATCATAGAGAAGAGGGTAGGGAAGAGGACCGTAGGGTTCGGCGCCGACGTCACGGCGAAGAGGAAGGTCGGGAACATACTCGGAATGGTGGAGCCGGAGGACCTGATAAAGTACGGGATGATCCCGGAGTTTGTCGGAAGGCTCCCTGTGGTCACCACGCTGGGAGAGCTCAACGAGGCCGCACTCGTAAGGATACTGGTTGAACCCAAGAACGCCCTGACGAAGCAGTATGAGCGGCTCCTCTCCATAGACAACGTGAAACTCCGCTTCACCGACGGCGCCCTTCATGCCATCGCAAGGAAGGCCATACAGAGGAAGACCGGAGCGAGGGGACTGCGCGCCATACTCGAGGAGATAATGCTCGAGGTGATGTACGAGATCCCTTCGCGCAAGGAGATCAGGGAGTGCGTGATAAACGAAGAGGTCGTCACGCGCCAGGAGAGGCCGATACTGATTTACGAGAAGGCGGCGGAGTCCGCCTGAATAAAGACTCAGCGCCGCCGGCGCATCGAGGACCGTATTGCACCCAGCAGGGACTCCCGCACGCGGGGGTCCCTGATCTTTGATTCGACGTCGTTCAACACCTCTTCCGGTATGCTGCAGTCCGCGGTTGAAGGCCGTGCAGCAGTCCCTCTCCCCTTTTTACTGTAGACCCTGCCCAGCTTGAACCTGATCGACTCCACTCCGTAGCCGGACAGCCGCTTAAGCATCTCGTTCTCGTGGAGTCTCAGCTCGTTTAACCAGACATGTGAGTCCACCACCACGAGCAGCTGCCCCCTTCTCAGTGACGAGGGATGGATGTGTTCACCCATGGGCGGAGGGAATATGGTCGAGAAGTCGCGCCTGAGGAATTCGAGCTTCAGGCCTTCATAGAGGCCGAGTTCCTTTATTATCTCCGAGAGCCCGCCTGTCAGTGGTTCCATGTGGGAGACTCGCCTTCTGTCACTTCATCACTCCGGTTGTCATGAAGAAGAGACGATTACTCAGAGACCGTTTCAAGCGGGAGACTTGCCGCATGCCGCTGCATCACCGGCGTCAGAGCTTGCCGGCGATCTTCTCGATGACGAAGTTTTCCAGGATGTCGCCTACCTTGATGTCGTTGAACTTCTCGATCGTGATGCCGCACTCATAGCCGGCTTGGACCTCTTTCACGTCATCCTTGAACCTCTTGAGGGAGGCGATCTTCCCCTCGTAGATCACTATGTTGTCCCTGATGACCCGTATGCCGTCACTCGCCCTCAGCATTGTGCCCTCGAGCACGTAGCAGCCTGCCACCGTGCCGATGTGCGATATGGTGAAGACCTCCCTCACCTCGGCCCTCCCGACGACCCTCTCCTTCAGTGTGGGGGCAAGGAGGCCCTCGAGAGCCTTCTTCACGTCCTCTATCGCCTCGTATATCACCGTGTAGAGCCTGATGTCCACATCCTCCCTCTCGGCTGCCTGTGACGCCTTCGGCTCGGGCCTTACGTTGAATCCTATTATTATTGCATTGGATGCAGAGGCCAACATGACGTCGGATTCGTTGATCCCGCCGACGGCGGTGTGGATCACCCTCACCTTGACCTCGGGGTGTGTGATCTTCTCCAGGGACTCCCTGATCGCCTCGACAGAGCCCTGAACGTCGGCCTTGATGATGATGTTGAGCTCCTTGATCTCTCCTTCCTTGATCTGCGAGTACAGCTCGTCGAGCTTGACCTTCTTGGCCCTCGCCATCTCGGCCAGCCTCTCCTTGTGGAGCCTCGCCATCGCTATCTGTCTCGCCTTCTTCTCGTCCTCCACGACCACGAAGTGGTCGCCCGCCTGCGGCACCTCGGAAAACCCGATGACCTCGACCGGCGTAGACGGCACGCTCTCCGTGACCCTCTTGCCCTCGTCATTGATGAGTGCCCTCACCTTTCCGTAGGACGTCCCCGAGACAAAGGCGTCGCCGATCCTGAGGGTTCCGGACTGCACGAGGACGGTTGCAACGGGCCCGCGGCCCCTGTCGAGCCTCGACTCTATGATCACACCCCTGGCGGGCCTCTTCGGGTTCGCCTTGAGCTCCATCATCTCGGCCTGAAGCAGGATCATCTCGAGGAGGTCGTCTATGCCGGTACGGTTCTTTGCCGATACGTCCACGAATATGTTCTTTCCTCCCCACTCCTCTGGAACCACGTCGTACTCGGCCAGCTCGCTCCTCACCTTCTGGGGATTCGCCTCGGGCTTGTCTATCTTGTTCACCGCCACTATTATGGGCACTCCGGCGGCCTTGGCGTGGTTTATCGCCTCGACCGTCTGGGGCATGACGCCGTCGTCGGCTGCGACCACGAGCACAACAATATCGGTGGCCTGGGCGCCGCGCGCCCTCATGGTCGTGAAAGCCTCGTGTCCCGGGGTGTCCAGAAAGACTATGTCCTTGTCCTTCAGCCTCACCTTGTATGCACCGATGTGCTGCGTGATCCCGCCGGACTCGGACTCTGTTACGCGGGTACTGCGGATTGCGTCGAGGAGCGATGTCTTTCCGTGGTCGACATGACCCATAACGGTCACCACCGGTGCCCTCGGTGCGAGGTCTTCAGGACTCTCCTCGACCTCCTCGATCTCCATGGTGGTACTCTCGATCGGGGCTGGCTCCACCTTGACGCCGAAGCTGTCGGCGATGAGTATGGCGGCGTCGATGTCTACGGGCTGGTTTATGGTGACCATGGAACCGAGTTCCATGAACTTCTTTATGACCTCGGAGACCTTCCGGCCGATGAGCTCAGCGAACTCCTTAACCGTGGCGCCCTCGGGGAGCTTTATCGCCTTCTTCCTCGGGGCTGCGGTCGAGACGTGCTGGGTCGGTGCAGCGGCATGCTGCACCCTGCCGTGGGCCGTCCTTCCCCTGCCGGCTCCCCTCTTCGCGCCCTTCGCATCGACCCACTTCTTCGGCTCTATCTTCCTGATGGCCTGGAAGGCCCTCTGCATGCTCTTCTTCTTTGTCTCTTCGGTCTTCTGGCCTGCCGCCTCGTTCTTCTTCAGGTCCCCGGCGGCCTCCTCCTTTACGGCGGAAGGCGCGGCCGCGGCCTTCTTTGCAGGCTTCTGCCCCTTCTTCGGCGTCCGGCTCCGGACCGCCTCTTCGGTCTTCTCACCTGCCGGCCGGGCTTTCTTCGTCAGCAGTGCTTCCACCTTGTCTGCAACCGCCGTATCGATATTCGAGGAGTGGGTCTTTCCCTCTATGCCCATCTTCTTCAGCTCGTTCAGGATGTCTTTATTCTTCACGTCCAGCTTTCTGGCAAGCTCGTATACCCTTATCTTCTCCATTCAATTCTCCCTTTTCTGACACCGCTATAAACAGGACTTGTCACAATTATCATAAAATGTTATCATATTCAATCTTTTTAGTGCAAACAAGAACCTTAAGGAGGCGGGGATAAATGGCTACATGTTACGTCTGCGGAAAGACTCGTGCGGTGGGGAACAATATCAGTCACTCCCACAGGAAGACAAAGAGGGTCTTCAAGCCCAACCTACAGAGGATAAGGATTCTGACCGACGGAGGACCGAGGAGGACCTATGTCTGCACGAGGTGTATCAGGTCGGGCAAGATAACGAAGGCGGTATGACCCCTTCGTGACCCCTACTGCTCCGTGCCACGCAAGAGTGGCTCGTTGATTCGGGGGGAGACGGTTCCGGCGGAGCAGTTCGCATCTCTGAGGGGGTGCAGGCGGCGGGACCGGCACGAAGCCGTGGATGCTCGATCAAACCGGTGTGGCAGGACGGTCAAACAGCAGGCTAATGATAGTCGGTCTTTTAACCCTTGACATCTTCATTCCCGAGGCCGGTTCCCTGAAATCGAAACGCTTCGTGGTGCGTTCACTCAAGGACAGGCTCTCCAAGTTCAACGTCTCGGTCGCGGAGGATGCCAACAACCTGTGGCAGAGGACCACCATCGCTGTAGCCTGTGTCACTAACGAAACCTCACACCTCTACAGCACGTTCGAGAAGATAAAGAAGCTGGTGCTTTCCGAGTCCTCGATCGAAGTGCTGAGGATGGACATAGAACTGCTGTAGGTTCATCCGGGAATCGGTGTGCTGTTTTGATCTTTTGAGGTACAACGGGGAGACTATGCTGCCGTACAAGCGTTCGAAACGTATAGGAGACCTCCTGAGGGAGGAGATCGCGGATATCGTGATGAGGAGGGTCAAGGACCCCAGGCTCGGTTTCCTGACGGTCACCTCAACAGAGGTGACCGACGACCTCAAGATCGCGAGGGTCTATGTGAGTGTCCTGAACAAGGACGAAACGAGGCTCACACTCGATATACTGACGTCCGCGAAGGGATTCATCAGGTCGGAACTGAGGAGGCGCGTCCGGATGAAGGTGATCCCTGAACTCGAGTTCCACGAGGATGAATCCATCGAGTACGGGGCCCGTATAGACGAACTCCTGGAGAGGATCAAGAGAGAGGACGAAGGTGAAGGTTCCCGGGGAACTGGTTGAACTCATGCTGAGGGAGGAGCGGTTCACCATAGCCTCCCACGTCAATCCGGAAGGAGACGCCATCGGCTCATCCATAGCCCTCGCCCTCGCCCTGAAGGGGCTGAACAAGGACGTCAGGGTCTTCAACACCGACGGTGTCCCTGCGGTGTACGGATTCCTTCCGTATTCAGGGCTGGTCGAGACCGTGATGGACGGCGAGAGGCTCAAGGATTCGGTCCTCGTGGTGCTGGACTGCAACAGCCTCGACAGGGTGGGGCTCGATGGTGCGGAGTGCCGGAGGGTCGTTGTGATAGACCACCATCAGACCGTCACGGACTTCGGCGACGTCAGGTGGATAGAGCCGGACAGCCCTGCTGCAGGCCTTATGGTTTTCAACCTCCTCAGGGCTCTCGGCACGAGGATCGACGGGGATATCGCGGTGAACCTGTATACGGCGATAGCGGTGGATACCGGGACCTTCAGGTATCCCAACACAACGGCGGAGACGTTCCGTGCTGCCGCCGACCTGGTTGATGCCGGAGCCGACCCGGCCGAGGTCTCAAACAGGCTCTACGAGTCGTGGTCTGAGAAGAGGTTCGGCCTCCTTGTCAGGGTGCTCCAGACACTCGATATCGTCGATGCCGGCAGTGTCAGGTGTGCCATCACCAACGTTACGCTCGATATGTTCAGGGAGACGGGCACCGGAGCCGCAGACACGGAGAACTTCATAAACTTTCCAAGGATGATCGGCTCCGTCGAGATAGCGGTCATGTTCAGGGAAGAGGAGCCGGGCTGCTGGAAGGTTAGCCTGAGAAGCAGGGGCGCCTGCGACGTCTCAGCCGTCGCATCCCGCTTCGGCGGCGGCGGACACAGAAACGCCGCCGGATACCGGGCCTGCGGGAGCCTTGCAGACCTGAGGCGGGGTTTCCTCGAGGCGGTTCAGTTCTGTGCAGCCGCCGGATGAGGGGTGGAGACGGATTGAGAGAGGGCGTCGTCGTGAACCTGAACAAGCCGCCAGACATCACGTCCCACCAGGCGGCCAGAAAGGTGCAGCGCATCCTCGGCGCATCGAAGGCCGGCCATGCCGGCACACTCGATCCCTTCGCCGAAGGAGTCCTGCTCGTCTGCCTCAACGATGCCACGAGGATAGCCGAATACCTCTTGCCGCTCGAAAAGGAGTACATGGCCCGTATACGGCTCGGTCTCGTGACCGATACCCTCGATATCACCGGAAAGGTGGTGAGTGAGGAGGACCCATCCGGTATAACCGGCGGTATGATAGCTGAGGTCCTCGGGCGGTTCCGGGGTGAGCTGATGCAGATTCCTCCCATGTATTCGGCCATAAAGCGTGACGGGGTGCCGCTTTACAGGCTCGCCAGGCGCGGAGTGACCGTCCGGCGCGAAGAGAGGCGTGTCTTTGTCCGCGAGATCGAGCTGATCTCATTCGTACCGCCTGAGTTCGTGATGAGGGTGAGGTGCTCCAAGGGCACGTACGTCAGGAGCCTGGCGCGGGACATCGGAGAGGCCCTCGGTGTCGGAGCCGTCGTCAGCGCTCTCAGGAGGACGGCGGTCGGTGACTTCAGGGTGGAAGACTCGGTCTCTTTCAGTGACCTCGAAGGGGGGGCGGCTCCGGTCAGCTCCATGGACGATGCACTCGGGCATCTTGGTGAAATCGTACTCGACAGCGGGCAGTTCCGGCTTGCCCGTCACGGTACGGAGTTCTTCTCCGCGGCAGCGGGGTCTCCGGGAGATCTGTTCAGGCTGAAGGACCCCTCGGGCGCCTTCTTCGCCATCGGCAGGCTGAAGGACGGTGGGGTCATGAAGGTGGAGAAGGTCTTTCTGCACTCAAGTCCGAAAACCTGAAAGTGCCGTGTCAGGATGGCATGCCTAACCGCCGTAATGTGTTGAGAGTTTTTTCCTTTGTGGGTGTTCAGGGCCGTGCCCGGCCTTTTTCCCCGGCCGGGGTGAGGATTTATTCGGGTTCCCGGTAAAAAAATTGGAAAAAATACTTGACAAGAAAAAAAAATTCTGTTTATATAGAGGTATGCTGTTTGGTGAAAAGACTCCTATAGGGCTGGATATCGGGGCCGGTTTCCTGAAGGTGGCCCGGGTAAAAGAGGCGAGGGGTGGGTATGAACTTGAAGACTTTGATATGATTCCATTGCCCCCGGAGCTCATCGTCGACGGCTCCATAATCGATTCCCTCCGTCTTTCGGACTCAATCAAGGAACTGCTGCGTAAATCGAGGATAAAGACAAAGGATGCCGTGATATCGGTCTCGGGTCACTCCTCTGTCATCATAAAGATGATCACCCTGCCCGAGATGAGCGAGGAGGAACTCGAGGAATCCATAAAGTTCGAGGCTGAACAGTACGTTCCGTTCGACATCAACGACGTCAACATCGACTTCCAGATCATAGGCCCGAGGGACGAACCCGGACAGATGGACGTTATCCTCGTGGCGGTGAAGAAGGACGTGATAAACGAGTATGTCAGCGTTGTCAAGGATGCGGGCCTGAACCCCGTCATCGTGGACGTCGACGTCTTCGCCCTCGAGAACATGTACGAACTGAACTATGACATCTCGGCCGCGAAGAACGTCGCCCTCGTGGACATCGGTGCAAGCTCGATAAAGATGAACATAATCAAGGGCGGAATACCCTCATTCACGAGGGACGGCCCGGTGGGGAGCAACCTCCATTCCGAGGCCCTGCAGCGGGAGTTCCACATACCTTACGAGGTGGCGGAACGGCTAAAGAGGGGTGAGACCGTGGAGAACATCTCCGAAGAGGAGGCCAGGGCCGTGATAGAGGCCGCCTCTGAAGAGATATTCAACGAGATCGGTCGCTCACTCGAGTACTTCAGGACCTCCATGGCCAAGGAGGAGGTCGCGGAGTTGATTCTGAGCGGCGGCTGTGCGCTCATCGCGGGGTTCCCCGAGATGCTCGCCGAGCGGTTGGGCATAGAGGTGAAGATAGCCGATCCCTTCCAGAACATCGCCATATCGAAGAGGCTGGATGAGGCCTACATAAGGGACATAGCTCCGATAGCCGCTGTTTCCGTCGGACTTGCCATCAGGAGGGTTGGAGACAGATGATAAGAATAAACCTTCTGCCCGTCAAGAGAAAGAAGAAGCCGAAGCCTATCCCCGGCTTTGTGATCGCGACCGTTGCGGCAAGCATCTTAGTGATAATCGGAGTGATATTCACATATGTCAACCTGAAGGAGGAGATCAACACCCTGCAGGCCCGAAAGACGGCCAACGAGCGGAAACTTCAGGATATGAAGAAGAAGCTCAAGGACCTTGAGAACTATGAGACTCTCGTGAAGGCCGTGGAACGCAAGAAGAGCGTCATCCTCCAGCTCAGGAAGAATCAGGGCGTTCCCGTGAGGCTGATGGATGAGCTCAGCAAGCACCTCCCGAACGGGATCTGGCTGAAGGAGCTCAAGACCATGGGCAACACTGTCGACATAGAAGGCTACGCCTTCACAAACTCTGATGTCGTCAAGTACGTGAACAGGCTCAAGAAGTCTCCCCTGTTCAACTCCGTATACCTTGCCGAGTCCAAACGTAAGGACATATCAGCGAGCGGAGCCAGGAAGGAGAAGATTCCCGTCTATAACTTCAAGATCAAACTGGGAGTGAAGGTCTGAGATGGCGACAAGGTTGAAGATGGATCTCAAGTCTGTCCCTCCGGCGGCTCAATACGCCATTGCCGCGGGCTTGCCCCTGCTGATAATCATCCTCTTCTTTTTCATCTACTACAAGCCGAAGGCAGCCGAGATAAAGCGGTTAGAGAAGGATATCGCAAAGCAGGAGCAGGAGATAGGAAAGGCTGAGGCCAAGCTGAGGAAGCTGCCCCAGATCAAGGCCCGCTACGAGGTTCTCGTCAAGGAGCTCGACGAGCTGAAGAGGCAGCTGCCCGAGGAGAAAGAGGTGACGACCCTCCTGAAGCAGGTCTCGGACCTGGGTATAAAGGCCGGCCTTCAGATAAAGCTCTGGAAGCCTGCGCAGAGGAAGATGCATTCGAGCGGCGTGGTCTACGAGATACCGGTGAAGGTGGAGATGGTCGGTTCATACCACAGGCTCGGGTACTTCTTCAGTTCCCTCACGCGGCTGAGCAGGATCGTCAATGTAACGAACATAAAGCTTGGAGGTGCAAAGCCCGAGACGAGGGAGGCGAAGCTGCAGATATCCTTCGTGGCCCTTACATTCTCCGCGATACCTGAGGGAGAGATGCAGAAAGGGGCTGCGGGTAAACAGAGGAGGCGGGGGCGCAGATGAAGACCTTCGTGAACATACTGACCGTTATCATACTGGCGTCGGTGCTCGTCGCCTGCAAGGACAAGCCGGAAGTCAAGAAGGCTCAACCGGTAAAGAAGTCTCCTGCTCAGACGAACACCCCGAAGGGGACAGTGCCTGCCGTGACCCCGAAACCAAAGAAGGCCAAGAAGGGTATCGAGTCGATAACTTACAACCCCGAAGGCAGGCGAGACCCGTTCCTTTCCATTATAGTACTGACTAAGCAGAAGGTGGAGAAGAAAAAGAAGACCGTCAACCCACTCGAGAATTACGACGTGACGGACTTCAGACTCCTCGGCGTGGTCTATGCCGACAACGACTACTACGCCTCTGTCATCCTTCCGGACGGGAAGGCATATACCATCAAGAAGGGCACGACACTTGGGCTTTACGGCGGGAAGGTCATAGACATCAAGAGCGACACCGTCGTGGTCAGGGAGTACATCGTTGACTACAGAGGTCAATTAATGCCGAAAGATACAGTCTTGAAGCTCCGCAAAGAGGAGGAATAATGGAGAGACAATATAAGAGAAGACGACAGGCACTATTCGGGTTACGGGCTGCGGGCCTTTCCGGTTCGCAACACTTGAACTTTCATTATTCAGCCATACTTGCTTTCTGTATCCTGCTTTTTACGTCATTCTACGGCTGTACCACGGTCGAGTCCGCCAAACAGGTCAAGGGAGCGGATCAGGACCGGAAGACCCTTCCGGAGATAACCTCGATCACGGCTTCGGACAACAGCCTGACGATAACGGCGAGTGCTCCCTTCGAGTACACCATATACAAGCCCGACGATCCCTTCAAGGTCGTGATAGGACTGAAGGGAGTGACCCTTGGCAGGTATACGCAGAAGATACTGCCCGAGGCCTCCGGGATCACTGAGATCAAGCCCGAGTATGCCAGGGTTCCGGTCGAGGGTGCGAGGCTCGAGGTGCTGCTCTCGTCTCCTGCAAACGTAGAGCCGCGGTACTCCAGGGGGACGCTTACCCTCCTGATCAAGGGCGAGGAGGAGGCACCGCGCGTCGCGGAGGCAGAGGCCCCTGATGCGCTTGCAGGAGAGTCATCTGAGCTGCCGCCTGCGAAGTATATAGACGACGTCTCCATGAAGAGGCAGAGAGACAGGGTGGTCGTCACCATAAACGGAGACGGCAGGATGATCCCGGACGTCTTTCCGCTCGACGACCGTCTCGTGATAGACATCCCGGGTGTGGACATGAGGGCGTCCCTGCCGGAGACGGTGATAAAGCCCCTGAAGGGGATGAGGTGGGGAGATTACGAGGACAGGTTGCGCATAGTGCTCGATCTCGATAAAGGCACCACCTTTGACGTCGTATCGATAGCCAACAGGATAGAGATATCCCTCCGTTCGCCCGAGCTCCTTGGTGAGGCGGTTGAGCCCGAGGTTGTGCCTTCCGGGGGTGCTGCAGCGTCTGCCGGCCGGAAAGCGGCAGAAGGTAAAGCCCCGGAGGAGGCGGTGGCGGGCAAGTACACGGGCAGGAAGATATCCCTTGATTTTCAGGATGCGGACATCATCCCGATATTCAGGCTCCTTGCTGACGTGAGCGGTTATAACATCGTTGTGGATCCTCAGGTGAAGGGCAAGATAACGATAAAGCTCATAAACGTGCCGTGGGATCAGGCCCTCGACCTTATACTGAAGACCCACAATCTCGGCATGGTCGTAGAGGGCAACATAATAAGGATCGCGCCGCTGTCAGTGCTCGTCAAGGAGAGGGAGGAGGCCATAAAGGCGAAGGATGCCGCGCGCAAGGCGGAGCCTTTGGTGACAAAGGTCTTTCCCATCAGCTATGCCGAGGTGAGCAAGGTGAAGTCAGCCATAGACCAGGCGAAGATACTCTCCGAGAGGGGAAGTGTCAGCGTTGATCAGCGCATAAGCTCACTGATAGTCAAGGACGTACCGAGCAACATGCCGAAGGTTGAGTCCCTCATCAAGACCCTCGACAAAGCCACGCCGCAGGTCATGATCGAGGCGAGGATCGTCGAGGTGAACACCAATGTCTCTCAGGAGTTCGGCGTGCGGTGGGGTTTTGCCGCCAGCAGCAGCAACAGGCTTTCGAGCGTTGGAGGCCTCACCCCGTACGTGGTGGACTTCCCTGCCGCCGGTGCCGGGCCAGGTTCCGGGTCGGGAATAACCTTCGGTTTTCTGAATGCTGCAAGGACTCTGTCGCTCAATGTCGAGCTCTCGGCACTTGAGACGACCGGTAAGCTCAAGATCGTCTCCAACCCGCGGATAATCACCGTGGACAACCAGGAGGCTTTCATATCTCAGGGCAAGAGCATCCCGGTGAGAAAGCTGACGTCCGAGGGTACGGTATCGACCGAGTTCAAGGACGTGAAGCTCGAGCTGAAGGTGAAACCACATATCACGCCCGATGAATCGGTCATCCTGAGTGTCGAGGCGAAGAAGGAGGAACTCGATCCCACCATACCGTCGGTTGAAGGTGTTCCCGGTACCGACAAGAAGGAGGCCAAGACGAACGTGATCATAAAGGACGGAGAGACTCTCGTGATAGGCGGCATATACAAGACGGTCAACAACGATTCAGAGTCCGGAGTCCCACGTCTCAGTGACGTGCCGTTCCTCGGCTGGCTCTTCAAGAGCAAGAAGAAAGAGGCGCAGACGAACGAGCTCCTCATCTTCATCACTCCGAGAATAGTGAAGAAGACCGTTGTGCGATAGATATGCAGTAAGGATTGATTCTATTGTGTGTACCCTGCAGACGCATTTGAAACATATGAAATATGTTATTCAATGCTTAAAAAATACAAGGAGGCGATATGAGGATCCCGCGCTTAGGATTATTTAGATACTTACTGCCTTTGTTTGCAATACTGCTGCTGTGGTCGTGCGGTGATGTCAGTGCTCCGCCGGGTTCGACTATAACCATCGAGCCGTCATCCTTGACGATCGAGAACAGTCTCCCGACCGCGGAGACGTCGACCCAGTACTACACGGTCTCCGTCGTCGACGAGGACGGCAACCCTGTCGGTGACGTGAAGCTCTCGATATCCTTCATATGGGCCTCGCCGAGCCCGTACAACCTTGTACAGCTGTACAAGGGCGATGTTCCCGTGGATTCGCCGTTCGAGGCGACCACCGACGAGTTCGGCGCTTACACCTTCAGGCTGGACTTCATATCCGGCGGCGGATACGAATACAAGGGTGACGTAGAGGTACGGTCCGGCGCTGCTTTCGCCTCATCGACTTTGGAGGTCACAACAGGGTCTTCTCAATAAAGCCATCTTCAGGAGGAATTCCATAATGTTTGCTAAAGCGACTCGCAAGTCAGCATTTGATCTGCTGGTGTTGTTTGTGCTGGTTATGGCCGTCTCCGCGTGCGGTTCGACGAGCAGCAGCCTGCCGTCGAGTTCGTCTTCCGACTCGAGCACGCAGACCACCTCAACGACCGTGGGGTCGGTTGAGGTCACTGCAACGCCTACGACCGTGACGGTCGGCGGGCTGTCGAGCATAGAGGCGACTGTGAAGGATACGGACGGCAACAACGTCCCCGACGGCACGACGGTGACCTTCTCGGTCGACCCGTCGAGTCTCGGTTCCATACAGCCTTCGCAGGCGACCACCGTCGGCGGCGTGGCTAAGGCGTCGTTCACCGCCAACGACACGACTTCGGGCACGGTCACCATAACCGCGACCGCTGGAAGCGTGAGCAAGACCGTGACGATCACCGTCCAGGGAGCGGACGCCGGCAGCATCGAGTTCTCCTCGGCCTCACCCCAGGTCATCGGCCTGAAGGGCTCCGGCCAGACAGAGACTTCGATCATAACATTCCTCGTGAAGGATGTAAACGGCAATGCAGTGACCGACGGCACTTCCGTGACATTCACCATGAAGGGGCCGAACGGCGGTGAGTACCTCGATCCAACGTCCACGTCCACCGTCAACGGTGAAGCCGTCACCATTCTGCACAGCGGATCCGTTGCAGGACCGGTCACCATCGTGGCATCAGTGGACGTGAACGGCGCGACCCTTACGACGTCCTCCTTCCCGATATCCATCGGCGGCGGGGTCCCGACCGCGAGGAGCTTCACCCTTTCAACCGATGTCATCAACCTGCCTGGGCTGGCATACGTCAACAGGCAGGCCAACATATCGGTCTATATCGCCGACAGGTTCGGCAACTACAACGTGCTCGAGGGCACCTCGGTCTCGTTCTATGCAGAGGCCGGTGCGATCGACAGGAACGTCAACGTGAACGCCTCCGGCTCAGGCACGGTGGTGTTCAGGACACAGAACCCGATGCCTGCCGACGTGGCTCCGAATGCGGAAGAGACGGCCCTGCAGACGACGGTGAACACCACCTGGGGTATAAGCACTACGAACAATCCCCGCGACGGCTGGGTCTCGATACTTGCAACGGTCATGGGCGAGGAGAGTTTCGAGGACGCCAATGCAAACGGCGTATACGACCCGGGTGAGAACTTCGAAGACATCGGCGAGCCGTTCATCGACCTCAACGACAACGGCGTAAGGGACGACGGTACCGGATCCGATCCGCTCGAGGTCTACATAGATGTAAACAACAACGGTCAGTACGACGGTCCGAACGGCTGCTGGGACGGACCCGACCCCGCCGAGTCATATTCGTGCACGGGCAGGGAAGACAGCAAGATGCTCTTCAAGACGATAAAACTCATGTTCACCGGCGAGCCGGTCAACTTCAGGGTTGTTCCGGACTCGTTCAGCATAGCGGACGGAGGCTCACAGGTGTTCAGCGTCATAGTAGCGGATAAGAACCTTAACAGTCCGTCGCCGGGGACGACCATAAGCGTCAGCGCAGACGGCGGTAAGCTGAGCGCCTATCCGCCGACTCCCATTTCCGACGGATTGACACGATATGTTGACTTCGATTTTACTCTTTCGGACAGCAATGCCGGTGATAGCAATCCGCCCGAGAATGTCGCGGCTGTTATCGAAGTTGAGTGGGAAGGCGTCAAGTACCTGATTGTTGTACCTGGCACGATTGATTGAGCGGCATACAGCTGTGAGAGCCGGACTTGTGGTAGAAGCACGATAGCAGCCTTTGTGTACTGGTGCAGTCGGGCTGACTTCTTTGAAGAAGGGTGCTTCCTCGATCGGGGAAGCACCCTTCTTGTATGTCGTGACCGGTACTGCATCCCGGTCAGTGAGCGCTTTTAACGGTTAACATTTAGGGCCAGATTAGGTTACTATATGTAATGATTCGGCATACATTTTCAGTGCTTGACGGTGTGGGCGAGAGACTGGAGAGGAAGCTCTGGAGGCGGGGCATACTGACGTGGGAGGACTTCGTCAGGGAAGACCCGCTTCCTTTCATCCCGCAGCAGAAGAGCACCGTCATGAAGGAGACGATCCTCTATTTCTCCGAAGAACTCGCCAGGAGCAACCCGGAGCCATTCAATGCCTTTCTCAGGCCGCGGGAACACTGGCGGCTCTTCGACTCGTTCAAGTCGGACATTGTCTGCCTCGACATCGAGACGAACGGCCTGCCCCCTGACAGGGGTGGTGAGGTGACCGTGGTGGGCCTCTTCGACAGCCGCCAGTGGAGGTGCCTGGTAAAGGGCGAGAACCTGACGGCCGAGAGCCTCGAGGAGGCGCTCTCGGGTTGCAAGCTGCTCGTCACCTTCTTCGGTTCAACCTTCGATGTACCGTTTCTGAGGAAGTGTTTCCCCGGGCTCAGGATGAACATGCCGCACTTCGACATATGTTACGGTGCAAGGCGTGTGGGGCTCAGGGGCGGGCTGAAGAAGCTGGAGGTATCGGCCGGGCTGTCGAGGGCAGACGAGGTCAGGGGTATGGACGGCTACGACGCGGTGATTCTGTGGAGGCGGTGGCTGAGGGGAGACACCCGTGCACTCGATCTGCTTCTCCGGTACAACAGGGAAGATACGGTGAACCTCCTGCCCCTCGCCGAGAGAATATACAGACTGCTCAGGGCATCGACGGGGATAGAGGAGTTCCTGAATGGAAACGGATATTCTTGATGGATTCCTGACGTACCTGTCGGTGGAGAGGGGCAGGGCGGCCAACACGGTCCTCTCTTACGAGAGGGACCTGAGGAAGTTCAGTGCGTTCCTGCAGAACGAGAAAAAGAGCCTCGTCTCTTTCGGCAAGGCCGAGATAATAAACTTCATCAGCCTGCTGAGGGACGAGGACTACACCACTGCATCGATTGCGAGGAAGCTCTCGGCGATAAGGAGTCTCTGCAGGTATCTCATGTTGGAGAAGTTCAGAAGGGAGGACCCCTCTGAGAATCTCCAGACCCCCTCGGGCTGGGAGAGGCTCCCGAAGGCGGTATCGGTGGATGACATGAAGAGGCTCCTCGAGGCGATTCGTGGTGGAGAGCTTGCACTGAGGGACCTCGCCATGCTCGAGCTGATGTACGCATCCGGTCTCCGCGTGAGCGAGCTCGTGAGCCTGAGGGTGGAGGACGTGAACCTCGATGGAGGCTTCGTAAGGGTTATGGGCAAGGGATCGAGGGAGAGGGTGGTTCCGGTGAGCGAGCGTACCATAGGCAGGATCAGCATGTACATGCAGCAGCTGAGGCCGAGGCTCCTGAAGGGCAGGGAGTCTCCTTACCTCTTCATATCCAGGCGGGGGACCGCACTCACGCGCCAGAGGTTCTGGCAGACCATAAAGGAGTACGGAAGGCGGGCGGGTGTCAAGGTCACCCCGCACGTAGTGCGCCACTCCTTTGCGACCCACCTGCTCGAGGGCGGGGCCGATCTCCGCTCCGTGCAGAAGATGCTCGGGCATTCCGACATATCCACAACACAGATATACACAAAGGTCACGTCCGACAGGCTCAAGAGGATATACGGGAAGTATCATCCGAGGGCATGAAACTATCCATAGACGAAAGGAGGGGAACACATGGTGAAGTCTCTCACGGTGGATGACCTCTACAGGCGGTGTGACACCGATCTGTTCAGCTTCAAGACAACAGACGAGCTTCCCCCGTTTGAAGGCACGATCGGCCAGGACAGGGCGCTGAGCGCCATCGACTTCGGCCTCAGCCTCGAAAGCAAGGGGTTCAACATCTATGTGCTCGGTGAGAGCGGTACGGGAAAGACGTCCACGATCAGGGCGCTCCTATCTAAGAAGGCCGGGGAGGAGCCGGTCCCGCCAGACTGGTGTTACGTTTACAACTTCAAGGACCCTGACAGCCCGCTTGCCGTCTCCCTCGATCCAGGGCGCGGGATCGAGTTCCAGAAGGACATGTCCGAGCTCATAAGCACCCTGAAGGTGGAGATACCCAAGGTCTTCGAGTCAAAGGAGTACGACAAGCAGCGCGGCCGCATCTTCGAGGAATTCCAGAAGAGGCAGAAGGAGCTCTTCTCGAGCCTCGAGGAAGAGGCAGAGGCGAAAGGCTTCACCATAAAGAGGACGGTCGGAGGGTTCCTTATCGTCCCGGTCAAGAAGAACGGAGAACCGCTGACCGAGGAGGAGTTCCAGTCCCTCGACGAGTCGGTCCGCAAGAAGATAGAGGAGATCGGCAAGCAGCTGCAGGAGAAGCTCGATGACGTCGTGAGGACGGTGAGGGAGGGCGAGAAACTCGTCAAGGAGCTGCTCAGGAGGCTCGAGAGGGAGGCCGCCATATCAGTTCTCGGCCACCTCATAGACGAGCTGAAGGACAAGTACGATGGCAACGGCAAGATCACGGAGTATCTCGATGCCGTCAGGGAGGACATACTCGACAACCTCGACAGCTTCAAGACCCCCTCGGAAGACGTTGCACCGTCTCCTCTCCAACTCATGAAGATGCCCAAGCAGGAGCCGAACTTCGTCAAGTACTCGGTCAACGTGATCGTCAACAACGGTGCTCAGAAGGGTGCACCCTGCGTGTTCGAGAGCAACCCGACGTATTACAACCTCTTCGGGCGTATCGAGCACAAGTTCCAGTACGGTGTGGCCGTGACCGACTTCTCCATGATAAAGTCCGGGTCCCTGCACAAGGCAAACGGAGGCTACATCGTCATAAACGCCCTCGACCTCCTGAGAAACCTCTTCTCCTACGACGCCCTCAAGCGCGCGATAAGGAACCGCGAGCTCAAGATCGAGGACATATGGGAACAGTACCGTCTCGTGACCACCGCGATGCTCAAACCCGAGCCCATCCCCCTCGACGTCAAGGTCGTCCTCATAGGCAATCCATACATATACTACCTCCTGTACAACCTTGACGAGGAATACAGGGAGCTCTTCAAGGTGAAGGCCGACTTCGACAACCGGATGGACCGGACGGACGAGAACATACGCAAGTACGCGACGTTTGTCGCCACCAAGTCGAAGGAGGAGTCGCTCCTGCCGTTCGATCCCACCGGGGTGGCGAGGATAGTCGAGTTCGGCTCGAGGCTGGCGGAGCACCAGGAGAAGCTGTCTTCCAAGTTCAGCGACATATCGGACCTGATAAGGGAGGCCCACTACTGGGCGAAGAAGGAGGGTGTAGAGGCTGTTGCCGGCGCGCACGTGGAGAAGGCTCTCGAGGAGAAGATTTACCGTCACAACAGTCTCGAGGAGAAGTTCAGGGAGATGATGGCCGAGGGCACCCTGATAGTCGAGACCTCTGGTGAGAGGGTGGGGCAGATCAACGGCCTGGCCGTGATGAGCCTCGGTGACTACAGCTTCGGCAAGCCATCGAGGATCACCACCACGGTGTACACTGGAAAGTCGGGCGTGGTCAATATAGAGAGGGAGACGAAGCTCTCCGGCAAGATACACGAAAAGGCCATACTGATCCTTTCGAACTACCTCGGCAGGATGTATGCCGTGAAGAAACCCATAAGCCTCTCGGCATCCATCACGTTCGAGCAGCTCTACGGCATGATAGAGGGCGACAGCGCCACCTGTGCCGAGCTCTACGCCCTGTTGAGCGCCATCTCGGGCGTTCCCATCAGGCAGAACATCGCCATAACGGGCTCCATGGATCAGAACGGCAATGTCCAGCCCATAGGCGGCGTGAACGAGAAGATCGAGGGCTTCTTCGAGCTCTGCCGTCTCAGGGGGTTCGACCGGACTCACGGTGTGGTCATACCCAAAAGGAACGTGAAGAACCTCATGCTCCGCAGGGATGTGCTCGATGCAGTGAGGGAGGGCCTCTTCCATATCTATCCGATCGAGCGCGTGGAGGAGGGGATCGAGATCCTCATGGGCATGACCGCCGGTGAGCTGGGGCCGGACGGCACGTATCCCGAGGGCTCGCTGAACCACCTGGTCGAGAAGAGGCTGACCGAGATAAGGGAGGCGCTGAAGGAGAAGAAGGCGGGAAAGAACGGCAACGATGAAGACGGGGACGGTAAGGCCGGGGAATGAGGAGTGTCTTGTGGCTGTTGCAGATGGGGCTCCTGTATGCGGTGACCCTGCCCATAGCGGTTATGCCGCTTGGAGCGGCGCGCAGGGTGGGGGCCCTGGCGGGTCTTGCCGCCTATCTACTCTGGGGCGGCAGGCGGAGGATCGCCGTTGACAACATGAGCCGCGCGATTAGTGCCGGGTTCATCGTCGCGGATTCGTCGGCGACGGGGTTGATAAGGGAGAACTTCAGAAACCTCGGCAGATCAGTGGCCGAGATAGTCAAGATATACCACGGCTTCGGCAGCGGCGTGATGGACGGGGTCGAGGTCCGTGGTATCGACAACTACCGGAAGGCGAGCGGGAAGGGAAGGGGTGTGCTCCTGATCACCGGGCACTGCGGCAACTGGGAACTCCTCGCCCTCGCCCTCTCGTGCAAGGTCTCCCCTGTTAGCGCGGTCGCGCGGCCCCTCGACAATCCATACTTCAACCGCCTCATCGAGAGGGTGAGAAAGAGATACGGCAACTCGGTCATATACAAGAAGGGGGCGCTCAGGGCCATCATCACGAGGCTGAGGAGTGGGGACACAGTGGGAATGCTCATAGACCAGAGCGTGGTGCCTGCCGAAGGTGTCCTTGTCGAGTTCCTCGGCAGGCCGGCCTGGACGATAAAGTCCCCTGTGCTCATCGCAAGGAAGACCGGTGCGGCAGTGGTTCCCGTCTTCATACGGAGGAAAAAAGAAGGGGGGCACGTGCTCGACATACACCCCGAGGTCGCGCTCTCCGACGAGGAGGACCTCGAGAAGGCGGTCTTGGAGGACACGGTGAGACTCAGCGCCTTTGTCGAGCGTTACGTGGTGGAGAACCCCGCGGAGTGGCTCTGGATTCACCGCAGGTGGAAGAGGACCTGACCGGCTAATATATGGACCTGAACCTCCCGGTGCTGCTGTCGAAGAGTATCGTGTCGACGACCTTGCCGCCGTCCATCACCTTCGCCTTTATGAACCTGCCGTTCGTCTCCTCTATCTCGACGTCGAGCCCCTTCTTGCCGTAGTAGTCCCTTATCGCCTTCTCGGCCTTTTCCGGACTCGTCTGCTTGTCGCATATGCCGTACGTGCTGCAAAGGGAGCAGAAGTCGCCGTACGGGGTCACGGGCTTCTGTGCCTGCTGTGCATGAACCGGGGGTGCCGCCAGCATGAAGAGCATGGCTGCCGATACCGCCGAATGTCTCAGTTTACCCCTCATAATCCACGTCTGGCTCCTCTGCCTCCACGGGCGGCATCCGTCCCGAGGATGAAATACGGTCTCTTCTCTCAGTCTCAAGGTTAATACAAAAAGATGAAGAAAATGTGAAAAGCGACGATTCACAGCCTATTCAGAACGTGACGGTGAACCGCGACCCGATGTCCGGGGTGCTCTCCACATCGATCCTGCCGCCTATCACCTCTGTCAGCTCTTTCACGATGGCAAGCCCGAGTCCCCTGCCGCCGGAGTCTCTCCCCTTGTAGAACCGCTCGAATATCCTGGAGAGTTCTCCGGGCGTGATGCCCCTGCCCGAGTCTTCGACCGTGATGTAGAAACCTGCGGAGCCGTCCTCTTTCCTGTACCTGTCCCACCTCACGGTTATCCCGCCGCTGTGTGTGAACTTGTAGGCGTTGGTGAGGAGGTTCTTCAGTATTATGTGTAGCTTCTCGGGATAGGTCTTCACGGTGACGGAGGGTCCCTCGGTCTTCAGGAACAGTCCCTTCTCCTCCATCATCTGAGACATGGCGCTCGTGATCGTGACGATGAACTCCCTCAGGTCGATCTCCTCCTGCGTGCCTTTCCTGAAGAAGCTCGCCTCAGCCCTCGTTATGTCCTCTATGCCTTCGACGAGCGAGATGAGGCGCTGTATCTCGGAGTTTATGTTGTTTATCACCGTGTGGGTGTCGGTGATTATCCCGTCCTCGATCGCCTCGAGGTTCACCTTGATTATGGCCAGCGGGGTCCTGAGCTCGTGGGCCACGTTTGACGTGAGGTGCTTGCGCAGGGCATCCTCCCGCCGCAGGGCCTCAGCCATGTAGTTGAAGGTGTCCGTGAGCCTGTCCATCTCGTCGTGGCACCTTAGCGTGCTGTAGAGCCTCCCGAACGGGCGGTGCAGCGGGGGTATCCTTACGGAGAGGTCTCCGCTCGCAATCTTCTCTGCAGCGGCGTTGAGCCGCCTTACCGGGGTGGATAGGTATATGGTGAAGAGCACGGAGAGGAATATCGCGCCGCCTCCGGCAATGAGGAAAGAGGTGAAGAGGAACTCCCTGCCCCTCTTTCTGAATATGTCCTCCTTGAGGGCGATGGCCCCGAGCCTCTTGAGCGGCCGGGCATAGAGCGTGCCTATCTCCTCGCCGTTTACGTAGAGCGGATACCAGACATATTCGCCCTTGCCCGTGGGCAGCTTGAGGATCGAGAGCATCCTCTTGAACATGTTGGGATTGAGCGACAGTAGGACCTCGGTCGATGAGAGCACCTGTTTTCCGGCCGTATCCTCGACGTAGGTTTCAAAGCCGAGCATCAGCCCCCAGTGAAGGGCCATGCTCAGGTGTTCCATGTCCCACTTGCCGTCCGTGTAACTGCCCTCGATGGAGGCCATCACCCAGTAGAGCTGGTCCTCCTTCGTCCCCCTGACGAACTCGTCGAAATCGTTAAGGGTGAGCCTCTCGAAGACGACGTTGGAAAGGAGGGCGAGGAAGATGATCAGTATGAACGAGAGAAAGAGTTTAGTCCTCATCAGGCAAGCCGATAAACCTGTAGCCTACTCCGTAGACGGTCTTTATGTAGACGGGATTTCTCGGATCGTCTTCGATCTTGTGGCGGATGTTCTTGATGTGCGCGTCGACCGTCCTGTCGTAACCCTCGAAGTCGTAGCCGAGAATCGCGTTCACGAGCTGAACCCTCGTGAAGACCTGCCCGGGACGTTCGGCAAGGTTCAGCAGGAGCTTGAACTCTGTCGGAGTGAATACCACCACCGAGCCGTTCTTCTTTACCTCGAAGCGCGAGGCGTCGATGATCAGGTCGCCGTTGTTGAAGCTCATCATCTTCTTCAGGCCCTTGCTCCTGCGCAGGAGGGCCTTCACCCTTGCGACGAGCTCGCGGGGGCTGAAGGGCTTCACTACGTAGTCGTCGGCCCCGATCCCGAGCCCCTTGATCCGTTCTTCCTCTTCGCTCTTCGCCGTAAGCATGATGATCGGAATCTCGGAGTCTTCGCGTATCGCCTGGCATATGTCCTCACCAGGCATGTCCGGCAGCATCAGGTCGAGTATTATCAGGTCTGCACCGTCCCTCAGCAGATCGAGTGCGGCCTGTCCCGTGTCCGCAACAGCGACCCTGAACCCCTCGTTTTCGAGGTACGCCTTGACTATGTCTGATATCTTCTTTTCGTCTTCGACTATCAGTACCTTGTAACCCTGCATCATACCTATAATACCATAAAGATTGTGAAGCAGTCGTGAAGCGACTGCCCCCCAGGGTGGATTTTACGTGAAAATACTTGTATAATTCAAAGAGTTTCACTATAATGTATAATATGCCGCTAAGGGCATCGAGTGCTCCATCACATGCCGTCCTGCTTCGGGAATTCCGATACTCACCGGACAGTGAGTTCACCGTGAGTTGTTGCAGGAGAGAGGTTGCAGTCTTTACAGGGCGGCGGTTGACGCCTGTTGCGCCGACGAGGGCAGGTTTTCCGCATCTGTTCAGGACGAAAGAAAATTCCTTCTCAGGAGGGTTGACACATGGCGATCAATAAGGGTACAAGCATCAGGGTGAAGCTCACCATCACCTTTCTTACCGTCATACTGTCTCTGGTCACGGCGATCTTTGCATACGAGCTGTACGATCTGTGGAAGGACCGCGTGAGGACGACGGTCGAAGAGCAGAAGCGCTTCGTCGCAGAAAAGTCGGCAGCCGTAAGCGAGCTGCTGTCGAGGGGAGACCTGGATGCGGTCAGGGAATACGTGCTCAAGCTCAGGAAGGCCTCTCCGCGGCTCGCATACTACATCCTGAGGGACCGTGACGGGAGGATATTCGAGGACTCGTTCAACGGGAAGATACCCCCCGAGCTCAAGCGTGTCGGCCTGAACCCAAAGGAGACGGTTCAGGAACTGAAGGTCGGTTCCGTGGGCAGGGTCACAAACATCAGCTATCCCCTGGCATCCTACGGTATCGACATATACGGGACCATGACGGCTGGGTTCTACAAGGTGAGCATCTTCGACATTCTCAAGGAGCGTTCCCTGGTCATAGCCCTCTTCTACATTGCGACATTCCTCATCGGCATGGCGGTCTCCATTGCGATATCATCGAGGATGGTCGATCCGCTGAAATCCCTCATGGCCGGAATCGAGGCGATCGGTCGCGGAGAGTCGGACGTGAGGCTGCCGGTAAGGTCGTCCGACGAGTTCGGCAAGATAGCGCTCGTATTCAACGATACGCTCGACAAGCTGCGCGAGTACATACAGACGGACGAAGAGAGGAAGAAGGTTCAGGAGAACGTCATCAGGTTCCTCGAGGTCGTCAGTACGGCGGCCGAGGGTGACCTGACCGTGCGCGCGCCCGTCACCGCGGACGTCTTCGGATCGATCGCCGATGCCTTCAACCTGATGGTGGATGAACTCTCCATCCTGCTCAAGGACGTCAGGAAGACGGCCCGCAGCGTCGGCGAGGAGAGCTTCAGGCTGCTCGAGATGTTCAAGAAGATGGCCGGCGGTGCCGAAAAACAGATGGGACAGCTGAAGGGCGCCACTGAGGCGGTCAACAGGACCGTCGATGCCACGATGAGGATATCGGACGAGACAGGCGAGGCGACACAGATATCCGAGCAGGCCTCTGAGGCCGCATCGAAGGGTGGAGAACTTGTCGGCCAGAGTATCGAGGGCATGAAGGTCATAAGGGCAACGGTCCAGACCATCAACAAGAAGATGAAGATGCTGTCGGAGAGGATCATAGAGATCGGGACCATCTCGGGCCTCATTGCAGAGGTCGCGTCGAGGACGAACCTCCTGGCGATGAACGCCTCGATAGAGGCGGCGAGGGCCGGCGAGTCGGGCAAGGGATTCGTGGTCATCGCCGAGGAGATACGGAGGCTTGCCGACAAGTCCGCTGAGGCCACCAAGCAGATAACTAACATCATAAGGGCCATACAGACAGAGGCCAACGAGATCACCATGTCGCTCGAAGACGAGACCGAGATAGTCGAGAGGCAGTCGGCCCTTGCGTCAGAGACCGGTGTGGCGTTTGAAGAGATAGAGGGCTCTGTCGAGAAGACGAAGGGGATCGTCTCCGAGATATTCCAGCTCTCACAGGTCCAGCGCGAGATGACGAACGATGTCGTCGTATCGATGGATTCCGTAAACGGTATCTCCCTCGAACTCCTGAGGCTCGTACAGGACTCGACGACCATATCCGAGAGGCTCACCGGCTCGTCCAAGGAACTGCTCAACTCGGTCGAGAAGTTCAGGATACCGGAAGAGGGGTAGTGCCTGCTGTCGGGGGGCGTGACGTTCAGGTGAGCTGAGTGCTCTCGAGGCACTCCCTTACGGTCTCGATCAGGGAATCTTCCTCGAAGGGCTTCACCAGGTACTTTCTCGCTCCGAGCGAGGCGGCCTTCTCCTTGTGTTTTTCGCTCCCCCTCGACGTCAGTATGACGACCGGTACGGTCTCGGAGACACCCTTCCTCTGTAACTCCCTCAGCAGCTCATAGCCGTGCATGACCGGCATCTCGAGGTCCGTGATGATGAGATCGACCGGGTGTTCGTCGACCACCGTGAGCGCCTCCATGCCGTTCGATGCGGTGAATACCCTGTATCCGCCCTGCTCGAGGATCATGCTGACGAACTTGCGGATGCTCAGGGAGTCGTCCACTATCAGGACAGTCCGTCTCAGCTCGACCTCTTTCGCCTCCGGCCTGGGCGGTACTGCATCGAGAGGCTGTTCGAGCAGGGCGACTGGATTGAGCACCGGCATGAGTTTCCCGCCGGCCGATATGCTCACACCAGAGTAATGCTTCAGCCCTTCGAGGAACCTTCCGAGCGGCTTGATGACGGTCTCTTCCTGTCCGGCAATCGCGTCGACCAGGAGGGCCACCTGCTTGCCCGGCATGAGATTGAATACGATCGCCGGCGGCTTCTCACCCCTCTCGCCGGGACTGAGCCCGAGCAGGCTGCATATGTCCTTTGCCTCGATGCGGGTGTCCCGCAGTGCGACGGTCCCGGCCTCGGGGTCGTACTCTTCGGGTTCGACCTCCATGAGTTCCTGGACGAGGCTCGACGGGACGGCGAACTCCATGCCCCCGGCTGAGAACCTCACGATGTTGACTATTATGAAGGTGAGCGGGAGCCTTATCCTGAATATGGTCCCTTTGCCCTCGGAAGTGGCGACGCTTATCCTGCCGTTCATCTCTGTGATTATCTCCCTCACCACGTCGAGCCCGACTCCGCGGCCTGACGTCATGTCCGTCTCCTCGAGGGTCGAGAACCCGGGGCTGAAGAGTATGCCGAGGAGTCTTCCCTTGCCGACGCGTTCGTCCTTCTTCAGCAGGCCTCTTCTCACTGCCTTTCTGTACACGGCCTTGAGGTCGATCCCCCTCCCGTCGTCCTTTACGTCTATCACGACGCTGTTGCCCTCGCGCTTTGCAGCGAGGGATATCCTTCCCTCCCTCGGCTTGCCCCTCGATAGCCGCTCTTCAGGGGACTCTATGCCGTGCGAGATGGCGTTGCGGATTATGTGGAGGAGGGGCTCGAACAGGCGCTCGAATATCACCCTGTCGATGCGGGTATCCGTGCCGCTCACGGTGAATCTCACCTTCTTGCCCGAACGGTGAGCGAGGTCCCGTATCGTCCTTGTAAACCTGTGGAAGAGCCTGCCTGCCTCAACCATCCTCGACCTGGATATCAGGTCCCTCATCTCGGTGTTGATCCTGTCGATCGTCCTGATATGCTCCGAGAGTCTGGCGAGGAACCCGGCGGAGTCCTTGAGAGCCTCTGTTATGTCGTCCATTATCTCGTGGAGCTTGTGAGTGAAGAGGTTCAGCTCGTCGTATCTGTCGAACTCGAGCTCCCTGAAGTCCTCGAGGAGGGAGTCCACGTAGGTTATCTTGTCGGGGATCGAGTAGGAGTACCTGCTGCTGAAGTCGCTTATCTCCCTCATCAGCCTGCCGCCGGCATACTCGATCTCGTCCTTGAGGTCGAGGATATCCCTCGTCTCCGTCATGAGGGAGTTCTTGAGCACGGTCAGTTCCCCGACGAGGTTCATCATCCGCTCGATGTTGTCTACGTGGACCCTCACGTAGCTCGACAGGACATCGGCCTCTTCCCTCTTTCTGGGGGGCAGGGGCCTCTTCTCCCTGGCGGGACTCTCCGCCTCTGTCGCGGCAGCCTTTGCACCCTCCTCTGTCGAGAGTATCTCCTTGAGGCCCTTCTCGACCTCGTCGGCGATCTCGCTTGTTTCAGGCTCTCCCCTCGTTATCTCTGAGACCAGCAGCTTGATGGCGTCGAGCGTATGGAGGAGCCAGTCGACGACCGGCTTGGTGACCGGGGTCTTGCCGTCCCTTATGGATTCGAGGACGTCTTCGAGGTTGTGCGCGACCCTGTTTATGGTGTCGAGCTTGACGAGGGCTGCAGAGCCCTTGAGCGTATGCGCGGCCCTGAAGAGTTCCTGTATGCCGGCGAGCTCGTAGGGGTTCCTTTCGAGCTCGAGAAATCCCTTCTCGAGGACGACCAGGTGCTCTTCGGCCTCAGCAAGGAAGAAGTCCCGCAAACCCTTTTCCGCCATCACCTCACCCTGTATGTTTCGAAGAATTCGGGCACATCGATGAATTCGCCCTTGTAGTCCTCGGAGAGGTCCGGCATCTCGTTCACGGCGATCCCGAGGAACTCCCTCTCCACCTCCAGCACTATCAGCCACCTCTCGGGCGCCTTCTCCTCTGGCGTCTCCTTCAGGACGGCGAGGTTCACGACCGGCACCGCCGACCCCCTCAGAGGTGCAATACCCTCCACGTAGGCGGGACTCAGCGGGAGCGGGACGACCTCGGTGAGCTCAGCCACGCCCCTGAGGTATTCCATGTCCACGGAGTACACCCTCTCTCCGACCGAGAAGGTGCAGGCCCTCAGGTCGGGCGTTGCGTACTCTTCTTCGTGAGTCTCCCGGTTCCCTTCCGGAGTGTCTGTCTCTTCAACCATGGTGCAGGAGTATTCCTCGAAAATAACCGGGCTTCACCTTTAAACGCCCGGGAGGTGTTTTCTTACGGCATGCAGGAGGTCCGTCGCCTCGAAAGGCTTCGTGACATACTCGTCCGCCCCCTGTTTCAATCCCCAGAACCTGTCACTGTCCTGTGTCTTGGACGTGATCATTATGATCGGGATGTGTCTGTACTTCTCGTCCCTCTTCAGAGACCTGCACACCTGGAAGCCGTTCTTCTTGGGCATTACCACGTCGAGTATTATGAGATCAACGGATTCGGTCCTCACCTTCTGCTCGGCCTCGTCACCGTCCGACGCGGTCAGTATCTCGTAACCTGTATCCTTCAGTGCGTTCTTTATGAACTGAAGGTCGGTCATGCTGTCCTCTGCTACGAGAATCCTCGGCATTTGAGCTCACCTCCTGTCGTCCTTGATCTTCAACAGCCCGATCTTTTGCAGGGAATAACAAATCCTCTTTGCTTCCAGCTCGTCAAGTCTGCTCTTCATTATAATATCCTTCAACCTCGTTTTTCCATCGATGAGGGCGAAGACGCGGAGTTCCTTTTCATCGAGGCTGATCCCATCGAGCGCGTCTTCGTTCGTGATCAGCCTCAGGGGTATCATGTCGTCGCTCCTGAATATCTCGGCAGCGAGCCTCCCTTCATCGAGCTTCCTGAGACCGTCGAGTATGGTCGCGCTCGTCGAGAGCCGGAACTTTATGTCACTCAGGTTCAGCGGCAGGGGGGCCTCTTCGAGGTAGAACTGTCCCGAGGTGGCTGCGAGCGTATGGAATATGGCGTCTTCGGTCATGCGTTTGAGATACCCCATGAGTTCGTCGTCGGTGATCGAGCCTTTCTGGACGAGGACCCTGCCCACGGGCAGGTTCAGCTTCTTTGCCTCGGCTATTATGCTCTTCAGGTCCTTCTTCTTGAGCCTCTTCTCTTCAACGAGGAGGTCAGTGAGAAACGTCCTGTAGCCGGGCTTGCTTATGGTGGAGAAAACGATCTGGCCCCTCTCGAAGTATATCTCGGAGTTGAGATTGGTCGAGACCACGGACAGCCTTCCCGAGAGGTTGAGCATTCCCACGAACTGGAGTACGTCCGCAACCGTCAGGTAGCCGAGTTCACCGGAGAGTATCAGGCCGGTTGACCGTGCGACCTCGGTCTCCTTGAGGACCTCGACCATCAGGGTCTTCAGGAGGACCCTGAACTCCTTCTCGAAGTAATAACGGAGCAGCTTGTCGATACCCTCGATCAGCTCGCCGTGCGTCTCAACCGGTGCGGCGGCAGGAGCCTCGGCAGGCACGCCTCTCTGGACTCCGAGCACCTCGTTTATCTTCGCTATCAGCTCGTCGGGCTCGAAGGGCTTCTGGAAATAGTGGTGGACGCAGAACTTCTCCTCGAACGACTGCCCCACGTCCTCGCCCTTCGAGGTTATCAGTATCAGCGGTATATCCTTGAGCTTCGGGTCGGATCGTATGAGTTTGCAGAGCTTGTAGCCGTTCATCCTCGGCATCACGAAGTCGACGAGAATGATCGAAGGGATGACCTTCCTTGCTATCTCGAGCCCCTCGTCACCGTCAGGCGCGGTGTAGACCTCGTAGCCCTCTCTCGAGAGGACCAGTTCGACCAGCCTCCTGACCGTGAGGGAGTCGTCAACGATGAGAATGGACTTCTTCTTACCCATGCCGCCTCCAAACGGGGTGTTATTCTTCAAAGATGAAGACGTATTCGTCAGGCCTCGAGAGGTTCATCTCTTCCCGGGCATGCTTCTCTATGTAGAAGGGGTCTTCCTTGAGCAGCATAATCTCTTTGTTCAGCTTGACGTTCTCCTTCTGGAGCTCGGCGATCTCTCCTATCACCTCAGCACGCTTCTTCTTGAGCTCCAAGAGCCTCGCTATCCCGTTGTCGTCTATCAGGAGTGCCCATGCAAGGTAGAGGACGAGTACCAGCAGGATCGTAAGGCAGACCGTCGCCTGCTTCTTCCTCTCGTTGACCACCTGTTTTCTCAGCAGGTTCTGGGGATACATTTCAGACTACATTATATCATAATCTCTTAAATATAGCATATCTCCAGGGCTTCTTCCCGGCCTAAACAATCCTGGAGACCTTCTGTTAAAATATCCCGTGTTTGAAGAAAGGCTCGAAGCACTGCGGCGGGAGGGCCTGCTCAGGAGCATAAGCGACAGGGACTCCCCTCAGGGCAGGATCATAAGGGTGCGTGGAGGGGTACTGGTGAACTTCTCCTCCAACGACTACCTCGGACTGTGCGGTCACGACTCGCTCCGCAGGGCAGCGGCCAGGGCGGCCGAGGAGTACGGCGCAGGCAGCGGTGCATCGAGGCTCCTCTCAGGAGGTACCGCGCTCCACCGGAGGCTCGAGCGCCTCCTGTCGGACCTCAAGGCCACTGAGGACTCGGTCCTCTTCGGCTCGGGGTATGCCGCCAACACCGGGGCCATACCGGCGATAGCCGACCGTGACGCCACCATCTTCAGCGACGAGCTGAACCATGCCAGCCTCATAGACGGATGCCGCCTGAGCAGGGCCTCCACCGTCATCTACAGGCATGCGGACATGGATCACCTCGAGGAACTGCTGCGCACGGTGCGGCGGGGGAGGCCGGTGATAGTCACAGACTCCGTGTTCAGCATGGATGGGGACATAGCCCCCCTGAGAGACCTCACGCAACTGGCCGCAGCCCACGATGCACTGCTCTACATAGACGACGCACACGGCACGGGTGTGCTCGGCCGCGGCAGGGGTGCGCTAAGTCACTTCGGCATCCCACCCGAGTCCTTCGTTATACAGATGGGGACCCTGTCGAAGGCGGCAGGCTCCTACGGCGCCTTCATCGCCGCCGGGGGAGACCTGGTCAGGTGGCTGGTGAACACGGCACGGACACTCATCTATTCCACGGCACTGCCTGCCCACCTCGTTGCCGCCTCTGTCGAGGCAGTCAGGATAATGACGAGCGATGCCTTGCTGGTGGACCGGCTGTGGAGGAACAGGGAGAGCCTCGTCAGGGGGCTCCACTGCATCGGTGTGGATACCGGCCGGTCGGAGACGCCGATCGTGCCCATCCTGCTCGAGGACGACCAAGCCGCGCTGCGTCTCTCGGAGTTCCTGAGGGCACGGGGGATCCATGCCCCTGCAATCAGGAGGCCGACGGTCAGGACGCCGAGGCTGAGGCTCACGGTCTCGGCGGCTCACACCGAGGAAGACATCGCTCTTCTGATCACGAGTCTCAGGGAGGCGAGGGATTGCGGGTTGTTCTGATCTCAGGTGCCACGGGCGGGCTCGGAAGCAGGCTCGCCCATGCATTCGATGCAGAGGGCTACAGGGTCGTCGTCCACTGTTTCAGGTCCGAGGATGAGGCCTGGAGCCTCCTTGCCGGGCTGAAGAACTCTCCGTACCTCCTGAGGGGCGATGTCGGCGACTCCGGGCAGGTCCGGCGGATGGCCCTCTCCGTTGAGAGGGACGTCGGGAGGCTCGATGTGCTCGTCAACAATGCGGCCGTCACGAGGGACGCGCCCCTGCTCAGGTATCCCGAGTCCGCCTGGGACGAGGTCTTGAGGACGAACCTCAAGGGTGTTTTCAACTGTACGAGGAACTTCGTCCCTCTCATGATAGGTTCCGGTGGAGGGCACATCATCAATGTCTCGTCCTATTCAGGGCTGAGGGGAAAGGAGGGGCAGGCGGCCTACAGTGCGTCCAAGGCGGCGCTGCTCGGCCTGACGCGTTCACTCGCAAGGGAGCTCTCCCCGTACGGTATAAACGTGAACGCGGTCATCCCCGGATACCTGCCCGTGGGGATGGGAGCCGCGGCCCCGAAGGCGATGGAAGGGGCGGTGAAGGCGAGCATCAGGGGCTGCCTCGCGGTGCCGGCCGATGCGGTCGGCTTCATGACATGGCTCGCCAGTACAGAGGGCATAACCGGGCAGGTCTTCCCTCTTGAGAGCAGAACGTGATGAGGTGAGGGCGTGAAGCGCGGTGTGTTCATAACAGGTACCGACACCGGGGTGGGCAAGACCGTGATAGCCGGGGCTGTCACCCGCGCGCTCATGGCGAGGGGGTTGAGCGTCGGCGTGATGAAGCCGGTCGAGTCGGGCTGCACGGTGGTGGAGGGGGAGGGCCTGCTGCCTGCCGACGCCGCCTTCCTCAGGGAGATGGCCGAGTCGGCCGCACCGCTTTCGGAGATCACGCCGTTCAGATTCGAAACCCCGGTTGCCCCGATTGTTGCCTCAAGGATCGAGGGTGTGGAGATCAGGGAAGAGGTGATCATCTCGGCATTTGAAGAGACCGCCCGCAGACACGACTTCGTGGTGGTCGAGGGGGTAGGCGGGTTGATGGTGCCCATCAGGAGTGGATTCCTTGTCAGTGACCTCGTCGGGCTGCTCGGCCTCCCTGTCGCGGTGGTCGCCAGGAATACGCTCGGCGTGATAAACCACACGCTGCTCACCGTGAGGGCCGCTGCGAACGAGGGCATCCGGGTTGCAGGGGTGGTGCTGAACCATACGGAACCGCTCCGTGGGGGGGTAGCCGAAGAGACGAACCCGGCACTGCTTGGAGAACTGCTCGATGTCCCGCTCATAGGGGTGTTTCCATACCTGAAGGAGCGTAGCCGCGATGCCCTCGACGCCGCCGCACTCGAGTCGCTCGACATCGGGCCGCTCTTGAGCTGAGGGCAGGGTTCAGAACTTCTCGGCCGCCTTCTTCTCCATCCCCCTGAAACCGCTGCACGTGAAGATGCTGTAGTCCCTGAGCAGGCGCCCCCCCTCTCTCACCGAGAAGAGCCTCTTTTCGCAACCCTTGAAGGCGCGGCCGATCCTTTGCGGCAGCGGCCTGTCGCCCACCATTACGAATATGGCGTTGTAGCCCCTGAGGTCGTGAAACCCTGGCCAGATGTCGTACTGGTTCATCCTCCTGCCGAGGTTCACGTTGTATGTCGTGGGGTTGCCCTCCACATAGAAGGCGAGTTCCGAGGTGACCTGGTACTTGTCGGAGAAGATGAAGTAGGGTTCTTCCGTCTCCGAGGCTGCCCTGCTCACCTCGTTTCCGAGTGCACGCCACCCCCTCAGGCGTGACGTGGGGTCCATCTTCGGTGGCAGGTCCAGTATGGAGGGATAGTGGGCTGCCGAGGTGATGAACACGGAGAGGAGGACCCCGGCTGCCAGCACCCCCCTTGTCGTGCGGCTGAAGCCCTGCCAGTTCTCTGCCGCGTATATGCCGAGCGATACGAATCCGGCAATGTATGCAGGGAGCGCCCAGTTCGCCTGCACCTTTCCCTGGAGGCTCTTCAGGACGAAGAAGAGGAGTACGGGCATGGAGAACCAGAAGAGGAGCCTCCCCTCTGCACTCCTCTTCCTGAGGGCGAACAGGCTTGCAATCATGAAGACGAGGATTACGGGCGAGACAACGCCGAGCTGGGAGCCTATGAACTCGAAGAAGCGCCCGATGGTTATCTTGAAGCCGTCGGAGATGTGGGCCTGACCGGCAGTGTGCAGGAACGTCACCCAGCCGTGCCTGGCGTTCCACAGCAGTACGGGGGTGAAGCAGAGTATGCTTATGAGGAACGACAGCCAGGGGCCGGGATGCACGAGCAGCCTCCGCCGCGTTCTTTCAGTGACGAGATAGAGGAGGGCCGAGAGGTAGAAGAAGGACATCGTGTACTTCACGAGCAGGCCGATGCCCACGGTCAGGCCGAGGAGCACCCATGCTGCAAGGCCCGACGTCCATCCGCTGGGTTCGTCCCTCTGCGCCCTGTAGAAGAGATAGAGCGAGATGCTCCAGAAGAATACGAGGGGCGAATCTATCGTCATCACCACCCCGTATGTCGAAAAGAGGGGTACTATCTGCACCATCAGTGCCGAGACGAGCCCTGCAGCTCCGCCTGTCTGGTCCTCAGCCATCTCCCGGGCCGTCCTGTAGAGCACCAGGCTGCTCAGGAGACTGAACAGGACCGCCGGGAGCCTTACCCCGATCTCGGTGTTCCCGAGCAGTGTCCTGCCCATGGCGATGATGTATGCTATTGCAGGCCCCTTGGAGTAGTAGCTCAGGTCGAGCCTCCGAGACCAGTCCCAGTACTGTGCCTCGTCCGGGCTGAGATCGAGAGGGCCTGTTAATATGTAGTAGATGCGGAACAGGCTCACTACGACGAGCACCACCCCGAGAGCGGTCCTGTATGGGGCGGCCTCGAAGAGCTCACCGGTCTTTGAATAGGCGGCCGTCACCGTGAGGCCGGCCAGTATGCCGAGTGCGGCGCCTGCAAGTACATCCGTGGGATAGTGCACGCCTATGTATACCCTCGAGAATGCTATCACCGCCACCACTGCAAGGAGATAGCCGTTGAGGATGGCCGTGAGGCGCCGGAGACGCCCCCGCAGTGCAGACAGCATGACGGCCAGTACCGTGGCTGCAGAGGCGGTGTTCGCCGCGTGTGCCGAGGGCATGGAGAAGGACTTTCCCCTGCCTGCCAGCACGATGACCTCCGTCATGCCCACAAAGGGCCGCGGCCGCTCGAAGTAGTGCTTCAGGATGTTCGACAGCCCGTCCGAGAGCGCAAGGGCCGCGAGGCTGAGTACCGTCGCCGCCAGCCCCCTCCTGCGGTCGGTGGCGAATATGAGGAGGAGGACAGGGAGCAGCAGGAGCACGGCCCTGTCGGTTATGAACGGCATGAACGCGTCGAAGAGTGGATTGGAGAGGGACCTGTTGATGAATATGAACAGGTTGTGGTCGAGGAGATTCTCTATGCCGCTCATCTGGTGTTTTGTCCCAGTCTTTCCCGGAAATAATCGCCTGTCCTGAGGGATTCGTTCAAATGACCGGCTCTCCTGCAGGTGAAAGGCCGGCGTTCCACCTGCAAAGTTTAACATTTGTCGGTGTGGTTGTACAAGGAGTTGCGGGCTCTCGTACAGGCATCTCGTACCGGTTGTCGCCCGCGGCCTGGAATTAAAGTGGCCCCCATCTCGGAGGGAAGAGATGGGGGCCGGGGGTTTGACCCAATCTCGAGGGGGCGGAGAAAGGGTCTGGTAGGTATGTGTTTAATTATATAAAAATCTTAGAAAAAATGCAATGACTTTATTCGAAATAAAATTAAAAAATTTTAAAGATTCTTCAGGGTTCTGGTGCAAGCAGGACAAAATTCCTTTGATTTTCTGTCAGTTTCTGCAATAGAGTTTGAAAAATGCATCACACACCCCGGATCAGGGCAGTGTTTGAGGCTGTAGAGGTGTCCCATTTCATGGGTCGCCTCCTTGAGGGTCCTCTGAAGGAGCAGGTCCTGGCCGGTCTCCCTGCCGTAGAACTCCTCTTTCAGCCGCGTGATCGAGACCACGGCGACTCCCTCGGCCGGGTCGGCCTCGCCGAAGACGAAGTTCAGGCCGGGCACGAAGAGGTCGAAGTCTATCACGCCGAGGACCATGCCGGGGTATCCCCTCCTGGCGATCTCCTCGATCAGCCCTGTTGAGTGTATCTGTCCCCTCTCCCTGTTGATCACGCCCGCAGGAGGCGGCATCTCGTCCGCTATGACGGTCTCTTTGCCGAAGACCACCTGCATGTACTCTCTGAGCTCATTGAGCAGCCACCACTGTATCTTGCCGGCAGGGAGTATGAATATCCTGTTTGCCTCCTGGAACCACATGTCAGCAGAAGACCGGCACGTCCGCAGCGGGCAGGAGTCCTCTCTCCCGCGCCTTTGCGATGAGGGTTTCCACTGCGAGTCGGCCCTCTCGGCCCACGTCAGAGCTGAACTCGTTGACGTAGAGGGCGATGTGCCGCCTCACCACCTCGTCGGACATCTCCTGTGCGTGCATCCTGATGTAGCTCATGGGCTCGTCCGGATGGGTCCTGCTGTAGCCGACGGCCTCGGCGATCATCCGCTCTATATCCTGGATCCTCTCCCTCCCGAGGCTCCTCTTGGCGGCGATGCCGCCGAGGGGGATGGGAAGGCCCGTGCTCTCTTCCCACCACCTCCCGAGGTCCATCACCTCTGTCAGGCCGTACAGCGGATAGGTGAACCGTCCTTCGTGGATTATGAGGCCTGCGTCTGCCTCGCCCCTCCTCACGCTCTCCATTATGCGGTGGAAGGGCATGAGTATGGCGTCCTCTTCGAACCCCGGGTCGTAGAGGCAGAGTAGGAGGAAGGCGGTCGTGAACCTTCCGGGTACGGCTATCCTGCGGCCCCTCAGTTCCTCCATGCATGTCCGCTCCCGCGCAACCACGAGCGGGCCGCACCCCCTGCCGAGTGCCCCGCCTGCGCGCAGTAGGCAGTACTCACCCAGCAGGCGGCCGAGGGCGTGGCAGGAGACCTTTGTCACGTCGAGCTCTCCCCCCAGTGCCATCCGGTTGAGCTCTTCGACGTCGGCGAGCCTCTCCCTGAAGACCACGTCTTCTCTGCCCACCTTCCCGTGGACGATGGGATAGAACATGAACGTGTCGTTCGGACACGTCGAGAAACCCAGTGACACTTCAAGGGCCATCAGAACTTCACCTTCGGCGTCTCTTTCTCGGCTTCGGGTATCTCGTAGTACTCTGCCTCGCCTATGCCCGCGAGAGAGGCGAAGAATCTCCCGAAGACGGTCCTCCTGTAGGTGTTCAGTGCCCGGACCGCGTCGTTGTAACGCTTCCGCTCGACTGCGATCCTGTTCTCGGTCCCCTCGAGGCTGTCCTGCAGCTTGAGGAAGGACTCGTTGGCCTTCAGCTGCGGATAGGTCTCCTTCAGCAGGAGGAGTCTCGACAGCACGCTCTCGAGCCCGCGCGAGGCCTGTATCTTCTCGCCCACGGTCTTTGCCTGGAAGTACTTTGTCCTCGCCTCTGCGATATTCTCGAACAGCTCCTTCTCGTGCTTAGCATATCCCTTGACGGTCTCGACGAGGTTGGGTATCAGGTCGTACCGCCTCTTGAGCTGGTTCTCGACCTGTGCCCATTGTGCCTTCACCTGTTCATCCATCGTGATCACCCTGTTGTACTGCGCGATCCCCCACCCTACAACGCCCGACAGGGAGAGCAGAAGGATCGTGAGCACTATGAGAAAGACCTTCAAACCCTTGTTCATTTCAACCTCCTGGAAGAGAATTCAAAATTCAAAATTCAAGATTCAAGACTCACAACCTGCCGGTGTCTACCATCCTCCGGAGGCGCCTCCGCCGCCGAAGCCGCCTCCTCCACCGCCGCCGAAGCCACCGCCGAAGCCGCCACCGCCGGACCATCCACGCCTGTGGCCGCCTCCTGAGAAGAGGAGCAGGAGCAGGAAGAGCCTGGGGTTCTTGATGAAGAGTATGACGGCGAACACGAGGATGACCGCGCTCAGTATGATCCCCGGCAGGCCCATCTTCCCGGCCGCCGGGCTGCTGCGGGTGATCCTCACCGACGGCATCCCGGTTATCACTGCCCCTTCACTCTTTGCTATCTCCTGCGCCACGGCGACAACAGCGGCGTAAATGCCCGTCGAGTAATCGCCCTTCCTGAAGTACGGCACCATGTACTGCCTGCCGATCGAGCCGACGAGGCTGTCGGGCAGTATGCCCTCGAGCCCGTATCCCACCTCGAACCTGTACTTTCTGTCCTTGAAGGCGACCGAGAGGAGGAGTCCGTTGTCCTTGCCCTCCTGTCCCAGTCTCCACATCTCGGCGACCCTGAGCGAGAAGCCCTCGATGCTCTCGCCGTCGAGGCTCTGGACGGTCAGGACGACCACCTGGGCCGTGGTCTTCTGTTCGAGCTCCCTGAGGTAGCCGTTGATCCTCGCCTCAACGTCGTCCCTTATTATGCCGGCAAGGTCGACCACGTAGTTCGCTGGGGTCTTTGGAGGTTCGGGGGTCGAGGCCCGGCAGACCGAGGCGAGGAAGAGGAGGGTGACGAGGCTCAGGACTATGCTTCTACGCATCGAGGTCATTGACGATCTTGCCCGTCCTCTCAGTGGCCGTGTAGTATTCCTCGAAGAAGGATTTCAGTTCGTCCTTGGTGAGGGTGAGTTCTCCCCTCTTCAGCCGGAGCACCTTCTCGAATATACCCGTCTCGACAGACGCGGTCTCCTCGAGCATGACCACCACGTCACGGCTCCTCAGGGGCGGCTCCTTGCCGAGCAGGTGGATTATCGCCCTGAAGAGGGGGACGTATCCCGTGATCGACTCCGAGAGTCTCTCGCTGAGGAGCTTTCTGTCCCCGAGTGATGATATGTAGCCCTGTCTCAGCCAGATGAGCTTCGTCTTTATCTCCCTCTCGCACTGGAGCCTCAGGTGCCTGTCTTCGATCTCGATCCCCTCGAGTATGTCGTCACCGAAGACGGTGTGGTGTATGAGCCTGAAGTTGAAGAACTCTATCGGGAAGACATCGAGTGAGTCCATGATGTACTGCGGGGTCATGATCAATGGAGCCGCCACTCCTTTCTTCCTGTACTTCCTGCCAAGTGGAGCGAGCGCCTCTATGAAGCCGAGGTCCATCTCCCTGAGGACGACCACCGAGTTGATGTCAGAGGTCTTCCTGTCGAAATCTGCGGTGAGCGCACTGCCGACGATATGGAAGGAGTGCAGGTTGCCGGCCGCCTCTCTCAGGATGTCCTCTGCAAAGGGGAGCATCCTCTCCGAAACCGTGGGGTCGATGCCTTCGAATCTGAACCTGTCCATCTGTGATTATAACACGTCCTGCTGGATTTGTCTTCAGAGGGGCGTCCCCTCGCGTTACGGCTCGTATGCAGCCTTGTCTCCTATGTCGTAGTGCAGGGGCATGGGGACCTTCCTGAACGTGAAGAGCACCATGAGCCCTGCTATCAAGGCGAGTCCGTAAGCAGCCGCCCTCGCACCCAGCAGCCCTGACGAGAGTAGCGATACATAGGCCGGCATCATGAGCGCGAGGAGATAGCCCTCGTTCAGCCTGAAGCAGAAGGCCTCTTTCGCCGTAATGAACCCGAGGCACCCCGCGAGCGGGATCAGGAGGAGCGGGCCGTAGGCCGTGCCGAAGAGCACCGTGCCTGCATCACCCCTTCCTTGCACCACGAGCACGACAAGGGCGGCAACGGCGGCGTAATACAGCCTCTTCAGGAACCTCCTGAACCGAGCCACGTAGAGGTGTATGGTGAAGACACTCATGCCGACCGCGACATAGAGGGCGACGATGTAGGCCGTGACGCCGTAGCCCGCAGGGCGGGTGGCCGGGGCGGCATGGCGGCTCATGAGAAGGAGCGCTCCAAGGACGAGGAGCATTGCCGACAGGACTATGCCCGTCCTGTAGACGATTACGGATATCCTGTCTTCTCTGCTCAGTGGCTGAAAGACCGCCTTTTCTCCCATCGCTCCGCCTCGTAGGTGACGCTCACGCCGCGTCAGGATGTCCTGCATGCAGCCCTGCCGTGCTTGGCCCTCTTCCTGTCATCCTCCTCGAGATGACACCTCTTGTACTTCTTGCCGCTTCCGCACCAGCAGGGCTCGTTTCTCCCGAGCTTCGGTACGGGTTCTACGGCAGTGCTGTTGAGGAAAGAGGTGATCCTGCTGATTATGCCCATGACTGATTCCTCCGGTGATTTCATATTATAATATAACGGACCGTGAATACAGAATCCCGCTGCCCCTGACATGCCGTCAGTTATGTTAACAGAAAGGTGCCGCCTTTTTCCCGTGAACTACGACGAGATACAGAAGGCGATGGAGGACGTCAGGAGGGACAGGTTCGACTACTTCCTCGACCTCGAGACCTACAGTGTGGTCGTCCTCCCGGTTGCCGCACTCGATGAGGCGCTTACGGCCCTCTACGGCAAGGCCTCGCCGGACTATGACAGGGACGTGGTCTTCGACAGCGAGGTGAACCTCGATGCCGAACTCCCTGACAGCTGCGAGGAGGCCCTCGACACGGCCCTCTCCGTGCTGCTGGACGGCGGTCGCTATGTCCGCATTCCGGAGAGGGACAGCAGGGAGGCCTTCGGCGTGATGAGGGATTTCACCGAAACGGTGCGGTCTCCACAACTGAAGGAGCGCCTCAGGGGTGCACTGGACGGTGCGGGGGCGTTCAAGAGGTTCAAGGACGCCCTGCTCTCCGACAAGAAGGAGCGCAAGCGCTGGCACGGTTACAATGCCAGGGCCATGAAGAGGGTCGTAGCCGCATGGCTGAAGGCGGAACTCGGGCACCGGAAGGGGGACTGACCCGCCGATTCCATCCCGGGATTCCCGGCCGGGGTGGAAATCTCCCCCCAGTTTCTGGTATTTTATTTAAAGTCAAAGTCCTGGAAACCTTGTGACGGAGGCGGCGCCTCGGATGAATTCTCTATTCAAGGATGATAAGGGGGTATGCAGATTGGAGACCTTGCGGAGTCTTGACGAGAAGATAGTCGCGGCTATCGAGAAGGTGAGGGTGTTGAAAGAGGAGAAGGCGTCTCTCGAGAAGAGGGTGAGGGACCTCGAAGCGTTACTGAACGAGAAGAACCGGGAGATAGAGGGCCTCAGGGCCGAGAAGACGTCGGTGAGGGGGCAGATCGAGGAGCTGTTGAGCGAACTCGAGAGCATAGAGTTGTAGGAGCGTCTCTCATTCGGAGATCAGCGGCCCACATGCTGGGGAGCCGTGTCTCCGCTACGGAGCGAGGTCATTATGGGCAGTGTCGAGGTGAACATACTGGGGCAGCGCTACAGGATAAAGGGCGATGACTCTGACGAATACATGGAGGAACTCGCCCGCTTCGTCGACGAGAGGATCCGGAAGATGTACGAGAAGTGGCCGAACACCGTGCCGCTCAAGGCGGCGATCCTGGCTGCACTCGACATAGCGGACGAGTTCCACAAGTACAGGAAGGAGCAGGAGGCCCTGACGAGGGGCATACAGACGAAGACGGAACAACTCGTCAGCCTCTTCGACTGACCGACAGCCCGGGTGTAACAGTGACGGCGGTGGAGGCGGCCTCTTCAGTATGACCATGGATACAATGTCTAAGGCGGCAATCGTAACAGGACTCTTTCTGCTGACCTATCTGATCAACCTCCCCTTCGGTTCCCTGCGCGGGAGGGCGAGGAAGTTTTCCCTTAAGTGGTTCCTCTACATCCATATCCCGATCCCCGCCATCTTCCTGCTGCGCGTGCTCTCGCACGTGGAGTTCCGGTACGTTCCCGTCTTCGTCTTCGCCGCAGTGATGGGGCAGTTCCACGGCGGGAAGCTCCAGGCTTGAGGTCCGGGAGCCGTCCCCTCACCCGCATTGCTCCTGAGTGTGGCAGCGCAGGCCGCAGGACGGGGCTTCATGAAAAATTCATAACCGCAGCTTATAATCTCCACTGTCTTCGTCCGCCCCTTGCCGGGCGAACCGCATGTTGGGAGTACGTGGAAAGTATCGGCATGATAGACCGACCGTCAAAGAGGAGAGTGGAGGTGCATTGTGGAGCGTAAGGAGGGTCTTGTCGACCGGGTGTGGGGCCTCTTTGCTTCTGTGAGGTTCGCCGTGGTCCTCTTCCTCCTCATCGCGCTCACATCGATAATCGGCACGGTCATCGAGCAGGGTGCCGAGCCTGAGAAGAACCTCATGCTCCTCAAGCGGCTCTTCGGCGACTCCCTCGCCCCTTCCGCTTTCAGGCTCTTCGAATCCCTCGGCTTCATGGACATGTACCGTTCGTGGTGGTTCGTCTCGCTGCTCGCCCTCTTCGCCGCGAACCTGATCATCTGTTCGATAGACAGGCTGCCGCGCATATGGAGGCTCGCGGTCGAGCCGGTAAGGCCGATCAGCCCACAGGCCGCCGATAGGGTCGCCATACGTAGGGAGGCGCGTCTCAAGGGGCCTCCGGACGCCGTGAGGGATCGTGTCGAGAGGGCGCTCGGGTCCGCCGGGTTCAAACCGCTCCACAGTCCCGACGGAGAGGACGGCTACCAGCTCTACTCCCAGAAGGGCGGCTACACGAGGCTCGGCGTCTACATAACGCACCTCAGCATCATCGTTATAATGCTGGGTGCCGTTACAGGGATGTTCTTCGGCTTCAGGGGCTACATGTCCATACAGGAGGGCTACGCCTCCGACGTTGCTTACGGAAGGGACGACAGCACGCACAGGCTCGGTTTCGCGATAAGGTGTGACGACTTCGACGTCGAGTTCTACGACCTCTCCGACATGCCGAAGGCCTTCAGGAGCAGGCTCACAGTCATCAGGGGGGGCAGGGAGGTCCTGAAGAAGGTCGTAGAGGTGAACTCTCCCCTCAGGTACGGCGGCTACACCTTCTACCAGTCGAACTATGGAATGGTGCCTGATGCAGAGGGATACTTCATCCTCAAGGTCAGGGGGCCAAGCGGTGATGCAGTGACCGTAAACAGGATGCTCGGCGAGTCGTTCGTTATACCCGGCACTGAGATAGTCGGCACGATCAGGGACTTCAGCCCAGCGCTCGCAATGGACGACTCGGGCAGGACCTACACCTACTCCGGCATGATGAACAACCCGGCCGTCTACGTGGAGTTTTCCGAGAGGGGCAGGGAGAGGTACTCCGGATGGATACTGAGGCGCTACCCTTCGACATGGCGCCTCCCTGACGGCAATCTCGTCGAACTCGTCGACTACTGGGGAGTCCAGTACACAGGGCTGCAGGTGAGGAAGGACCCGGGTGTCTGGCTGGTCTATCTTGGAAGTGGTATAATGACGTTGGGCCTCTGCATAGCCTTCTTCACGAGCCACAGGAGGATATGGGTCATCGTCAGGAGAGAGGGGCGGCACAGTGCGGTGACGGTGCTCGCAACGGCAAACAAGAACAGGCAGGCCTTCGAGAGGAGGATCGAGAGGCTTGTCTCGCGCCTGTCAGGAGGATCGGATGGATAGTTCCGTGCTCTTCGGTGCTGCGACCATCGGATACATGCTCTCCATGGTCGCATACATCGCGTACCTCGTCTTCAGGAAGAACAGTATCGGCGTTGCAGCCACGGGCATCACCGTCGTGAGCTTCGCCGCCCAGACCGTCGCCTTTGCGATGAGATGGGTCGAGGGCTATGAAATGGGGCTGAGGAGCTTCTGGAGGCCGCCCGTATCGAACCTGTATGAGTCCCTCGTGTTCTTCGTCTGGTGCCTCATACTCGGCTACCTCATCATAGAGTTCAGGTACAGGAACCGCTCTTTCGGCGCCTTCATCACCCCGCTGGCGGGACTCGCGCTCGCCTTCATAGAGATGACCGGCATGTCGAAGGAGATACAGCCGCTTTTGCCGGCGCTTCAGAGCAACTGGCTCCTCGCCCATGTCACCTTGAGCTTCATTGCATACTCCACGTTCGGCCTTTCCTTCGGTACTGCGCTCATGTACCTCATAGAGAAGACCGAGAGGCGGACGGAACCGGCATACGTATTCTGGACGGTCTCTCTCGGCGCCCTCGTCGTGCTGCTCCTGGCCATGGGGGCCGACTTCACGAAGTTCCACGTCCTCGCCTCCACGCCCGAGGAGATGAAGAGCTACCTCTTCAGGGCGACCTTCAAGAGCGGCTCGACAGCCGTCTCGATGGCGAGCTGGGCCGGGGCCGCGGTGATCGTGGGCCTGATCTGGAGGTACGGTTACCTGCTTAAGAGGGTGGTGGCCTCGTTCAACGTGTCGGCCGGGCTCCTGGACGAGATAACTTACAAGGCCATCGCTGTCGGCTTCCCGGTGTTCACCCTCGGGGGGCTCATATTCGGTGCCGTCTGGGCTGACCAGGCATGGGGCGTATACTGGAGCTGGGACCCTAAGGAGACGTGGTCGCTGATCACGTGGCTCGTCTATGCCTTCTACCTCCATGCCCGCTTCATGAGGGGATGGAGGGGGCGCAAGGTGGCCGTGGTCGCTGTCGTTGGCTTCGTCACCGTGGTCTTCACTTATCTCGGCGTCAACCTGCTGCTGTCGGGCCTCCACAGCTACGGGTCGATCGGGTAGCAATGTGCTGTATGATATAATTTAAGAAGGGTCTCCCCAGCGGGGCGAAGGGTATGGAGACATCTGGATGGAGGGAGGAGTGTGCCGTGATCCATGTCCGGGGAGGGGCCGTAGGCGGAGAGCCGAGGAGATCGAGTTGCAACAGGCCAGGATTCTGATAATAGATGACGAGAAGCTGCTCAGGTGGTCCCTGCAACAGAGCTTCTCCAGGGAGAACCATGCCGTGGTCACCGCGGAGAAGGGGATGGAGGGCCTGAACCTCTTCAGGGAGCATCGGCCCGACATCACGCTCCTCGACATTCACCTGCCGGACCTGTCCGGCATGACCGTGCTCGAGCGGATAAAGGAGATGGACCCCGATGCGATCGTCGTGATGATTGTGGCCTACGGCGATATCCAGACGGCGGTGAGGTCCGTACGGATGGGCGCGTACGACTTCATCGAAAAGCCTTTCAACGCTGACAAGCTGAACATTCTGATAAGCAAGGCGCTCGAGACCGTGGCACTCAGGAGAGAAGTGAAGGAACTGCGCTCCGGCTGCATCGTCCGGAGCAGTCATGACGGGCTCGACGTCAGGATACCCGGCGACGGGGTGGATATCCTGGAGGTCGAGAGGCGGCTCATGGAGCGGGCGCTCGAGTCCGCCGGCGGTGACTACGACCGCGCTGCCGGGCTTCTGAATATCACGGCGGATGAGTTAAAATACAGGTTAGAGGGAGGGGGAACGCCTGAGACCGGAGGACGGTCGGAGCAGTCTTGATTTTTATGTTGTAAAAAGAGACGGGGTCATTTAAAATTACAGACATGCGTGCTGTACTGCGTGGAGAGCGATGAAGGCATTCGTTGTCGATGATGAGCGGCTCGTCAGGTGGTTCCTCGAGAGGGCGCTGAGGCGCTGGGGATACGAGGTGACGTCGGTCACCAATATCAACGACGCGCTCACTGCCGCCGGGCGCGAGGACTTCGACTACGACATAGTCTTCACGGACCTGAAGATGCCCGAGGGCAACGGTGCGATCCTCGTGAATCAGCTCTGCAGCATGAGCAGGCGGCCGCACATCGTGGTCTGCTCGGCTTACATCACTCCAGAGATGGAGAGTGATTTCAGAAGCAGGGGCGTCCTTACACTCAAAAAACCGTTTAAACTTAACGAACTCGAAGAAACTCTCAGGAAAATCGCCTGAGTTCATTTGACAAATCCCCCATTCGAAAAATATAATAACTAAATCAAGCAGTTAAGGTTCTTGCCAAATCAAAATCAGAACAGGAGGTTCAGATGGCTGAGGGAGTTATAGAAGTAACGACATCATCCTGGGATCAGGAGGTTTTGGGTGCCAAGGGGCTCGTGATGGTGGACTTCTGGGCAGTGTGGTGCGGCCCCTGCAGGATGGTGGCGCCGACCGTCGAGGAGTTGGCCAAGGAGTATGCCGGCAAGGTCAAGGTCTGCAAGCTTAATACGGACGAGAATCCCGACATCGCCAGCAGATACAAGATAATGGGCATTCCCACCCTGATGTTCTTCAAGGACGGAGAGAAGGTCGAACAGATCGTCGGTGCGGTCCCGAAGCCCCAGCTCAAGGCTAAGATAGAGCAGTTCCTGGGCTGATGTGCTGCCATGTTCGACACTCTGAGTGAAAAGTTAGAAGGAATATTCTCTAAGCTCAAGGGCAGGGGCTACCTGAAGGAGGAAGACGTAGACGTCGCCCTCAGGGAGCTCAGGCTCGTGCTGCTCGAGGCTGACGTCAACTTCAGGGTCGTCAAGGACTTCATCTCGCGTCTGAGGGAGAAGGCCGTGGGCAAGGAGGTGCTCGAGAGCCTCACCCCCGGCCAGCAGGTCGTGAAGATAGTCCATGACGAGCTGATCGAGCTCCTCGGCAGCAGAAACGAGAGGATCATCTTCTCTGCGAACCCACCGACCGTGATCATGATGATCGGCCTGCAGGGTTCGGGTAAGACGACCACGGCTGCGAAACTCGCCAACCTCTTCAAGAAGCAGGGCAGGAGGCCGATGCTCGTGGCGGCGGACCTGCAGAGGCCCGCTGCAATCGACCAGCTCGTGACCCTCGGCGCCCAGATCGATGTCCCGGTCTACTCCTCTCGGGACACCAAGGACCCTGTTGAACTCTCCAGGGAGTCGCTCAAGAGGGCCCGGCTCGATGCGAGGGACATACTCATACTCGACACCGCGGGCCGCCTCCACATAGACGACGACCTGATGGCTCAGCTCGAGGGCATCAAGGCAGCGGTCAACCCCGACGAGGTCCTCTTCGTGGCCGACGCCATGACCGGCCAGGACGCCGTGACCGTTGCGAAGACCTTCAATGAGCGGACGGGCATAGACGGCATAATCCTGACCAAGATGGACGGAGACGCAAGGGGCGGAGCCGCCCTCTCGATAAGGGCCGTGACCGGCAGGCCCATAAAGTTCATCGGGGTGGGCGAGAAGATCGACATGATCGAGCCCTTCCATCCCGACAGGGTCGCCTCGAGGATACTCGGCATGGGCGACGTCCTCAGCTTCATCGAGAAGGCTCAGGAGGCCGTCGACGTCAAGGAGGCCGAGGCTCTCCAGAGGAAGATAACCGAGGAGACCTTCACGCTCGAAGACCTCAGGGAGCAGCTCCGGAAGATAAGGTCCATGGGGCCTATCGAGAACCTCCTCTCCATGATACCCGGAATGGGCAAACAGCTCAAGGGCGTGCAGGTGGACGAGAAGGAGTTTTCGCGCATTGAGGCGATCATAAACTCGATGACCCCCAAGGAGAGGCGAAACCCACACATACTCAACGGCAGCAGGAAGAAGAGAATCGCCCTCGGAAGCGGCACCACGGTCACCCACGTCAACCGGCTCCTCAAGCAGTACAAGGAGATGAAGCGGATGATGAAGATGCTCAAGGGTAAGAAGGGAAGGAAGGGCAGGTTCCGCGGGCTGCCGATGCCGTTCTGAAGCGCCGGGGTTTACTTTCCACTGCCCGGTATATTAAAATCATATGCTTGTATGCCCTAATGCCGGTATGCTAAAAACAGTCAAGAGCAGGAGGTGAGTAGTTGGTAAAGATCAGATTGACAAGGATGGGAGCTCATAAGAGACCTTTTTACAGGGTGGTCGTCGCTGATTCAAGGGCCAGAAGGGACGGACCGTTTATTGAGATTGTGGGCTACTATAATCCGATGAAGGACCCCTCTGAGATAAAGATTGACACGGAGAAGGCCAAATTCTGGTTACAGCGTGGTGCGCAACCGACTGACGCGGTCAAGAGGCTATTACAGAAGGCTGGCCTGTAGGCAGCCGAATCAATCTGATGGAGGTAGTCGAAGATGAAAGAATTAGTGGAAACGATGGCTAAAGCTTTGGTTGACAGACCGGAAGAGGTTTCTGTGCAGGAGGTTGACGGTGAGAAGACCACTGTTCTTGAACTCAGGGTGGCTCAGAGTGACCTTGGAAAGGTGATAGGCAAACAGGGAAAGACTGCGCGCGCCATGAGGACTATCCTATCCGCTGCCGGAACAAAGATGGGCAAACGCTGCGTCCTTGAGATTCTCGAATAAGGCTTGAGATAGAAAGTGATATTCCCGGAAGGGGGGTCGCCTCTTCCGGGGTGTGTCTCCGCTCCTTCCTTGCAAAGTCGCTGAAGTTCGGATCTTCCGCCTCCGGAAAGAAACAGGCAATGTCATCCCTTGTGAGTATCGGCCGTATAGTCAAGCCACGGGGTGTGAAGGGGGAATTCTTGGTAGCGCCCCTCACGTTCTCCGTGGAGAGGTTCGACAGCGTCACGCGCGTCTTCATCGAGGTGGACGGCGGCACGAGGGAGTTCACGATAGAGCACTACAGGCCCTACGGCAGCATGGTAATCGTGAAGCTTTCAGAGATAAACACGCCGGAGGACGCCCGCCTGCTGAAGGGCAGGCACCTGATGGTACCTGAAGAGGAGAGCCCGCCGCTGCCCGAGGGGGTCTACTACTATTACCAGATAATCGGGATGGATGTCTTCACGGTCGACGGAGCCTTTGTAGGCCGCGTGACCGATATAATAGAGACGGGGAGCAACGACGTATATGTCGTCAGGGACGGAGACAGGGAGCACCTCATACCCGCGGTAAGGGATGTGATAAGGGAGATAGACACCGCGAGGAAGAGGATCGTCATCTCGCCTGAGCCGGGGCTCCTGGAGTGAGGCCTATGGTGTTCGAGGTCCTGACGATATTCCCGGCCATCATAGAGGCCTACCTCTCGGAGAGCATCATGAGGAGGGCCGTGGAGCGGGGCGCCCTCAGGGTGGACGTATACAACATAAGGGACTTCACCACCGACAGGCACCGCCAGGTCGACGACTACCCCTACGGGGGCGGGGCGGGCATGGTGCTGAAGCCCGAGCCCGTCTTCAATGCGATCGAGCACATCGAGAGGGACGGGCTGGAGAGGCGCAGGGTTCTCCTCACACCCGGAGGCAGGGTCTTCAGCCAGTCGATCGCAGAGGAGTATGCGCGCCAGGAGAGGCGCATACTCTTAATCGCGGGCAGGTACGAAGGGATCGACGAGAGGATAAGGACGGTGACCGACGAGGAGCTCTCCATCGGTGACTACGTGCTGACTGGAGGAGAACTGCCCGCTTTGGTTATAATAGATGCCGTCACGAGACTGCTCCCGGGCGTGCTCGGTGACTCGAGATCGGCAGAAGAGGAGTCCTTCACCACCGGACTGCTCGACCACCCCCACTATACGAGGCCCGTGGAGTTCAGGGGGATGCGGGTGCCGGAGGTGCTGCTTGGCGGAAACCACCGCCTGATCAGGCGGTGGCGCAGGAGAGAGGCGCTGAGGCGTACGCTGAGGCAGAGGCCCGACCTGCTGGACAAGGCGGACCTCAGTGAAGAGGATCAAGAACTCTTAGAGGAGATAAAGGAGGAAGAGGAATGAACATGGTGAGCTCTATCGAGGAGGCCTTCAAGAAGGAGGTCCCGAAGTTCGAGATCGGTGACACCGTCAGGGTGCACGTGAGGGTAGTCGAGGGTGACAAGGAGAGGGTCCAGCCCTTTGAAGGCGTCGTCATCGGCCGCAGGGGCAGCAACATAAAGGAGACCTTCATGCTCAGAAAGGTCTCCCACGGCATCGGCGTGGAGAGGATATTCCCCGTGCATTCTCCGGTCATCGAGAAGCTCGAGGTCATCAGGCAGGGTGACGTCCGCAGGGCGAAGCTCTACTACCTGAGGGACAAGAAGGGGAAGGCCGCAAAGGTCAAGGAAAAGGAACTCTTCAGGCGCTGACGTGCCGTGCCTCCTGAGTCACCGTACGCATACGACGACCGTCTGAGGGCGGAAGGCCTCGCACCGCTGGCAGGCGTGGACGAGGCGGGCAGGGGGCCCCTGGCAGGCCCGGTGGTCGCCTCTGCCGTCGTGCTGCCCCCTGATGCCGGGGCGAGGATACCGGGGCTCAGGGACTCCAAGAGGCTGACGCCGGCGCAGAGGGAGTCCCTCTTCTGGGACATACTCGCTGCGGCCGAAGACATAGGGGTCGGCATCGTCGACGCCGCCGAGATAGACAGGATCAACATATACCGGGCCGCCAAGAAGGCCATGGTGACGGCCGTCGAGGACCTCTCCGCACCGCCCCGCGCCCTGGTGATCGATGCAATGGAACTCCCGCTCGACCTGAGGCAGGTCTCCATGCCGAGGGCCGAGAGCGTCAGCGCGTCGGTGGCGGCGGCGTCCATAGTCGCAAAGGTGACGAGGGACAGGCTGATGGACCACTTCCACGCTCTCTACCCCCTGTACGGGTTTTGCAGACACAAGGGCTATGCAACGAGGATGCACCTGGAGATGCTCGGAAGGCACGGTCCATGCCCCATACACCGCCGTAGCTTCTCACCGGTCGCCGCCCTCCGGCTGCCGTACTGATCCCGCCCGGCTTGATAAATCGCCCGTCATGGGGTTAAAATTACAGTCAGCCCGGGCAGATAGAAACCATTCCACCATGGAGAGTGTATGACAATGGCTGAAGTCATGGAGTGCAAGGGTACAAGGTACGAGGCGGTGATCGGGCTCGAGATACACGCCCAGTTGCTCACGGATTCAAAGATGTTCTGCAGCTGTTCCACCAGGTTCGGCTCTGAGCCCAACACTCAGACCTGCCCTGTATGCATCGGCATGCCGGGTGTGCTGCCCGTGCTCAACGGCCGCGCCGTTGAGTTCGTGGTGAGGACCGGGCTCGCAATGAACTGCAATATATCCCCGTACAGCAGGTTCGCAAGGAAGAACTACTTCTATCCGGACCTTCCCAAGGGATACCAGATAAGCCAGTACGAACTCCCCATCTGTGAGCACGGCCACGTCGACATCGTGGTCGACGGCACGGAGCGGAGGATCGGCATCACGCGCATACACATGGAGGAGGATGCCGGCAAGAACATACATCAGAAGGACGGCAGCCTCGTGGATCTCAACCGCGCGGGCGTGCCCCTGATGGAGATCGTCTCAGAGCCCGACATCAGGACCCCGCGGGAGGCCGCTGCCTTCATGAAGAAACTGAGGGCCATCCTCAGGTACCTCGGCGTCTGTGACGGCAACATGGAGCAGGGCTCCCTCAGGTGCGACGCCAACGTCTCGCTCAGGCCCGAGGGCTCGGAAGGCTTCGGCACCAAGACCGAGATCAAGAACATAAACTCCTTCAGGTTCGTCGAGAAGGCCCTCGACTACGAGATAAAGAGGCAGCTCAGGGTGCTCGAGGGCGGAGGCACCATCACGCAGGAGACGAGGCTCTGGGACTCGAACGCTGGCATTACCCAGTCCATGCGCTCGAAAGAGGAGGCCCACGACTACCGCTACTTCCCCGAGCCAGACCTCGTGCCCCTCGAGGTGTCGGATGAATGGGTCGAGGAGATAAGGGCCGGACTCGTCGAACTGCCTGACGAGAAGAGGAAGCGCTACGTCGGAGAGTACGGCCTGCCCGACTACGACGCAGAGATGCTCGCCGAGGAGAGGCAGGTGGCGGAGTGGTTCGAAGAGGCGGTCAGGCTCGGCGGAAAGCCCAAGGCGGTCAGCAACTGGATGATGACCGAACTCCTCAGGCTCCTGAACGACACGGGCAGGGATATATCCGAGACACCCCTCAAGCCCGCGCACCTCGTCGGCATGCTCAGGCTCATAGAGGATGGCACCATCAGCGGCACCATCGCAAAGACCGTCTTCGAGGAGATGTTCAGAAGCGGCAAGGAGCCCGGTGTGATCGTGAAGGAGAAGGGCCTCGTCCAGATAACCGACACCTCGGAGATAGAGAAGCTCGTTGACGAGGTGCTCGCAGCCAACCCCACAGAGGTCGAGCGCTACCGCAACGGCGAGACGAAACTCCAGGGCTTCTTCGTGGGCCAGGTGATGAAGGCCTCGCGGGGCAAGGCAAACCCGAAGCTCGTGAATGAACTCCTGAGAAAGAAGCTCACCTGAGCCTCCTCACGCACCGCCCTTCACCCAGACACGGCCTGTGGGCCGCCCTGACCGGTGGCTTGCCGGAACGGTTTGTGCTATAATAATAAATGAAGGTAGTATGCCAGAACAGGAAGGCCTACCACGACTATCACATAGAGGAGACCTACGAGGCCGGCATAGTGCTGACCGGCACCGAGGTCAAGTCGCTGAGGGAGGGTAAGGCCAACCTGCAGGACAGCTATGTGATCATAAAGGACGGCGAGGCCTTTCTGCTCAACTGCCATATCAGTCCCTACAGGTACGGAAACATAATGAACCACGACCCTGTGAGGACGAGGAAGCTGCTCTTTCACAAGAAGGAGATCATGAGGCTGATGGGCCGTGTGGCCCAGAAGGGTTATTCCCTCATACCGCTGAAGATATACTTCAAGGGGCCCTACGTCAAAGTGGAGGTCGCCCTCGCGCGGGGCAAGCGGCTCTACGAGAAGCGCGAGCGCATAAAGGAGCGCGAGGCAAGACGCGAGATCGAGCGGGCCCTGAAGCATTGACGCTTTCAGACAGGGGGCGTATGGATTCGACGGGGGTTACGAGGCTCAGGTTGCATGCCGTGGTACCGTCACCACGTAAAAAGGCGGTAAAAAACACAAACGCCAACAACGAACTGGCACTCGCTGCTTAATTAAAAGCAGCGCATCTTTCGGGAGACGCCTGCTGTCCCGAAAAGGTGTCGACGAGCAGGCTGGTCCGGCACTCTTCTCCCCGGTGCTGGATGAGATCAAAGGGGGGATAGGGCATCGGGCAGCCCGTCTGCCGGCGACCCGGAGGCCCGAAAACCAAAAGGCGGACTAAGCATGTAGTGGCCTGAGTGCAGTGCTTTCGGACGCGGGTTCGATTCCCGCCGCCTCCACCATTCGATTCGTTGCGTGCATCCTGGAATGAAACCATCGGCTGCCTGCCGAAGTATAAGGCCGAATGGTGTCCATGGCTGATCATCGGGTCTTTTGTCACCCCTGCAACGTGAAAATCCCGGTAAACTTCCCTTCTTTCTCAGCCTTGCTTCTCTGTTTACCCTCCGGTCCTGCGGACTCAAATGAGACACGGTCCGAAACCCGTTGGGGGCCTTTGACGCCCCGCCAGTCCGCCTTCCCGCCACTGACCGGCTGGAGGGGTTCAGCCCTGAAGGCAGGTGTTTCTAAAGAAGAGTTCGGTTTCCGGTAAGCATCAGGCGAGGTCCTTTCACGGTCGCATGGGGTTGCGTCGGCGAGGAGGCCCTGAATGCCCGGATACATTGGCAGCTAAAGGAGATTGAAGAGTGGAACCCTGAACGAAAGTGATTGTTCGTCAGGATACTCATCATCATGGAGCCGAGGACAGCGTGGGAGCCGTCGTTAGGACCTTTCCCTTGTATCTGATATAACACGCGTTATATACTATGTTATTTGTGATTTAAGATGCGCGCCGACCTGTCTGCAGCAGGCAGGCCTCTGAAAGAGGATGGGTTAATGACTGTCGACAACCAAGATTTACCCGCACCGGTGAGGGAACTTCGAAGGCAGCTTAGCCTCAGTCGGGAATATCTGGCCCGCGGGTTCGGAATCAGTTTCGCCACGGTGAACCGATGGGAAAACGGGCAGGTCAAGCCGTCGAAGCTGGCCAAGGCGCAGTTTGATTCCTTCTGCGCCAAAATGGTTAGTCAGGGCAAGCTAAAACTGCCAGCCTCGTCGGCATACAGGTCTGGAGGCAAGAAATGAGCAAGACCAACAACGGTGCCAACCTCGGGTTCGAGGAAAAGCTCTGGGCCGCCGCGGACAAGCTCAGGGGGCATATGGATGCTTCCGAGTACAAGCATGTTGTGCTCGGTCTGATATTCTTGAAGTATATCTCCGACGCCTTCCAGGAAAAATACGACGAACTGGAGTCCAAGCGAGAGACTGAGTACACCGACCCCGAAGACCGAGACGAGTACTTGGCCTCTAATGTCTTCTGGGTGCCGAAGAAGGCCCGCTGGGCAAGGCTCCAGGCAGGGGCCAAGCAGCCTACCATAGGCAAGCTCATAGACGATGCCATGTTGGCTATCGAGAAGGAAAACCCCAGGCTCAAAGGCGTCCTTCCCAAGGACTACTCCCGCCCCGCGCTTGACAAGCACCGTCTCGGTGAGCTTATAGACCTTATCGGCACTATCGGTCTTGGTGACAAAGTGAGCCGCTCCAAGGACATTCTGGGCCGTGTCTATGAATACTTCCTTGGGAGGTTTGCCGCTGCTGAGGGCAAGGGCGGTGGCGAGTTCTATACCCCGCAATGCGTGGTCAAGCTGCTTGTCGAAATGATAGAGCCATATAAGGGCCGGGTCTTCGACCCATGCTGCGGCTCGGGCGGCATGTTCGTTCAGTCCGAGGAGTTCGTCAAGGCCCACGGCGGCCGCCTTGGAGACATCGCTGTATACGGCCAGGAATCAAACCCTACTACTTGGAAACTTGCCATGATGAACCTTGCCATCCGCGGTATCGATGTCAACCTCGGCGGGCAGAATGCCGACAGCTTCCATAACGACCTGCACAAGGACCTCAAGGCCGACTTCATCCTCGCCAATCCGCCCTTCAACATGAGCGACTGGGGCGGCGAACGCCTCCGCGAGGACGCCCGGTGGAAGTTCGGCATCCCTCCGGCAAACAATGCGAACTACGCATGGATTCAGCACTTCATCCATCACCTTGCGCCAAACGGCATAGCCGGGTTCGTAATGGCCAACGGCTCCATGTCTACAAGCACAACGGCGGAGTTCGGCATCAGGAAGGCCATCATCGAGGCCGACTTGGTGGACTGTATGATTGCGCTTCCCGGTCAGCTTTTCTACACAACGCAGATTCCGGTATGTTTGTGGTTCATTTGCCGGAACAAGTCCGGCAAACCCTCACGCGGCCACAGGTCGCCCTCTCCCAGTGGAAGAGGGGCTGGGGGTGAGGGATTCCGAGCCAGGAAGGGCGAGGTATTGTTTATAGATGCCCGGAAGATGGGCGTCCTCGTAGACCGCGTCCACCGAGAGCTTACGGATGATGAGATAGAGAGAATCGCCCGCACCTACCACGCCTGGCGCGGCGAGAAGGGAGCGGGAAAATACAAGGACATCCCCGGCTTCTGCAAGAGCGCAACCATTGAAGACATCAGGGAGCACGGCTATGTGCTTACTCCTGGCCGGTACGTCGGGGCAGAGGCCGTCGAGGATGATGGAGAGCCCTTCGAGGAGAAGATGGCGAGGCTGACAGCCCGGCTACATGAGCAGTTCGCCGAGTCGAAAAAGCTCGAAGCGACTATAAAGAAGAACCTGGAGGCGTTTGGGCTATGAGCTTTGATCCATTCACGGACGGTAACGGCAGAACCGGAAGGATTATCAATATCCTGTATCTGGTATTGAAAGGTCTTCTGGAACTACCGGCCGGAAAGGAAAATCTATATTTAAATGCGAAACTGTATAGGCTGTTGTCGGCAGAATAACGCGTCCATGTCAGGGGCACGTCCTTATAACATGTCCAAAGGTAGCTATTGTTTGGACACGTTTGCTGAACATGTCCAGTCCATGCCATGGACATGTTCGAAGCGGTTGTAAAGAATAGTTTGAAGGCTCTGGGACATGGTGGTTGAGGAATTCGGCAATTTGAGGTCACAATTTGGCACCTTAGAGGTGAAGGGAAAGTGAAGGCATTGATCCCCGCTGAAATTATTGAGAAGAAAATACTGCTGATCCGGGGCGAGAAGGTAATGCTGGATGCCGACCTGGCGGAGCTTTACGGAGTTGAGGTTAAGCACCTAAAACGGCAGGTGAGACGGAATATAGACCGCTTCCCGGAAGATTTTATGATTCAATTATCGAAAGAGGAATACGATTCTTTAAGGCGCCATTTTGGCACCTTAAAAAGAGGGGCACATTCTAAATACTTGCCCTACGCCTTCACAGAACAGGGCGTGGCCATGCTCTCAAGTGTGCTTAACAGTGAAAGGGCCATAAAAGTCAATATCGAGATTATGCGAGCCTTCGTTCGGCTCCGTCGGATGCTCGCCTCTCATGCTGAATTGGCGCGCAAGCTCGATGCCCTTGAGAAGAAGTACGACGCCCAATTCAGGGTGGTCTTTGACGCCATACGCGAACTGATGAAGCCGCCTGAGCCTAAGAAAAGGCAGATAGGGTTTCACAGGGAGAGGGAAGGGAAATGAGATTGAAGAATTTAAAGGTGCTGGGATATGGGAAGTGAGAGACAAAAAGCTTTTAGGAAGATATCTCGCTGGCGTATAGCTTTGAATGTGGCAAGTTTGCACGCATTCCGCGATGATTATTCCCTCGACTCACGCTGGTATGATTGGGAACAGCGCATAAAAGAGGGACACAAAAAAGAAATCGCGTGGATTGAGAAACGAGCACAGAGCTGGACAAACATAAATGATGATTTTGGCGACGTTTTTGGCGAGGACTACGTTCGGGCATATGACCTGACAAATACTATGTATGCGGCACTGATTGTTTCTATTTGGTCAGAGATGGAAAGCTTTTTAAAGACACTTATTAGAATACACTATTCAATTCTAAGAGAGCAAAAGACTCCTCCTACTAGAATTGACCATATCAAGAAGGTCCTTGAAAATAAGCTTGGCATTAAACTTGAGAAATGTAAATCGTATTCTACCGTTGATGCTATTCGTCTATTGAATAATTTGTTCAAACACGATGAAGGCTATTGCGTTCCTGAGAGCGAGATATATAAAAAGATCAAGAAATCCCCAGTGACCAGACATGCAATCCCGGACAGAAGAAAGCGTGACACAAAGTGGAGGGGAGGAGAAATTGAAATTAAATACTCGGCACTCCCCATACAGGATATTATCTCAGCTTGTAATACTTTCTGTACTGATTTACTGAAAAAAGTGGAAACTAAATGGAAGAAGCGGGCGAAAGTGAAGTGATATGGCGGGTAATGATTGGAAAATGGCTTCCGTTTCTCAGATATGCGACATTCATATAGGTGGTACGCCCAGGAGAGAAGAGCCTTCCTATTGGGGTGGTAGTATTAAATGGGCAAGTGCTAAAGATGTCGCCTCGTGTGGTTCGCGCTATCTACAGGGAACAGAAGAGACGATCACTCAAAAGGGTCTTAAAGAATCTGCGGCTAAGCTACTTGGCAAGGATACAATCGTAATTACTGCCCGTGGTACAGTTGGAGCCATGTGTATGCTCCCAGAGCCTATGTCATTCAATCAGACGTGTTACGGGTTAATTGCAAAACCACAGGTTGACCCTGAGTACCTTTACTATGCCTTGAACGCCACACTAAAGCGGATTCTGACTCTTACTTATGGAACCGTCTTTGAGACTATTACGATAAAGTCGTTCGACAAGATAGAAGTGCCTCTTCCCGCATTGAAAATTCAACGCGCCATCGCCCACATCCTCGGCACGCTGGATGACAAGATAGAGCTTAACAGGAAGACGAACGAGACGCTGGAGGCTATGGCAAGGGCGATATTCAAGTCGTGGTTCATTGATTTTGAGCCCGTCCGTGCCAAGGCAGAAGGCCGCGATCCCGGCCTGCCCAAAGAGATCGCCGACCTGTTTCCCAATAGCTTCGAAGATTCAGAACTCGGCGAGATTCCGAGGGGGTGGAGGGTAAAGGCTTTACCGGAAATAATAGATATTAATCCGCTGCGTAGTCTCAGAAAGGGCGAAGAAGCACCTTATGTTGATATGAAAAATATGCCTACTCAGGGACATAGGCCGTCAGCATGGATTCTACGTCCTTTCGGATCAGGAATGAAGTTTATGAATGGTGACACATTATTGGCCAGAATAACACCATGCCTTGAGAACGGCAAAACAGCCTTCGTTGATTTCTTATCTGAGGGCCAAGTCGGATGGGGCTCCACCGAATATATAGTGTTTCGCCCGAAGCCTCCTCTGCCTGAGTATTATGGCTACCTCCTTGCCAGAGATGAACGTCTGAGGGATTTTGCTATTGGCAACATGACGGGGAGCAGCGGACGCCAACGTGTTCCAGCAAATTGTTTTTCAAATTTTTTAATCACAGCCCCACCGAAAGAGATAGCAGTAACCTTTGGTAAATTAGTATCTGGGCTCCAGACTGCTATCAAAGTTAAAGATGAGGAATCCACGACCCTTGCCGCCATCCGTGATGCGCTCCTGCCCAAACTCATCTCCGGCGAGATAAGGGTGCCCGATAGCGAGAAGGTACTGGAGGAGGTCATTTAATGGCCAACCTAAATCCAACTCAATTTTTCCATTTTGA